>Ga0335395_10002871_pt1 | contig 10703 bp, 14 predicted proteins | sample MAT02_FD_205744 | JGI IMG/M metagenome (GOLD analysis project Ga0335395, IMG submission 205744) | Freshwater microbial communities from Lake Fryxell liftoff mats and glacier meltwater in Antarctica - MAT-02 (spades assembly) (version 2) ...
CGACTGGAGTTTTCCGATCTCGTTGCGCGAGGTCGTCATGATGGGTCGATACGGGGCGCTGGGCATCACGCGACGGCCCCGGTCGCCCGATCGAGCCGCAGTGGCGGATGCCCTGTCTCGAGTCGACCTCACTGACCTAGCCGACCGGCAGATCGGGCAACTGTCGGGCGGTCAACGAAAGCGCGCCTTCGTGGCTCGCGGCATCGCGCAAGAAGCTTCCGTGTTGTTGCTCGACGAGCCGTTCGCTGGGGTCGACCGCGGTTCGGAAGCAACCATGGTGCGATTGTTGCGCGAGCTTGCCGCCGAAGGACGCACGGTCTTCGTCTCGACCCATGACCTACAGGGTCTGACACAACTGGCCGACGAGGCGGTGCTTCTTCAGCACCGCCTGCTGTTTCACGGTGCGGTCGCTGAGGCTCTGCGCGCCGACACCCTCGCAAAGGCGTTCGGGCTCGGCGCGACAGAGCAGAACGGTGCCCCATGACACCGATCGACCTACTACTCGAACCGTTGCAGTACGACTTCATGGTGCGTGCCCTGATCGCCACCACGATCGCTGCAGTGGTGTGCGCCCTGCTCTCGTGCTGGTTAGTGCTGGTCGGGTGGTCTCTCATGGGGGACGCGGTCGCGCACTCGGTTTTTCCCGGTGTCGTCATCGCCTACAGCTTGGGGGCTCCGTTCGCGCTCGGCGCCCTCGTTTTCGGATTTCTGGCAGTCGGTCTCATCGGCGCGGTTCGCGAGACCCGCCGAGTGAAAGAAGACGCCGCGATTGGCATCGTGTTCACCACGTTGTTCGCCCTCGGGCTCGTTCTCGTGTCGGTGACGCCCAGCCAGATCGACCTGGGCCACATCATCTTCGGCAATGTGCTCGGGGTGTCTGCGGTCGAGTTACTGCAGATTGGCGCGATCGCACTCGTCGTCGCGACGGTTCTGATGCTCAAGCGGCGTGACCTCACCCTGTTCGCGTTCGACCAGGCACACGCGCACGCGATCGGCCTGAATCCGAAAATTATCAGCGCCCTGCTGCTCGGTCTGCTCGCCTTGACGACGGTCGTGGCGCTGCAAGTGGTCGGGGTCATTCTGGTCGTCGCGATGCTCATCATCCCGGGCGGCACTGCCTTCATGCTCACCGATCGATTCGGCCGCATGCTCATGATCGCCCCGCTGATCGCCGCCCTCAGTTCGGTGCTCGGCATCTACCTGAGCTATTGGCTCGACGCGTCATCTGGCGGCCTCGTGGTGCTGGTTCAAGGGGCCGTCTTCGCGATCGTCGCGCTTACGAGCCCGCGCCATGGCCTCTTGGCGCGGCTCATCACCGCGAGGCGGCGCACGCTCACGCCGAGATCTCGACCCAGCCTGCGCGCGCGGCTGGCCCAATCAGATACTCGAGAGGGCGTAGAGCGGCAATAGGGCACCGGTTGCGTCCGGGACGTCGGTCGCGCACTCGCCAAAGACCTCATTGCCCGCGGTTACGCTGATCGCAGAAATTATCGCGCACGTCGAGTCGACGCTCGGCCCGATGGAGCTGTGGATCAACAACGCAGGCATTATGCCGACCGGTCGATTCTCGGACCAGCCGATCGAACTGTCTCGCGCCATCATCGAGATCGACTACGTCTCACCTGTCCACGCCACGAGGGCGATATTTCCCATCAGGCTCGCTCGAGGCCACGGAACGATTGTCAACATGGCGAGCGCCACCGACACCAAGCCGGTCGCTGGCCTCGCTGCATACTCTGGCGCCTAGGCGGCGGTGATCGGCTTCAGCCCCGCCCTGCACCGCGAGCTGCGCCGCAGGGGCGTGCGGATCGCGGTCGTCTTACCAAACATGGTAGGGACCGCAATGGGGCCGCAACGGCAGAATTCCGGGCGCTGGCGGTGCTACATCACGCCAAGGATTTCGACCTCGTCGCCGAAGTCACGTAGCAGCCGGCTGAGCGACTCGCTTTGGCTGGATAGGTTCTTCGCTCCGAGGTCGTCGCCACCGGCTGTAGGCGATGGCGAGACTCGCAACGGCCACGATAAACGCGGCAATGCCGACGATATACGCGGCTACGCTCAGCCAACCCGTCGCGGGCTCCAAGAATGGATACGGGTACCACGCCGTCAGCGCGCCACGAACCAGAGTGAATGCAACCCAAGCGAGCGGGTAGATGATGACGATTCTCAAGGCAGTCCAGCGCAGCGCCGGGCGCCCAGGCGCGAACAGCCAGTCGAGAACCAGATACACCGTTATCCAGACGTGCATGATCTCGCCGGGCCACGGTGTAACGACAAAGCCTTCATCCGGGATGCCACGCAACAGCGCGTTGTAGACGACCGCGGTCACGACCGAGTAGGTGACGACCGACATCCTCGCGATTGTGTACGGCACGGTATCGACGGGAAGACGCAGCGCGATGATCGCGCCGACCAGAAGAACAACGATTGTCACCATCGAAGCCTGAATCGTGAAATAGCTGAAGTACTCCTCGGCGACCATGTCGTTATTGACGACTTTCTCGACGATCTGGAACACCAGCGCCAGGGTCAAGACCAGCCCGGCGGCCAGTCGAAGGATGCCGACTGTTCGGCGGACGGGAGACGACGTTGTCATGCGGCAAAGCCTAGCCGGATGACGGCCAGCGTTCCGCCGAACCGTTCCCCAGTCGCTCTTGTCAACGCGATTCGGTTTGGGGCGACCTTGTAAAGCCCGCTGAGATGACTCGGAAAAGCCCCAATCCGCAGCCGGGGTCCTCCGGCACTGTGAAACGGAGGAGCTCAGGAGTTTGGCTCGTGCTAGCTCCTTCGTCCGCTCTGGTGGGAGATCGTCAAGGGGTCGCGGATCGTCAAAACCCCCAGAGCTCGGTGCGGCGGCCCCGGTACTCGGAGAATCATTCAAGGTGGCGGACGGCTCGCCAGACGAACAGAAAGCAGCGCGATAACGGCTCCGACTGCGAGGGTGCCGACAAAGTTGAGCACATTCAAAGCCGGTACAAGATGTCCGGCGCCGAGCAGGCCGAGGCCAACGATGCCGATGACGAGAGGCAAAAATTTCAAGGTGTCTCCAGATTGCGATCGAGGGCCGCCGAGGTCTGGAGCAACGATTTGACAGTAGGCGAGGCGGGGAGATTTATCAAGGGGCTGAGGATCTTTCCCTTCGCATGTAGTGTCGTGACTAGTTGCTCCAGACCCCCGGCGATGACAAATGTTCGCCTACGCCGAAGTGAGCTTCATGCCCTGTGATACCAATTCAACGCTGCCCGCGCCCAAGAATGCTTTTCAAGATGTCGGTCGAGCCACGCTGACTCCTGCCACGAGCGTGGTGCGCGCGAGGACGTCAGATACGCGTTACCGTCACCGCGACACGGCGGGCTGAGCATGGACGTCACGAGACGAAACTTTCTGATTGGTTCGGGGGCACTATCCTTGCCGCTTCTTTTGGCGGGGTGCGGGTTTGTGCCCCGCCAGTCACCGCCATCGAGCAGCGGAACAAAGACGTTAACCTTCACGACTTGGGGCACCGACGCGGAGCTCGAAAGTTTCGCGCGAGCGATCACCGCCTTCGAAGGCGAGAGCGCAGGAGTGAAAATCGAGCTGAATACAGTGCCGTTCGGGCAGATCTTCACGAACGTCGACGCACAGCTGCAGGCCGGAAATCCGCCGGACATCTTCCGCGTTCCGTACTACACCTTCGGAAGTTACGCCGGTCGCGACCAATTGCTCGACCTCAGCCCACACTTAGAGTCCGGATTCGCCGACCGGTTCACTGATGCCGCCTGGGCTGCGGTGCAGGCCGATAAGAAGCCATACGGGGTGCCACACCACACCGATACATCCGTGATTCTTTACAACAAAACGGCGCTGGATTCCGCGGGGATCACCTCGGTGCCGACAAAACTCGACGACGCTTGGACTTGGGAGGAGTTGTCACAGGTTGCCCAGACGCTTCGAGCGGCCCAGCCTGAGGGCACCTATCCAATGGCCTATAACTGGCAAGGAAACGGTGTGACGCGCTGGCTCAGCTTGCTGTTCCAAGCCGATGGGCGGTTCTTGGACGAAGGTCTCAAGATCCCCACTCTCGATTCTCAGGCCGGCTCGGCTGCGGTCGACTTTTCTGCAAGCTTCTTCGCGAAGAACTTCGTCCCTCCAAACAACACCATCAAATCTTCGACCTTTGCGAGCGACGCGTGGTACGCACAAACCACGGCGATGGTGTGGTCAGGAGCGTTCGCGATCCCCGACGCCACCAAGACCCTCGACTTCGAATGGGGCGCGACCTTCGCTCCCCGAAACATCCGTGGTGGAGGTGATTTCGGCGGCAACGCCCTGGTCGCTACGGCGGGCACGGCCAACCCCGAGCTAGCGGCAGCCTTCCTTGACTTCGTCACGAATGAAGCGCAGATGCGTGACTTCTGCCAGAGCGCCTCGCTACTGCCGACTCGTCGGGATCTCACCGAATCTGGCACCGCCTTCGCGGTGAGACCGGAATTGGCGCCGATCTTCCTTGGACAGGCATCGACAGTGCGACCCGAAGACTCGAGCCAGGTGGCATCGGCCGGTATGTCAAAAATCATCACCGTGCTCCAAGATAATCTCGAATCAGTGTTTGCCGGTGCAACCAGCACCGAAGACACGCTGAAGGCTATGGCCGAGGGCATTGCCCGGGCGATAGGCGGGTCTGCGTGACCACTGGAATGGCTGTTCGCAGCGCCGAATCCGACCTTTTGCGAGACCCCGTCCGCGGGGGATCGCAGCATCGGAAAGGTCGACGAGAACGAGTTCGCGAGGGTGTGGCCGGTTGGCTCTTCCTTACCCCTAACCTCGTCCTGCTGGGGCTGTTTGTAATAGTCCCGCTCGTTTGGGCCGTATTCATCAGCTTTCAGGAAACCGACGGGTTCGGAGCGGGCCTGTTTGTTGGGACGGCTAATTACCAACGCCTAGTTAGTGACCCGTTGTTCTGGCGGTCCGCTGTAAACACGTTGCTGTTCACAGCCATCGTGACCCCGCTCTCGATGGCGATCGGCCTCGGCGCTGCCGTGTTGTTCAATTCGGTGCTACCAGCCCGAGGAGTCTTCCGTTCGATTCTCATTTTGCCCATGGCAATTTCCGGCGTGGCCACGGCCCTGATCGGCGTTCTCGTCTTCGATGAAAACAACGGAATCCTCGATAACATCTTGCGGTTTGTTGGCCTCCCAGCAGTAAATTGGCAGTCGGGCGGCTTCGCTGCCTTTGCCTCCATCGTGCTTGTCACGCTGTGGTGGCGTGTCGGCTTCAACATGCTGATCTATCTGGCTGGTTTGCAAGGGATCGGTCCACAACTGTACGAGGCGGCAAAGCTTGACGGAGCGGGAATATGGGGTCGCTTCCGAAACGTGACTGTGCCTTTGCTCGGTCCGTCATCGTTCTTTCTGCTCATTCTCAATGTCATCTATTCATTCCAAGTGTTCGACATTGTGTACGTCATGACCGGCGGCGGCCCACAGAATGCGACATCAGTTCTCGTGACCTACGCCTACGACACTGGCTTCGTGACCCGAGATCAGGGCTACGCCGCAGCCATCGGTGTCGTACTGCTGCTCGTCACATTCGTCTTCACTGCTGTGCAGTGGCGAACAAACCGCAACCGGGATCTCGTCGAGTGATGAGGACGTCGTGACAGCCTCCGTTTTCCTGCCTCGGGTCCGAACCCTGCAAAGCGATTCAACGCAGGAGTCGTCAATACTCCAGCCCAAGCAGGCCCACCGACGGCGATTCCGCGTCGGCCTAGTTGCCCGGGTCGCTGGTGCCATTGCCATGAGCGCCGTCGTGCTTTTTCCTCTGTACTGGATGCTCGTGGTCGCGTTCTCGTCCCGCTCGGAGTTGCTCGGCGGCACCCTGCGTCTCTGGCCTCGGGCACTCACCCTCGAGAACTTTGAGCGGGTTCTGGCAGGGTTCCCTATCGCTACGTGGTTCGGCAACTCGGTGGCGATCTCTGCCACCGTCGCCGTCCTGACGGTGCTCGTCAACCTGCTCGGCGGCTACGCGCTATCCCAACTGAGGTTCAGGGGCTCCGAACTCGTATTCTTAATTGCCCTAACCACCTTGATGATCCCAGTGCAGGTGATCATGGTGCCGCTGTTTCGATTGGTGACCAATCTTGGGCTGTACGGCAGCTACTGGGCGGTCATTCTCCCCACGGCTGCGAGCGCGTTTGGGCTGTTTCTTGCGCGGCAATTCATCTTGTCCATACCGCGAGACCTGATCGAAGCGGCGCGCGTCGACGGAGCCAGTCATTTGCGAGTCTTCACTGCAATTGTGCTCCCGCTATCGAAGCCGCTCATCGCAGTGCTCTTCTTTATGGCGCTCCTGCAATCCTGGAACGATTTCGCTTGGCCGCTCATTGCACTGAAAGAGAACGACCTCTTTACGCTCCCCATCGGTCTGCTCTATCTGCAGGGCCAGTTCGGCTCCGATTTCGGGGCGACGATGGCATTCGCGCTGATCAACGTCGTGCCAATGATCGTGCTGTTCTTGATCTTCCAGCGTTACTTCGTGCAAGGCTTCACCAGGAGTGGAATCAAGTAGTCCATGACGTTTCGAACCGAAGCAAGGAAGGCAAGATGAATTCTGACAAGAATGCCCCGGGATTCCAATATCCAGATGACCCGTTCGATTCAGACGAACTTGTCACAAATGATGCCGTCGGTGGCGAACCCGTTACCCCGACCGGGCACTATGGAGGGCCTGAGGGCTCAGAACCCTTGGAGGCCGCTCCTGATTACGGCGAGCCCGACCCCAATGCTGAAGAGGGCCCTACCGACTTGGACGGCGACTAGCCGCGACGGGGTCGGTGTGCTTCGAACCCGGCATTTGAGGCACAGCACAGCGATTTTTACGATGTCGCGAGCGATATGCCCGCACATAAATGTGTGGATCCAAGGGGATTCGAACCCCTGACCCCCTGCATGCCATGCAGGTGCGCTACCGGGCTGCGCCATGGACCCTCGGTGTGCTGCCGACAGTCGAGGCCGAGGCAACTTGACAAGATTACACCAGATCGCACAGACAGCGCCGCCACAATGGAGTCATGCCCGCTGAACCGATCACCGTCTCAATCACTCGCCGCGTCGACCCTGAACGAGCCAAGGAGGTAGCCGCTTGGGCGCGGGCGGGGCAGGAATTGCTCAGCGCATCCCCCGGCTACCTCGGTTCCGGCTGGATTAGACCCGACCCCGACAGCCCGGAGTGGCACATGCTGTTTCGATTCGCGGATGCTGCTTCCCTCGAGGTGTGGCAACAATCCTCAGAGCGCGCATGGTGGGTCGCGTCTGCCCTCGGGATGGTCGAGCACTTTCCTGAAGAACGCCGCACCGGCATCGAAGGATGGTTCGATCAGCCGGCGGCTGTCGAGGTCATCCCGCAAGCAGCATCCGCCCCGCCGCGCTGGAAGCAGATGGTGGCGATCTTCATCGTGTTCTTCCCACTCAGCCTCGGCTCGAATTGGGCGCTGTACCCGTTCAGTGCTGAGTGGCCACTCGTGCTGCGCGTGCTCGTGACCGTGCTCATCGTCAGCCCCGTCATGACGTATCTGGCGATGCCGTTCGTCACTCGAGCGTTGCGACCGTGGCTGCAACGCTGAGGCTCGACTTGGCTAGTCCGGGCTCGCGACCGCGGCTAGTTCAATCGGAATCGCTGGACAGTCCTTCCAGAGCCGCTCGAGCGAGTAATACGTGCGGTCTTCTTCGTGAAAGACGTGCACCACCAAATCGCCGAAGTCGAGCAGAATCCATCTGCCTTCGGCTCGACCCTCGCGCCGCAGGGCCTTGACGCCAATCTCGAGCAGCTTGTCTTCGATCTCGCCAGCAATGGCTTGAACGTTTCGTTCATTGCGACCGGATGCGAGAAAGAAGATGTCGGTGAGCGGAAGCGGCCCAGAAACGTCGAGGGCCACGAGATCCTCGGCCTGCTTTGCGTCGGCGGCGATCGCCGCAATAGTCAGGAGCTCGCGCGCTCGCGCTGTTGCAGTCACATGGTCCTTTTGCGGTGGAGTTGTCGGATATCGCAGGGTAGCTGAAACGTGGTCTCTGATGGGATCGCGCTCAATTACAGCAGGTTCAACGCGAATGCGGCGATGATGAGGCCGGTCACGACGACAGCCAATACACACGCAGTGACGAGCAGCGCAGTTAGGCCGCGTGTGGACTTCGGCTTCTGCGTGTGTGTGACGCCGTGCCCACCGATACTGGTGCTGACGGCGGTCACGGCCCGAACCGGCTGGGAGTCAACCGAGACGAGCTCTTCGTCGCGCCAGTCAAAGAGGTCGTCAATCCCACCCTGGTCAATTCGCGCGGTCGTGCCGGTCGAACTGAGGCTGAGCGGAAGGTTGATCGAGCCGGTGAGCATGACCTCGCCCGTGTGAGTAAGGGCGCCCCGGATGTCGCTGCCCATCGGAATCTCGGGCAGCACGAGTGCACTCGTGCTTGCGCTTGTTCCCCCTACAGTGCGATTGATCGTTGACTCGAGGTCGGCAAAACGATCATCATCGGCGCTGAGTTGGTTGCTCCAGTGCCCGATCGGTGCCGTCCAAGCTACTGGCTCGTCTTGAGCTTGATCTTGTGGCGCCTGCTCTTCTGGTACGGCCCGGGCGAACGGTTCTGGCCACATCGCTTCTGGTGCTGGAGTCTGCTGTGCGTTCTCGAGCGCCCGGAGTTCTCTGCGGCTGAGCGTGTGTTCGATCATGCCGTTCTGGGTGACGGATGGGGCCTGCGATGCCGGGGCGGGGGCAGCCCGTGACTCCGGAGCAAACGGGGAAAACTGTTGTGGCGGAGCAGGTTGAGGAACGCGGAGCGCCTCGAAAGTACTCGGGACATCCGCGGACTCGCGAAGCGAACGCCGGCTCTCAGGGCTGAAATCACGAGTAGGGAACGTGGTTACCTGCTCATCGGAGTAGATCGACGGCGCAGGCTGCTCAGTCGGCGAGAATTGCTTGTTCGCCGCTCGCCGGCCTCCCTGGGCCGGGGCAGTGTGGATTTCACCCACGGGCTCGCGGGATTGCGAGGCGGTGCGTGGCAGTTGTGCCGCCCGTCGGCTCAGGGTGTCCCACAGATTGTCGCTCGGAGTCGGGTAGACGACGTGGTCCGGCTCGACGAGAGGCGGCGGAGCGAACTGCCCGGGAGGCGAGGCAGCTTCGGTACCCACAGCGTCGTGGGACTCGCCACGCTCATGCTGGCGTGCCGCCCGCCGCGACACCGGCTGCGGCTCGTGGTACGTGGTCATGTCATACTCCGATATAGATGGTGCTTGGCGATGTACTGAACGACACCATCGGGAACCAAATACCACACCGGAAAACCCCGACTTACCCTACTCCGACAATCGGTCGAAGATATCGCCAGCGCCGGCACCTCTAGCGAGCTTACGCCGTGCTCAGGTAAACCGCTAATGGTCAGCGCGTGTCCTGGGCGTGACACGGCAATGAAGTGCGCCAGATTCCAGACCTCGTCGACATCACGCCACTCGGAGATTTGCGCGACAGCGTCCGCGCCGGTGATGAAAAAGAGCTCGGATTGTGGACGAGCGACCCGGATGTCACGGAGCGTGTCGATCGTGTAGGTCGGGCCCCCTCGATCGATATCAACGCGGCTCACGGTGAAGCGGGGATTGGCCGCTGTGGCGATCACGGTCATGAGGTAGCGGTGCTCGCCAGCTGTCACCGTGCGTTTCATCCACGGCTGACCGGTGGGAACAAAAATCACTTCGTCGAGGTCAAACTGCTGTTGAACCTCGCTCGCCGCGACGAGATGGCCGTTGTGGATCGGATCAAAGGTTCCACCCATAACACCGATACGGCGGGGCTGCGCTTGATCACTCAACGGCGGTGCTACCTAGTGACCCGCTCCGTGGCCACCGTCGGCAGAGCCACCGGTTGTGCCACCCGTCTTGCGACTGTGTCGATTGGCCACATCGCGGTAGCTCCACACGACAAACCCAAGCACCGCGAAGATGGCCAGAGCAACCCCGCCAAATGCCAGCGGAGGCATGAAGAGCGGTGCGAGCTCCTCTTCGGTTGCAGCGAGCACTGCAAGCAAGTGCGACATCGTTTTCTCCGTTTCGGCTGGCGCGTTCGAGTCTAGCCGCGCACCTGCCCGCTACCACGCACGACCCACTTTGTGCTCGTCAGCTCTGGCAGTCCCATCGGACCGCGGGCGTGCAACTTCTGCGTCGAAATGCCCACCTCGGCACCGAAGCCGAACTCGCCGCCGTCGGTGAATCTGGTCGACGCGTTGACCATAACGACGGCAGAATCGACCTCGGCAATGAAGCGCTCAGCGTGGCCCAGATCGTTCGTGATGATCGACTCGGTGTGCTTGGTCGAGTAGCGGCGGATGTGTTCGAGCGCGCCATCCAGGTCGGCAACGACTCGTACCGCAAGGTCGAGGCTCATGTATTCGGTCGACCAGTCCTCTTCGGTGGCAGCGACGCTGTCTGGGAAGAACTCGCGCGTGCGCTCGTCGGCGCGAATTGTCACCCCGGATGCTCGCAAGCGGCCGAGCACCGCTGGCAGCAGCCGTTCGGCTGCCGCGGCATCCACCAACAGGGTTTCAAGCGCGTTGCAGACACTCGGCCGTTGTACCTTGGCGTTGTGAACAATCTCGACCGAGGCTTCGAGATCAGCCGACTCGTCGAGAAAAATGTGCACAACGCCCGCACCGGTTTCGATAACTGGCACGCTCGAGTTTGCG
>Ga0335395_10002872_pt1 | contig 10701 bp, 9 predicted proteins | sample MAT02_FD_205744 | JGI IMG/M metagenome (GOLD analysis project Ga0335395, IMG submission 205744) | Freshwater microbial communities from Lake Fryxell liftoff mats and glacier meltwater in Antarctica - MAT-02 (spades assembly) (version 2) ...
TGCAGGTAATTGGTGCTCTGATGAGGAAGTTGGTGCATTTGGCTTTTGGGATTTTAAAGTCCCAAAAGCCTTTCGATCCAACTTATTTGCTCGCTACCCCTTGACAGATCAAGACAGTATCTACAAGATATTCCTTCGCTCTGGGCATAATTAAGTGACAATATTTAATTGACTGCGGATTCTAACAGTTTGATTGTACCAGCATTTGCGTCGATTTCGACTTCTTTGCCGATCGGCAAAGTGAACTTATCCCGAATGTGTCCCGTCATCGAACCGTACCACGCGGGAATATTCAAGGGGCGAATCAGATCCGTCAACACTTGATCTAAGGTTAAGGACTCTTGCGGTTTTTCAGCTTCGCACTTGGTACACTGTCCGAAAATAAAACCGGATATTTTATCGAGAATGCCCGCTAATTTAAGCTGCGTCAACATTCGATCGATTCGATAAACTTCTTCGCTAACTTCCTCGACAAACAAAATACTATTTTCCCATTCCGGCAAATAAGCCGAGCCTACCATTGCTGCGATTACTGATAAATTGCCGCCGATTAGTTTTCCCCTAGCTGTGCCGCGCCGGATAATTTGAACTTGCACGTTTTGGGAGTTTTGCATAGTCACAGCACCTCCGTCAAACAAAATCTTTTTAACGTAATTTATTGTAAAGGGACTCCAACTTGAGACACCTAAAGGGCCGTGAAAAGTAACTATATTAGTTTTAGCATAAATCGCCAATAAAAGTGCTGTAATATCGCTGAATCCCATAATTATTTTGGGATTGTTGCGGATAATGTTGTAATCTAATAGTGGCAAAATTCGGTTGCAGCCCCAGCCGCCCATCCCGGTAAAAATAGCTTGCACTGAGTTATCGGCAAAGGCGCTGTTGACATCGGCGGCGCGATCGGCATCCTTGCCTGCTAAATAGCCGTAGCGATCGTAAAAATGCTTTCCCAATTTAACTTTTAAACCCAGGTTATCCAATACTTTAAAAAAATCCTGGATTTCTTTTTCGTAGTTGAAAGCGGCAGGATTGATTAAGGCTACTGTATCGCCGACTTGCAGGCGGGGCGGCTTAATAATAGTTTGGGGGAAAATGTTGTTTTGGGCCACAGGCAAAAGTATCGTGCCAATAGCAGTCAACCCAAAAGTTTTGAGTAGATAGCGGCGGGGGATCATCATAAATGTTATACCTTTTAAAATTAAGTGAGAAGTTGAGATTTTAGATTTTAGATTTTAGATTTTAGGAATTGTTAATTAGTTGGTGAATACTTTACTAGCTTGAAAACGGCTATAGCAATCCTAAATCATTATCCTTACCGCGAACATAAATCTGATTTCCCCAAAATCCATCTGTAGGGACACGGCACTGCCGTGTCCCTACTGAAAATCATTTAGGATTGCTATATAGATCAATACGGTTCACTTAACATATTTATGCCCCGGAGATCCCCCTAAATCCCCCGAAAGCAAGGGGGACTTTGAGGGCATTCTTGTCCCCCCCTTTTTAAGGGGTGTGCCAGGGAGATCTGTCTTAAGTGAACCGTATTGGGCTATAGATAACTTCTGCTATAATTGTATAGTAAAATTTCTGCCAGCCCAGTTAAAAATTGCCAGTTTAACATGAAAACAGACACTAAAATCTCAGCTAAAAAATCCTGGGCCAAAGCTTTAGCCCGTCCGGCTGCGGAGTTTCCGCTGACTCAGCTATCGGTTAAAAGCGGTAAAATTCCCGACGGATTGCGCGGCAGTCTCTATCGCAACGGGCCAGGACGTTTGGAACGCGGCGGCATGACTGCGGGACACTGGTTTGATGGCGACGGTGCAATTTTGGCAGTACATTTTACTGATGTAGGTGCTACTGCTGTTTATCGCTACGTGCAAACAGCCGGATATCAAGCTGAAGAAAAAGCTAATAGATTTCTCTACACTAATTACGGCATGACAGCACCAGGCCCTGCGTGGTTGCGGTGGACTAAATCTGTTAAAAATGCTGCCAATACTTCTGTTTTAGCTTTGCCCGATCGCCTTTTAGCATTATGGGAAGGCGGCCCGCCTCACAGCCTCGATTTGCAAACTCTGGAAACTAAAGGAATCGACAATTTAGGCAATTTAGATAGTAAATTTTCTTATTCAGCTCACTGCAAGCGCGACCCGATTACTGGCAATATTTTTAACTTTGGAATTACCAGCAGTGCGAGTCCAAAGTTGAATTTGTATAAAAGCGATTGTACGGGCAAAATCGTGCAAAAAGCAACTATTCCTTTAAAGGGAATTTCTCTGGTACATGATTTTGTTTTGGCGGGAAAGTATCTAATATTTTTTGTGCCGCCGGTGCGACTCAATGTTTTGCCAGTGTTAGCTGGAATTAGCAGTTATGGCGACTCGTTTGACTGGAAACCGGAGTTAAAAACGCAGATATTAGTTATTGATTCGGAAACTCTGTCTTTAGTGAGTTGTGGCGAAACTGATGCTTGGTTTCAGTGGCATTTTGCTAACGGTTTTGTTAAGGAAGATGGTTCGGTGGCGGTAGATTTTGTGCGTTTCGCTGACTTTCAAACTAATCAGCGACTGAAAGAAGTACCGACAGGTGAAACGCGCACCGATGCGGAGGGGACTCTTTGTCGAGTGCATCTCAATCCTCTGACGGGGAAAGTGATAGGGATAGAAGAATTGTTGGATAAAGCTTGCGAGTTTCCGGTTGTACCTGCTTCAGAAATTGGTCAAGACTCGCGGTATATTTATCTGGCAATGTATCGGCCTGATGTTGATATTGTAGCGGAACGTTACGGGGCGATCGCCCGTTTGGACACGCAAACCCGTAATCTCACAATTGCCGACTGTGGGGAAAATCGCTATCCCACAGAGCCCGTCTGCGTTCCAGATATTTCGTCGGAGAAAGGTTGGATTTTGACAGTTGTTTACGACGGCAATTCTGATAGCAGCGAAGTCTGGATATTTGACAGCGACGGACTCTCGCGCCCTCCTATTTGTCAGCTAGAATTGCCCGGTGTCATACCTTTGAGCTTTCACGGTACTTGGAAATCCGCCGGATGAGAAAATTGTAAAGAAGTGTTGCACAAGATTTATTAAAAATTGTTGCCGCTTTTCTGTCAAGTTGTTAAGGTGTGTGTAGATAGGAAATTCTCATATCTAGGAGGTGTGGAATTGAAAATCTGTATTGCTCCAATATCCTGTGCCAATTCGGACAAATCCCGGCGAATATTCTCGCCGAATAAATTGGCGGCTGCACAGGCTAAGTCTGCTTCCGCAGACTGAAGAAATACCAATCCGGGGCGAATATTCTCGGCGAATAAATTGGCGGCTGCACAGGCCAAGTCTGCCTCCGCAGACTGAAGAAACACCAATCCCGGCGAATGTTTTCGGCGAATAAATTCGCGGCTACACAGGCCAAGTCTGCCTCCGCAGACTGAAGAAAGAGCGGTAATAAAGCCCGCTTTGGTATGATTCCCGACTAGGTTTTCTCATGTCAAGTTTGTCTGCTTGCATGAGGTTGACCAACCAGATTTATGACTGATTTCTGGTAAACCAAAACTTTAGTTCAGCTCGCGCGCACGTCCACGATTCAAAAGGTTTGAGTTTTGAGTTAACACCACAAATACATGAGGTATATCGACGAAAGTAGATAGCCTTTCCCAAAATTATCAAGTATGAATTGTTCCCGCTAAAAAAATCAACTCATAACTGATAATTTACAACTCACAACTCATAACTCCGTGCCGCGCTGAGTATCAAATTCAGAGGGTTTAATCTATGCAACTTCAAGGAAAAACGGCTCTAGTGACAGGAGCTTCGCGCGGTATTGGGCGATCGATCGCCCTGGAATTAGCGCGACAAGGAATCAAGCGCTTGGTGATTGTAGCGCGCAACCGCCGGCAATTAATTGAACTGGCAGAGGAAATCGATGTTTTTGGCACAGAAATAGTGCCGTTAGCTTTGGATTTAACTCAGTCAGTAGCGGTGAATATTGCGATCGCCCAAGCTTGGCGAGATTGCGGCCCGATTCACCTGCTAGTCAACTGTGCGGGCGTAGCGCACCAAGCATCATTTTTGCGTTCCCCGCTACCGTTAATCGAGGAAGAAATCGCCTTAAATTTGCTCGGAACCTACACAATTACCCGCTTAATAGCGAAGCGAATGGCGGCGCAAAAAGAGGGAACAATCGTCAATGTTTCGAGCTTGATGGGCAAAATTGCGGCTCCCACAATGGCGACGTATTCTGCTACAAAATTTGCCATCTTGGGATTCACCCAAGCTTTGCGTAGCGAGTTAAGTCAGTACAATGTTCGAGTCACAGCTTTATTGCCATCTCTAACAGATACCGACATGGTGCGAGATTTAGAGCAATTCCGGTGGGTAGTGCCCACAACTCCCGAAAAAGTTGCCCTAGCGCTTGTGGCGGGATTGCACAAAGATGCGCCGGAAATCTTGGTGGGATACCAAAGTCATCTAGCAGTTGTGTGTCACCGAATTGCTCCTTGGTTGCTGGATTTTGTGTTGCGAATGGCGACTCCAAAACTTCGCAATGGAGCACGGGGCGATCGCAAATTGCGGGAAGCTTAGGCTAACGGGCGATCGACTAATATGATGTCCGGTCGATTACCATAACAAAAACGGTTCGTAGTGCGGACACCAGGACGCAGCCAAGGAAGCGGACTGAGGGAGCATCTCAATGAATGCGAAAAAGCAATTTCTTTACAGTGCGAGCTGTCGCGAGCTCGCGAGTGTTGGATAGATCGCGAGCTCTTAAGCTCGCACTATAAAATCCAAACTGAGATGCTCCCCGGACTGAAGGACGCACTACAAACCTGTCAATTCACAGCCAATTACCAACTAAAATATATGTCGCCCAAATATTCACCGGCTCATATCTTTCCAACAGAGATTTTTGTGCGAAATGCAGCGCTTTTGCCCTAGTCATTCCGGGTTTCGACAGTTCCTCAAAAAACCGTAACATCAGTTCCGTATTCGGTGCATCCTGCGCTTCCCACAAAGTTGATAAAGTGCTGCGCGCCCCGCACATACCGCTATTCCCGCAAGTCCTAAAACTGCTCTGTTGTCTCCCGATGCGGTTGGACAAGCACTCAAAACAAGCAATTCAATATTAGTTTGCTGCTGCGGAGTTTCGGTTTCGATTAAATTAGCGATATCTTGACCTTTTAGGAGTTTTTGGTAAGCCACAATATAGGTTTCATCGGGGTCTGAACTGAATTCGCCGTGATTTTTTAAGTGTCGTGTATTGCTGAAAAATTACCTTTTTGGCGGCGCAATTTCCACAATAGCTTAACTGTCACTGGTTTAAATCTCTGAATTTCAGGTGAGAGATGTTACAGTTTGGTTTGAGTGTAGCAGGCGTCACAACAATTGAGATTAACCAAGAAGACATCATACCTCAGATAGATTGTGTTTGAAAACACTTTGTCAGTCGATTTTAGATTCTTCGACTTCGCTCAGAACAAGTTTTAGATTTGAGATTTACTAGCAGGATTTAATCTGGAAGCTTGAACTTCCGCCTACAAATTGGGGCTCACCACTAAGCGAGTACGTCACACGGTATGGGTTTTTGGGCGTGTCAAGGGCGATCGTAGTGCGATCGGGGGATGTATCTTAGTATTTCTTCACATAGGATGATTTGGGTCTATGATATATGCCTTATGGCGTCCTTGTGTTTAAAGCCCGTTATCGCGTACCGCTGATGAGTCAATCAACCAATCCACCACAATCCCAACCAATTTCTCGAAGAACCGCCCTCAAATTCCTCGGAGTCGGTGCCGCCGGCGGGCTACTGGGCTACTCTCGATTTTCCAAGCCAGAACCCGCCGTTTTTGGGCAAGATACTCTTGATTTACCGCGAATGCTGAATAAACCCAAAACCGTTGCAGTTGTCGGGGGCGGCTTAGCCGGGCTCGCCTGCGCTTACGAACTGTGTCAGCGAGGTTTCGCCGTGACGCTACTAGAAAAATCGCCCCAACTCGGAGGCAAAATAGCTAGTTGGCCGATACAAGTCGGGAACGAAACTTTTATGATGGAACACGGTTTCCACGGTTTTTTTCCACAATACTACAACCTCAAAAGTGTAGTTGAAGAACTAGAAATTACTGATAACTTTGTATCTTTAGAATCCTACGCCGTTCTGTTTCGAGACGGCAAATACAAGCCCGAAGTTTTCCGTCCCAACCATTCAGCTTTTCCCTGGAATATAGTTGATTTGGGGATATCTTCCCCAAATCGGCTCAAGTGGGGAATCAATCTGACAAAACCGGCTCACTGGGAAGTGTTTCGAGAAATCGGCGGATTTCAAACGCAAAAAACTTTCGATCGCCTCGACAATATATCAGTTGCTGACTGGGTAAAAGGTGAATTCCCGCGCGGACTTTACGACTTGTATTTTCTCCCTTTTGCCAAATCCAGCCTCAACGCTCCCGACCAATTGAGCGTCGGAGAATTAATGCAATTTTTCCACTTTTACTTTTTCGGAAATCCCGAAGGTTTGGCCTTCAACGGCACGCGGCAAGATATGGGCACGAGTTTGGTGCAGCCTATTGTCAGAGCTATTGAAAGCAAAGGTGGCAAAGTATTGACAGATGTCGCAGTCAGTAACATTCACTGGGAAAACGGCCGGATTGATTCTCTGAGTTATCAGTCGGGAGACGTGCAAAGTAAAGTGCCTTTTTGGGTGAAACGAAACACGCTGTTAACTGACAGCAACTCTACCGAATATTTCGGCGCTGGGGACAGCGTATTTGCCAGCGCACCCGGAGGAAAAGAAGCAATTTCTCTGAGCTGCACTCACCAAGGCTGCACAGTTCAAAAACAAAACGACGGTCAATTTCACTGTCCTTGTCACGGAGCAGTTTTTGATGCTGAGGGACGAGTGGTGAGCGGGCCTGCTCAGCGGGATTTACCCAGATTTAAGGTAGTCGATAAAAAAGCAGATGAGGTACAATTGGCAGCAGCGGTCAACAAATCACAGCCGCAAAAATTGGGAGAAACATTGCAGGCTGATTACTATGTTTTTGCAGCCGATGTTCCGGGGATGCAGCATTTGTTTAGTTTAGCTAGCGGTGAGGTAAATCTGCAGGTGCAGAGCCGAATTGAGGGCTTAAAAATAGCCGATCCGTTTGCGGTTGGCCGTTTTTGGTTCGATCGCGATTTTCCCTGGGAACACAGCAATTTCAGTTCGCTTTCCGGCTACAAACTGACTGACAGCATCACGCTTTACCACAAAATTCAAGATCAATTCATCGAGTGGCATCAGAAAACTGGCGGTAGCGTAGTCGAGCTGCACGCTTACTGTTACAAGGAGAAAGAATTTCCCAACCAAGAAGTTTTGCTCGCTACTTTTGAGCAAGAATTGTATGAAATTGTACCGGAATTAAAAACAGCAAATATGCTGCACCGGGAACTGGTAAATCAAAAGAATTTCTCCGGTTATCCGCCCGGTAGTTATGCGGAACGGCCAGACACTAGCTGCGCTGTACCGAATCTTTTGTTTGCCGGAGATTGGGTAAAAATGCCGTTTCCTTGCGGTTTAATGGAAAGGGCTGTGAGCAGCGGTTTGTTAGCAGCTAATGCTATCTTATATCAGGAAGGTTTGCAGAGGCGATCGCTCTTAACGGTGAATCCAGAAGGCGTACTGAAAATCTAAGGTTGACAGCGGGGCAGGTTTTAGATAGTTTCCGCTGGAACGACGACTAAGTAGGCTGGTACAGATAAACATTTAGATGGGGAGGGCGGGTTTTGCCTTGACAAACTGGCTTGTATCATAGATTCTTAGCTAAACCCGCCCCTACAACCTACTATTGTTTTTTCGCAATGACCTATTGATCAAATTGGTTTGTAGCTGGGGAGGGCGGGTTTTGCCTTCACAAACTGGCTTGTATCATAGATTTTTAGCTAAACCCGCCCCTACTGCCTTCGGAAAAATATAATTCCGATGTCCGGGGAAACTGTTGATAATCGGTGTTTATCCGCGTGCATCTGCGGTTAAAATATTGAATGAGTATAAAGCCATAATAGATGCCCAAGAGTAACTGGAAAATTCCTAATAAATCTGTAATGTTTGATGCTTTTGCAACTGAATACGATTTCGCTGCCACCTTGCAAAGTAAAAACGATTTTTTTACTAAAAACCTATCTGGAAGCAAAGGTGCAGCATTAGATATTGGCTGCGGTTCGGGAATTTTGGCTTTTGAATTAGCTAAGTATTACGATAATGTCGTAGCCGTCGATGTATCAGCAAAAATGCTGGATATTGCCAGTCAAAAACGCTCCGCACCCAATATTGAATACATCCAAATGGATGCAAGTAAATTAGCGCTCGATCGCAAATTTGATTTAATAGTGAGTGATACCACTTTTCACCATTTGTCCAACCTCCCCGCCACTCTATCAGCACTCAAAAAACTGTTAAACCAACAGGGAAAGATTGTTTTTTTAGATAATATTTCGGAAGTCGAAAGACCTGCTAGAATAAGCTATATATTAGGTGCAGCGAGAGATTTTATGCCCGACTGTTCCAAATACGGATTTCGCAATGCTTCAAGATTATTAAAATTTAGATTGTCGCCAAGCTGGTTGAAGCATTTAGCCAGCGACAGGTATTTGTCAGAAGCGAAATTTAAAAAAATTTACGGCCGTTGCTTTCCCGGCTGTTATTTTGTAAAATTGGATTGTTTTATGGGCGTGATTTGGGAAAATTTGTAATGCAAAACAACGGGATAAAATTAGTATCTGCGCGGGAACAAAATAGTCACATCCGCGAGTTGAGCATTAATTTGGAGCAATGGTATGCAGTCGCCCGCAGCACAGAGGTACAGAGTCAGCCACTACCTGTGATATTGTGGCATCGGGCGATCGTGCTTTTCCGCGACAGTGCAGGAAAAATCAACGCTTTAGAAGATAGATGTCCGCACCGACAAGTTAAACTCAGCCACGGCAAAATTAAAGGCGATTTAATCGAATGCGCCTACCACGGATGGCGACTAAATGCAAGGGGAGAATGTGCCGAAGTCGATTATTTAGCAGAAAATCAAAAGCTACCTAACTGCAAAATTCGATCCTATCCAGTCAAAGAACAAAACGGTTTTATCTGGCTGTTTCCCGGCGACGCAACCCAAGCCGAAAAAATAGATTTACTAGATTTACCAGAGTGGGAACATCTCAATTATATTGCCACAGTTTCAGTCATCGACTGTCAGGCACACTATTCATTTTTCATTGAAAACTTGATGGATATGTACCACGGACACTTGCACGAAGATTTGCAAGCTTGGGCAAATCCAGTATTAAATACTTTAGTAGAAGACGAGCATCAAGTAACAGCCAGCTATCAAGCACAAAGTTATTACAAAATAGATAAAATTTGGTCAATTTCCCAGTTATTTTTTAAATCTCTGCGGAAGCTGCACCCGGAACCCCTAGAGGTAAGTTATGTTTATCCGCATTGGGTTTCAACATTGGGAAGCGACTTTAAGATTTACTGCTTGGTTTGTCCGGTAAGCGAGACAGCAACTCGCGCTTATTTAATTCATTTTACTTCATTAAATGCGTTTTGGCGGTTGCACAAATTGCCTGTTTGGTTTCGCAAGTTTATCAAAGATAGTTGTTTCGGTGCGGCTCAAAAATTATTAGATGGTTTGGTGCGGCAGGATGTGTTAATGATTGAGGAAGAACAGCAGGCTTTTTTGCAGAATTCGGAAAGAAAGAGTTACGAATTAAATCGGGCGTTGGGGAGTGTGCAAAAGTTGATCAGAAGTCAGGCGGAAAATAGACTTGAATTGCATAAATCTTTCATTGATACAGAAACCGCAGATGTCAGGCAGATAGACACAGATGCAACGCAGATAATTTCAAGATAATTTGGGGATGAATGCAATACAATTCTTATGAACAACGTGACAGCGCCAACCAGTGATAGCTGGCTAAATGCACTAATTGAATCGCTAAAAAACCCCGCCGAAGCTGCTGCTTACCTTAGTGTGGCTTTAGAAGCAGAATCACCGGATTCTCAACTACTGCGGGCGGAATTTCAAGACGTAATTGATGCGCGTTTGCGGGCGAATAATCTCTCGAAGGAAGCTCAAGTGCATCACCTGAAACTAGATAAAATTATTTCCGAAAGTGGGGCTTCTGAAATTTACACTTCGATCGCGTTATTGGATGCGCTAGGATTTAGGCTAAGAGTTACTTTAAAAGAAGATGAATTGGCGATCGGGGAATGAAACCGATCGCACATCTGCGTCCATCCGTGTTAATCTGCCCCGATCTGCGGTCAAAAAAATCGAAATCCAGCAGCAAAAACCTTACTTTTTAGCCCGCTGCTGCTGGTAAACGCTGACAACCTTATCCGCATAAGTAGCAGTTGCGCCGCTTTTGCAAGCAGCGGATTCCCCAGTCATCCACCAGCAAGCGGCGCGGCGTACAGCGGTTAATTCATTGTTGCTGCTAGCTTTGTATTCGTCGCGCAGCAAATCGCCCACGATACAGGTAACAATTGATTTGGCTTTTGTCGCGTCGGCTTCAAATTGTTGCGGTGTTAAATCTGGTTTGGTACAAAATTTTGCCCAGCGGGAAATATTACCCGGTAAAACTTGCCACTGACTGTACATTCCGTCATTTGCGGTTTGCGGTGGCGCGGCTTGTCGCAGCGCTTCTACGAGGGCGGAAACTTGCGCGTCGGTGA
>Ga0335395_10002873_pt1 | contig 10696 bp, 17 predicted proteins | sample MAT02_FD_205744 | JGI IMG/M metagenome (GOLD analysis project Ga0335395, IMG submission 205744) | Freshwater microbial communities from Lake Fryxell liftoff mats and glacier meltwater in Antarctica - MAT-02 (spades assembly) (version 2) ...
AATCTTCCACCATCACGTCAAAAGTACGTGCCAACTTGAGCAAGCACGTAAAATCAACCATTGCCATCCCCGGAGAACGCGAATAGGTTGTGAGAGTGCTATAGATGACTCCCGATCGCTCTGAAACCTCTTTCAGCGTCCAACCCTTCTCGGCCGCAAACTCTTTTACCCGCAATCTAATTAAACCCATTGACAAAAAACTAGATTTAGTTTATGATAGTTTTATCGTAAAGGTCGATCGACTATTCCTGCACAATTTCCACCAAATCTTCAATCATCACATCAAAGGTGCGGGCTAATTTGTGTATGGAAATGAAGTCAATAGTTGACACCCCCGGACAGCGGGCATAGTGTCTGACGGTGCTGTAAATGACTCCCGATCGCTCTGAAACCTCTTTTAGCGTCCAGCCTTTCTCAGCAGCGAATTCTCTGACTTTTAACCTAACTAAACCCATACTTGACAAGTGATGGTGTACCATCATAAGATGGTTTTATCGTAAAAAGCGATCGCCCCTAGGCCTGGAAAACTGAAGGGCGATCGCCTGTTCAAATCAAATTCTTGCTTTCAAGGAGGTCAACTACCGCTTTCCGAGAGTTCAAACACCCGTAAACGACACGCCAACTACTCATCTCAAACAATTACAGACTATGTTAGCAAACTTTTCGCGAAAATCAACCCCCGTTCATCCCTTGAGCCGATTTGCGACTAAAGAGTCGATCGCGCGGCTGCTAAAAATCAAAGTAGAACAAATATATCGCATCGAGCGCTGGCGGCACATCCTTTACGTGCACGCCCAAGGCATGAGTCGCTTTGTCAGCTACGCCGACTTACCGCCAATTTTGGGAGTAGAATCGCCCAAAGGTTTAGATTTTGGTTACTGGAAGCGGCGGATGGCGAGCAAAAAAGAGAGAAATGCACCGGATTTTTGGGTAAATTTCTATGCACAGAAATTTCATCAAGCCGTTTCGGTTCCTGAATTGTTCGACTGGGGGCGATTGGTGGGAGTGATTAAATTTATGTTGCCGAAAATAGCAGTTGAGTCGCTGCGGAATGTTTATGCACAGGAAAAATACCTGCTGGAACATTTCTAATTTGTAGCACAACATTTCAGAAAGGGCGATCGCTAAAATATAATTGGACTACCTAAAATATCGCTAGAAAACAAGCCGAGGAAAAAAACAATGACAACGGAACGTTGGACAGACGAAATGATGGATGATTTGGCTTCGACTGTTGAAGATTTGTCTTCCACTGTAGATAGAACGACTCTGAATATCGAACAAACTAACCGCAATGTCGATATGCTGGTAGGCGCTGTCAATGCTCTTTTAGAAAGAGACAGTCAACGGGATGAAGAAATCCGGCGGCGGAATGAGGATTTTCAACAGTACAAATTAGAAAACGACCAGCGATTTAATACCTTGCTCGAAGAAGTCAGATTTTTAATCAGACAACTGGGAGATAATCAATGAGATATAGCCTTTCTCAGAAAGATCAGGTACGCGAACGGCATAGGGCTATGGGCATAGGGCTATGGGCATAGGGCTATGGGCATAGGGCTATGGGCATAGGGTATAGGGCTATCCTCACCACGCTTGAGAACCGCTATACACTTTTTTATGATTAGTATAAACGCGCTCACTCAAAGTATTAATCCATAAGTATTATTGGGAATATTTGGGAGACAATCAGATTGCGAATTAACCTGGTTTATTTAACCACGAATTGTCGCACAAATTACAGTGCATCAACTCATAATTTATGCTATAATTGAGTTGTTTTTGAATGCTTATCATAAATCGCTTTGGATTATAACTTTGATTGGAATCCAGCCAAAGAAAACCAAAATATTCGCAAGCACAAATTAAATTTTCGTTTGGCATTAACTGTTTTTCGCGATCCCTATCAATTAACACTCTATGATGAAGAACATAGTCAAGATGAAGATAGATGGATTACCATAGGTTTAGATGAAACAGGGATTCTCAGGGTTGTTTGTCCATACCTTTGAACAAACAGAGCGCTCCTCCTGCATGATTCGGATTATTTCAGCCCGTAAAGCTACTTTCATTGAAACACAACCTTATCAAGAGAGGAAATTATGAAATCAGAGTATAATTTTTCTTCATCAGAGCAAGGCAAATTTTACCATCCTGATGCTACCTTTCATTATCCGATTTATCTAGAACCAGATGTCGAGCAGTTTGTGACTAAAATTGCCGAAACTAAAAATATTGACGTTCAAGTTTTGGTGAATGAATGGCTGAGAAACAACATTAAATTAATTCAAAGTATTGAGTAGTTTATAAACCCGGTTTCTCGCGCCGCACTCATCGCCCCCAACAATTCCCACCGCATCAGCCATAATAGTATCAGCGAATTATCCAAAATTGAGGAAACACCTATGCTCGCGACAACCAGCGAATTACCCAAAGTCGAGGAAACCTCTCTGCTGGCGACAACCAGCGAATTCCCCAAAGTCGAGGAAACAGCTCTGCTGGCGACTGCCGCCGTACAGGATAATCTTACCATAGAAGACTTCATGGCCAATCCGCCAGACAACATGGAATGGGTGGACAGACAACTCGTAGAGAAAAATGACATGACACTGAAAACTGGTCGAATTCAATCCAATCTGAGCTATTTGTGGAAAAGTTACAAGATATCCAGTGGCCAAGGAGGAGAAGTTTATACCGAATCACCTTGCCGCACAAACCGACAAGTTCGCCGTCCCGATGTAGCTTATCTCACACCCGAATTAGTCGCACAATTCGGCGATCTTCCTACTTTGCCGCAGAGTTTCCCTTTAGTTGCCGAGATAGTTTCGCCCACAGATATTGCTGAAGATGTTTTTCTCAAAGCACAGGAATATTTAGCATCTAGCTGTCAGGAAGTCTGGCTGGTTTTTCCTGAAAGCCATTTAGTATTCGTGGTGACACAAAATCAAATATTGGGATTTAGAGCGGGCGAAACAGTTAGCACTCAACAAATTCTCGCAGGTTTTAACATTGCCGTCGATGAATTGTTAGCTTAAAATATTAAATTATACCAAATAGGGCTAAATTACTACCTTTACTCTTTTAGTCCGCGAAGGCGGACTTCGTTTGTATAGCCCCGAATTCTATTCGGCGGGCATTATTGATACACACATACTGATTAATCCCATTATCGGAGCGAACCGCCATGTCAGACGACTTTTCCCTAGACGACCTTTTAAACAAAAGTTACGACGCTTTCAAAGACGCTGAAAATCAAGTGGGACAGTGCAATGTTTTAGTCATCGGCAAAACCGGAGTCGGCAAAAGTACCCTGATAAATTCGGTTTTTCGCCAGCGCTTAGCAGAAACCGGAGTCGGCCGCCCCGTAACTCAAGGCATCCGCCAATATACCAAACCGAATTGCCCAATTACAGTCTACGATACTCCCGGACTCGAACTCAACGCCGAACAAATTAAAGTTATTCAATTAAACGTTGCTAAACTGATTGAAGACCAAAGACTCCTGCACCCAAAAGAACATATTCACGTAATCTGGTACTGCATCAATCACAGCGCCAATAGAATAGAATCTGTGGAGGACAACTGGCTAAAAGAAATGGAAGTCAAAGATGTGCCAGTAATTTTAGTGCTGACTCAGACGACATCTAAAAAGCCTAGCGAGTTTTTCAAGCAACTAGAACACATGAATTTGCCAGTCAGTCAAATTATCCCGGTGATGGCTGAACCGGAAGAAATTGATGAGGATTATACAGTAAAATCTCACGGTTTAGATAAGTTGGTTGATGCAACTTTTCAACTGCTACCTGCAGTAGCTCAAAAAGCTTTTGTTAAAGAACAAATTGCTAATGTTGCGCTGAAATCTGACATGGCGTTTAAGTATGTAACTGGTTATGTTGCGGGTTCTGCGATTGTTGGCGCGACTCCTGTACCGTTTGCTGATGCACCGATTTTGATGGCGATGCAAACGGCAATGATTGCTAATATTACTGTAATTTTTGGAATGCCCTTTGATAAGGGGTTTGTTTCGGCGATGCTGTCTGCGATTAGCGGTGCTGGCGGGGTTACTGCTGTTGGTAGAAGTATTGTTACTAATTTGATTAAAATGATTCCTGGTGCTGGTACTGTTGTGGGCGGGGCTATTTCTGGCGCAACGGCGGCAACTCTCACCCTTGCCCTCGGTTTGGCTTACATTGAAGTGCTTAAAGCTTATATAAAGGCTCAAATTAATGGGGAACAAATTTCTTTGCAGCAGTTGACAAAGATGTTTGTAGATTTTTACAAGGATTATGCTACTTCTGGGCGTAAAACTTTGAAGGATGATATGCCGAAGCCGCCGAATCAAATTGATATTGAGTAAATTGGGCATTGGGCATTGGGCATTGGGCATCGGGCATTGGGCATTGGGCATTGAGCATTGGGCATTGGTTAGTTTCAATTACCAATTACCAATTACCAATTACCAATTACCAATTACCAATTACCTATTGCCAAAGAATGATATAATATTAGTGAATTCTGCAAATTGGAGTAAATGGCTATGGTAATGACAGCCGTTTTATCAGAAAATGTTTCTCTAGAAGACTTCATCGCTAATCCCCCCGACGATATGGAATGGGTGGACGGGCAAATATCGGAGAAAAATGGTATGACAGTAAAACACAGTCGAATCCAATCTAGACTAGATCGTGCTTGGGGAAATTACAAGATATCTAGCGGACAAGGTGGCGAAGTTTATACGGAAGTTCCTTGTCGCACTGACAGGCGAGTGCGTCGCCCTGATGTTGCTTATTTGACTGCTGAACTTGTTGCTGAATATGGCGATGTTCCTACTTTTCCTCAAAGTCCGCTGTTAATTGCGGAAATTGTTTCTCCTACTGATGTGGCGGAAGATGTTTTTCTGAAAGCACAAGAGTATTTAGATTCTGGTTGTTTGGAAGTTTGGATTGTTTTTCCTGAGAGTCGCTGGATAATGATTGTGATTCAATCTCAAAAGTTAGCTTTTAACTTGGGTTCTACAATCAGCACTCAGCTAGTATTGCCGGGTTTTTGTGTTGCTGTTGATGAGTTGTTGGGTTGATGGCAAACATTAGTGATACCATTTATAAAAAGTCTTGCTACAAAACAATAGTTGGGCGGAGTGAAACAGAGGATTATTTGTACGGGCCCGAAGTGCAAGGTGCGTCGCGGTGAGATTGTCGATATAATTTAGGGATTTTTCATGGCGACGCACCCTACCACTACATGATTAGCTTCTGCGTCTCGGACTGAATTTGTGAGAAAATGCTTGACAAAATGCCGTAGCTTGCGGCGCGGGACGCGATCGCCCATTCGGCCAATTAATGAAAATTATTAGCAATAAACAATGTAGTTGTCAACTTGCACAGAATCACCAACAGCGGTAAAATACTGATTGCTTTGTTTGTAAATCTACCCTAGATTCCAATTGGGAATTAAAACCAATAATCGAAATATGTCTCAAACTTACACCGTTGAATTACTTCACCAAGGCAGCACCTATACCGTAGAAGTGCCGGAAGATCAACCAATTTTGCAAACTGCGATCGCCGCTGGGATTGATTTGCCGAACTCTTGCAATTCGGGGGTTTGTACTACTTGCGCTGCTAAAGTTATTGAGGGTCAACTTAAGCAAGTTGATTGCATGGGCGTTAGTCCCGAACTTCAGGCCGAAGGTTATGTATTGCTGTGCGTTTCTTTTCCCCGATCGAACTTGAAGATAGAAACAGAAAAAGAAGATATTGTTTACGCTCGGCAGTTTGGCAAACCCTAGAAATAAACTAAAATTGACATAAATATCGATCGCGGTAAAACCATTATGGATCGCCAGATGACCACCCATTTCATTTCCGCAGAAGTTGACCTCCACGATACCGCCGAAGAACTGCACTCGGCGATTGAAACTGAACTGCAAAAGCACGGCGAACCGCTGCGCTGGGCTGTCACAGATGTGGATGTCGATCGGCAAAAGGCTGTGGTAGAAGGCTACGTGCTCGTGGAATCATCCCCCGTAGCAGCGTGAACTCCCCCCCTTTAACCGTGGTTTTGATAGTCCCCACAGGCGTTGGAGCCTCGATTGGTGGCTTTGCAGGAGATGCGCTGCCGGTGGCTAGGGCGATCGCCCAAGTTTCAGATACGCTGATTACTCACCCCAACGTCCTCAACGGCGCTCAACTCTATTGGCCGATACCTAACGCTCTCTACGTGGAAGGTTACGCCCTTGACAAGTTTGCAGCAGGATGCTGGGGTTTGCAACCAGTACATCAAAATCGCATCGGCTTAATCGTGGATTGTGCGATCGAACCGGAGTTGCAGTTGCGCCACTTGCAAGCCGTTGACGCTGCTAGGGCCACATTAGGTTTGAACGTAAGTGATTGTATTTTGACCGATCGCCCGCTGGAAGTAGAATTGCGTATTTCAGAATCAGGGGCATCCTGGGGGACGATCGGCAATCCCGACAGTTTACTACGCGCCGCCGAAAAATTGATCCGACAAGCAAAAGTCGAGGCGATCGCCGTTGTGGCGAGATTTCCCGACGATGAAGGTAGCATCGCCCTCGAAAACTACCGCCGCGGCAAAGGAGTTGACCCCCTCGCCGGCGCGGAAGCTGTGATCAGCCACCTGATCGTCAGAACTTTTAAAATTCCCTGCGCCCACGCCCCGGCGCTGTCTGCGCTTCCCCTCGATCCGCAGCTTTCCCCGCGATCGGCTGCTGAGGAAATCGGGTATACTTTCTTACCTTGCGTGCTTGCCGGCCTTAGCAAAGCTCCCCAATTTGTAGGGCCAGAAAGCGCTCTAGGGAGCCAATTATCCATTACTGCCGATCGAGTCGATGCGGTGGTGATACCCGCCACAGCCTGCGGCGGCAGTGCTATCCTGAGTTTAAGTGGGCGATCGTCGGTACAAATTATCGCTGTGGGCGACAACAAAACCCAGATGCAAGTTCCCCCAGAAAAACTCGGAATCAAAGCTTTGCAGGTAAACTCATATTTAGAGGCGATCGGAGTCTTGGTCGCTTTACGAGCCGGCATCACTCCAACTTCCTTGGGTGCAGACATTTCCTCCCTGCGTTGTTTGTCTGAATCTACTAAACAAATCTAAAATCTAAAACCTAAAATCTAAAATTGATTAAGTGGCAGAAAAAATTCCCGAAAATCCTGAAATTGAACCCTTAACGCGCACCCAAGTTTTAGTAGCGATGGGCGTGACAGCCATTATGTTGCTGGCGGTAGCTAAAGTGTGGTTGCTATTTGGATCGGTATCGCTTTTGCCAGTCAAATTGAACGTAATGGATTTGCTCGCAGGATGTGCGATCGGACTGGCAATTACAGGCGGTAGCGCGATCGTTTATCGCCTTTGGCCCGGCTATCGCCGGAGTGCTGATGTTTACTTAGAAGTAGTGCTCAAACCCCTATTTTGGCCGGATTTAATTTGGCTGGGACTGCTACCCGGACTGAGCGAAGAATTGTTATTTCGAGGCGTGATGCTTTCCGCCTTGGGAATGAATTTTACTGGTTTAATTTTATCAAGTTTTTGCTTCGGCATTCTGCACTTAGGAGGCACGGATCAATGGCCTTATGCTGTTTGGGCGACGGCGGTGGGATTGCTATTAGGTTACAGCGTTTTAGTTACTGGGAATTTGTTAGTGCCAATTACGGCTCATATCTGTACAAATTTGATTTCTAGCTGTGTATGGAAGTGGGAACACAGTCAAGTGAAGCAGTAGGGCGATCGTACAGATTGGTTCGTAGTGAGGACTTCAGTCCGCAGAAATTAAAGGACTAAAGTCCTCACTACGAACCTTTTTTGTGGTTTGTAGTGAGGACTTCAGTCCGCAGAAATTAAAGGACTAAAGTCCTCACTACGAACCTTTTTTGTGGTTTGTAGTGAGGACTTTAGTCCGCATCAATTAAGGACTAAAGTCCTCACTACGAACCTTTTGTATGGGTTTGTAGTGAGGACTTTAGTCCGCATCAATCAAAGGACTAAAGTCCTCATTACGAACCTTTTTTATGGTGGGTAATTTACCAGACATGATATCAATTGACTTTTGAGCTATTGAAACCGCCGAATCCGATCTTTGTTAAGGCAGTTTATAACTGCTCGATCGCACAATCAATTCACCTTGACTGGGGTTGCTGCTGAAAATAAAAGCACCTGCTTGAGTTTCGCCACTTGACAAAAAGTCAATTTGTTGGTCGCCGGATTCCAAGACTTCACCGTTGACTCGCAGTTCCGCAATAATTTGCACTGATTCAGCCGTTTCTCCGCCCGTATTAGTCACTGTAAACGGCACATAAAACTGCCCTTGGGTTTCGCGAATTGGTGCATTGCGAGTGACAGAAATCACCGGAGGTTTCTGTTCTTTAGTCGCCCAGTTGTAGAGTACCAGTCCGGTGAGGATAGAAAGGATGAAGCAGGCGATCGCAAATGTCACCCATTCAGCAGGATTTCTTTTTTGTTGCTGTTCGCGATCGCTTTCTGTATTGCTTTCACTCATACCGCTAACCTCCCCGCAGCGCCGCCAATTGTCGCCGGCAATCCCAATACTAACGTATAGCTCAACCAAATCGACCACGGATCGTCAAAGTTGAGTTTTTGGAAGAAAAACAGCATAAATGCAGAAGCCGCCAGCGATACTAAATACGCCATAACAGTTTCGCTGAGGGGACGCTGAAAAATCCCTTGTTGTTGTTGGCGCTTTTCTTGATAAGTAAAACCAGCTACAAATACAATACCGTAGGAAATTAGCAGCGAAGCGGCGATAATTGCTAATTGCCAAGGCGGCGAAATAGCTGCCGCTAGCATCGGCACTTCGTCGGTTGGGGCGATGTTGAAAGCAATGATCGTAGCGCCGATTAAAGTAGCGCCGATATCTGCTACAGTTGGATTAATTGTAGGTTCGCTGTCGCCGTCTGAGCTTTGATAGCGATCGCCGCTCAAGAAACCGCTTGCTAGTGCCACTCCCAAAGCAAACGGCAAGCCTTCAAAGAGGATTTTCCCCAAACTTTCTTGCAGCGGAGTCTCCAGCGTAATTTCCCTGAGCAAAAACAGGATCGCAGCGGCGCAGACAATCCCAATCGCGATCGCTTCTACAGTATCCATTGCAGCATTTCGCCAGTGGATGTCCTTAGTTTTGCGAAAACCTTCAGTACGAATCAGCAAGAAAACGGCGATAAAAGTAGTTGCAATGGCGATCGACATTTGCGGTGGTTCAGTATGCGAACCAATCCACCAAACCTCCATCGTATAAAGCAGGGGAATCCCGAACAAAAAGCCGCCCGATGCACCGCGAATAATGTCGTTTAGTTCATTTGACCACTGATTTTTGCGTTTTTTTGATTTCTTCATGTGTGAGTAAAAACTAGCATCTAAAAATTGGAAAATCCACTATTTTTAAAACATTATCAAATAGAATACCAGATTTGTTGTATTCTTTCTATAACTCAGGACGGAGTTTTGATGTTGTTATATCAGCCAAAGGTAGTGCCAGTAAGAGAAATTCTCCTGATTGATAATTTGGCATATTTCAAATATTGTCGTAGATAACATCTTCTTCGCTGTAGCCCGACAATAATTGCTCCGCAGCAAGACGATGCCAAGCAGCATTTTCCTCTTCTGTATCAGTTGATTCTTTCACTAGAACAATAACTCTGACTTCTTGGTTAGCTGCCAAGTATTTTAAGAGAGTATCGGGAAATTCTATTTTTCCTTCATCTGTGACTTTTGCTGGAAACTCGTAAGCTTTCATGATAGTTATATTGGGTTTTTTACAACATTACGCAGTTTGTGATTTAGTTTCTCTTTGCTTAACTTGGTTTTTCAAATTTTCCACTTCATCAATTAACTGCAACACTGTAATTGCAATATCTGGTCTAACTTCGGGTTTGGCAGTACAGTTAATCTGTGACTGCGCCCACTCTTGCAGTTGCTTAAACTTTCCTACTTTGCTAAAGACAGGATTGCCATCATGTTCAGCAATACTGGCAACTTCGTGACTAAATGCAGCTAACCTAGTAAAGAGTTCATCCTTCCACGAACCTGCCAAAATGCGCTGATTCACTGTGTAATGTGCCAGATTAGGAGCAGTGAATGTCACATTAGGCTTAGCTAAAAAGTTATTATCTAAACCTTGTGATGAATCAAAGGTTTTGCAAACAATATTTAAGATTTGTGTGAATTGTTCCTGTTCTTCAACTGTAAGCAGACGATCGAACAACACAGTATGAGTATATGCAGTAATCTCATTATCTATAGTTTGGCGATTTGTAGAACGAATTGTTAAATCGTTCAAAGTGTAATTTTTTTTCATTTATCCTGCTTCCTGGTAAGGTTGAAAGTCAGCTTTTTTATTTGAAAAATCAAAGGCATTAATTGAAAACCATATTTGCTGTGCGGCAAACATCACATTGGCAATTGGCTCAATTCTAGCTTCTCCTCTATCCAACAGATAGTTTAATTCTACCACAGGTAAAGACATTTCAATAACTGTGCAGCCTAACGCCTCCAAACCTGGTGATAGGGCAGCAAAGAACCAGGCCACTTCTGGATATAACGGCTCTTCCGTACTTATTGTGCTAATTTTTTAGGAAAATGCCAAAATAGTAATGCCCGTATTTCAAAATTTCTCAAATTTCTAAATCCAAAGCCACACCTTTTTAATAGCTTTAATTTAGTATTA
>Ga0335395_10002875_pt1 | contig 10695 bp, 9 predicted proteins | sample MAT02_FD_205744 | JGI IMG/M metagenome (GOLD analysis project Ga0335395, IMG submission 205744) | Freshwater microbial communities from Lake Fryxell liftoff mats and glacier meltwater in Antarctica - MAT-02 (spades assembly) (version 2) ...
TGGTATGATGTTGAAGGCAATTGGATTCCCACTCCAGAGGAACGTGCTGAACACGAACAACAGCGTGCTGAACACGAACAACAGCGTGCTGAACTTGCTGAAGCTCGGTTAGAGTCTTTGATGCAAAAACTGCGGGAATCTGGCATCGATCCCGATCGCTTTTTGAAAGGTTAGTTGTAAATTCAGGATGTTATACCAATTTCATAAAGTAGCGCTAGATATTACCCCCCCAACCCCCCCTTAGTAAGGGGGGGCTAAGACTTCATCCATAGTACATCTTTAGAAAAATGGTATTAAGCATAAAGTGCGATCGCTCTTTTAATCGGTATCGGTAAAAAAGGGCGATCGCCCGATCGCGAATTGAAGTTTACAAACAAACTATTACTGTAGTAAAATAAATACTCAAAATCTGATTTGAGTATTATGATATGAAAAAGATCTTACCACTTTTGACCGGGATTGCGATCGCATCTGTATCCATTGTCCTGTCCCAAATAATTTACATCAGAAATATCATCTAAAAAGCAATTTATGCCAACCCTATCCCAAGAAAAATGTGCTGCTTGCCACCAAAACTCACCCCGCGTCACCGCCTACGAAATAGTCCAACTCAAACCTCAGATTCCCGATTGGAATTTAATTGAAAAAGATGGCGTTCCCCAATTAGAACGTACTTACAAATTCCCCGATTTTCAAACCGCCATAGCTTTTACCAACAGTGTCGCCAAAGTCGCAGAAACCTCTGGACATCACCCCGCACTGTTAACTGAGTGGGGAAAGGTGACGGTGACATGGTGGACTCACGCGATTTCGGGACTACATCGTAATGATTTTATTATGGCTGCAAAAACAGATGCGATCGCCATTCAATTCCCAACATAAAATCAGAAAGAAATACACCCCTGCTGCTGTAGGGACGCGCGGGACTCGCGGTGTCCCTACCGGACTTCTTAGTCAACTGAGAAATGCTATAGATTAAGAGTTCACAGCCCTAGCTAGCGGTGAATGCCATTCATTCCCATTAAACAGTTCCAAATTCAGCCGATAACCAACATTCCGTACAGTTTGAATCAGACTCGGTTGTCGCGGATCGATTTCGATTTTTTTCCGCAAAGACAGTACGTGAGTATCAATGGTGCGTGGGTTATCAATAGCATCCGGCCAAGCTCTCCGTAGTAAATCCGATCGCGACAGGGGCACTCCTCCAGCTTGAGCCAGCACGTACAACAGGCTGAATTCCTGGGGAGTGAGCTCGATATGTTCCTCATACAACCTGACTCGGCGCTGCACCAAATCAATTTTCAGCAACCCGCACTCCAGGGTAGCCGGCGGTATCATCGTGCGGTTGCGGCGCATCAGAGCCTCTACCCGCGCCATAAATTCTTGCATCCCAAAAGGTTTAGTCAGGTAATCGTCAGCCCCCGACTTCAAGCCTTCAACAATATCCGCTTCGGAATTCCGCGCCGAGAGCATCAAAATCAGCGACTGCTGCTGCTGTTGTAGCCATCGGCAAAATTCCAAGCCATCCCCATCTGGCAATTCAGCATCCAGAATTACTAGGGAGGGCTGGTGGCTGAAAAATATTTCCCTAGCGTGATTGATATCCGCGGATTGATGCACCCAGTGACCGACTTGCTGTAAATGCCAGCCTAAGAGCGATCGCAGGTGCGGATTCCCTTCAACAATTGAAATATTAACAGATCCCACAGCAGCGAGCTTCCAATATCATTAATTGCTACCAGGTTAACAGAGCTTTTGTCAAGGTTTTGTAACCATAGCTACCCAAGTATTAGCTTCCCAGCCACTCAAGAAATAGTATTGAAACCAATAATCGAAACTTAATCTTTCTTGAGTAATTTATTTATCAACTTAGGTACCTCCGAAGGCCTAGAAGCTACTGGTATGTTTGCTTCTTCAAAAGCCGCCATTTTATTGGCTGCTGTCACCCCAAAGGCTGTCCGGGCAGCAGCCCTAGAACTAATTAGGATGCCAGCGTGACCCAAAGATGGCCCTTTGGGAGCGTAGCGGCCAGCCAAGTAAGCAACCACCGGTTTGTCGATCGCTGAGGCGATGTAAGAAGCAGCAGCTTGTTCACTCCACCCGCCAACTTCCCCCACCAAAACGATCGCCTCGGTAGTCTCATCTTCGTCCAAAATTTGCAGCCACTGCATAAAAGAAGAACCGACAATCGCGTCACAGCCAATACAAACAGCCATTGACTGTCCCAACCCCGCATTAGTCAGTTCCAGAGCAACCTCGTAAGTCAAAGTGCTGCTGCGGCTGATTATCCCCACCGGGCCGGGAGTGTAAAATTCCTTGGGGTGAGTTCCCAGCAATAACTTGTCCGGCACAATAATTCCCGGACTATTGGGCCCGATTACCAAAGTTTCAGTTGCTTCAGCTTTTCTGACTAAGCGCACCATATCCAGAGGAGGCACTCCAGGAGTGACGATCGCGATTTGCCTAATGCCGGCGGCGATCGCTTCGAGAGCCGCATCCAGCACCCAGTAGGGTTCCACCAAAATTACCGTAGTATCAATGTGGCCCACCGTCGCCACGGCTTGTTCCACCAAATCAAAAACCGGAATTCCCTCCAACTCCTGCTGGCCCCGACCAGGACTGACACCAGCGACTACATTTGTGCCATATGCTTTCATCATCAGGCCCACAAGGGTTGACGCGGGAGATTCTATAAGGCCTTGTATGAGGACTTTGCTCTCAGGAGTTAAATTCATTTTTTCTATAGCAGAAGGAAGTTCGGCAACGGATTCTGTAACGGATGTAACGGATGTAACGGATGGACCGAAGCAGGAAGAAGGAAGAAGGGAGATGCTTTCACCAAAAAACGAGCGAGAAGCCCCTGGCTTTAGACATGGGGAGGAAAGCGGCTGCGACTTCAGTCGCCTTGAAATTTCTTTCTCAAAACGCATAGCTATACCCATCCTTCTTGTGAATTGGACTGCAATATTTATGGCTAATGCCTGCCACTCTCCCGGTCTTAGCTACGATGTCAAAACTACCTGAAGCACGACAGAGAACCCGCCCTACATAAGAGCCGACTTTTTTGCCTGCGGTAACGGTTGCACTGACAATATCGCCAGTCTGAAACCCTTTGTGAATTTGCACTCTGGACTTGTGCCGAGTAGGAAAGCCATACTTGTTTGTACCGCACATTTGTCGCGTTCCATGCCCTTTTGCCACAATCAGTAACGGCTTTGAAGTTAAGACTTCGAGTGCCTCAACGTTACCTACACACGCAGCATCAAGCCAGTGCGATTTGGGCAGTCCTAAGCGATTGCGATTGAACTTGGTTTGTCCTCCCGTGCCAGTAGTGACGGACAATCCCGTCTCTTTAAGTGCGTTGAACAATGCCCACCGGGTTGAGTTGACCGCTGCTGCATCTTTGAGCGGTAGTTTTGCCTGTTTGAGAATGCGGAATAGCCGGTCGAGTTTAGTCGCTAAAAACGCTCGAACATCCTGATTGCCTTTCTTTTGATTACAATCGTGACAGGCAAGCGTCAAGTTAGAAACTCGGTCAGATCCACCCCTTGACTTGGGCTGAATGTGTTCAATCTCGAACGGTACATTTTCAACCGAACAGTAAGCGCATTGTCGATTCCATTTATTAAGCAGGTACTCGCGAACTTCGTACCCAAATAATTCGCCTTGACTATATTCAACACCTGAGATTTCAGGGTTTTGCATGAGTTGCAAGTCGAACCGTACTAGCTCTTGAACAATACTGGCAATGGGTGCAAATCGCATCAACTTGCGAACCCATGTGAGTGTTGTTTCGACCCGATGCTGCAAGGATGGAGCAAGCTTTCCATCAGGACGGGTGCGATTAAGGAATCGCGCCTGACGATACCGAGTCTTGCGATTGCGTCTTCGGAGTCTGAGTTGGCGACGAGACAGCAGTGCTTCTTTAATCTGTTGTCCCCGATGTTGTAGTTCGGCTCCGAAGATTATCTTGTCGCCCTGCTTGATTGCAATGCCAGTAGTTTTAGAACCTGGATCGAGTTTGATTTCTAGCGGCTCAGGACTTGCATTAACCTCTTTATTCAAAATAATTGTGAAGGGAAACCGCCTGAATACAGATGCTTTGCCTGCCTTCATTAATGACCGTGCTACTCCTGGTTGACAGGGTGATAGCGGTCGCCCTTTGGTGTCTAGAACAAAAATAAAATTAGACATTTTTGCGTCTCTTCTACTTGCGTGTAATGTTAGCCTCGGCAATGTTTAATGAGCTTGTTCGGCTAAAAGCACTGTCTTAACCCGTTAGAACTGTTTAACTTTTAGCGACAGAGCAACGAACTGGCTACGCATTCGTCGGTGTCATGACTCAAAAACGTAGTCCTCAAAGGACGCGAGCCTGGTCAGGTTCGGCTTGTTCTATCCCGCTCGAAGAGCCGGACAGTCTGCAAGCCCCTAGCTTTAGCTATGGGGTTCCTGACAGTATACTTTCAGCTATCCAGAATGTCCTAACCGCCCTTGAAGGTTGCTATAGTGTCGGGGCTGCCCGCTATTTAGCTAAAGACACAGCTTGTGCGACAGCCTGATCCAAAGTGCTCGCTAGCTGCACGGACAACTGCCCCAAACGCTTTTTCACCGCATCTCGATCGATCCCAACCAGAAGCAGCACAATCTGGAGTTGGCGGTTGGCGCGGGCTTTCCGTTCCAAATAGCCCACCACTGCGGAGATCGTTGCCTCGCTAGCTGCGGTACTACCCAAAATATTCACTAGCACTACCTTCACGCTTTTATCCTGAGAGACTAACTCCAGAGCCAACTCCGTGCGATCGCGCAGCGCATCTACACCATCGTAGCGGTCTAGGGAACCCAGATTCACAAAATTAGCTGGTTTGCCTGCTTCGTGGGCAACAGCGTCCAGAGTCGCCATTGTCAGACCCACTCCGTTGCACAAAATCCCGATATTCCCCTCTAGTTCTACCAAGTTCAGAGGTTCAGAATTGGAGATTTGGGATTGAGACGTGGGGGCTAATTCCAAGGTTGAGTGCACCAAGTTCGATTTGGAATTCCGGCGATCCGCCTGACTTCTCCTCTCCCCTGGCAGCTTGGTATTTTGTTTCTTTTCACCCAGTGCAGCCAAGTCTGGATGCCGCCCCAAGGCATCATTATTGGCACTGACTTTACCGTCTAAAGCCATTACCTCTCCCTTGGGACTGATGCCGAGAGGATTGATTTCTACTAGATCTAAATCTTTCTCGACAAACAGCCGATACATTTTTTCGACAATTGTGCTGACTGATTGAATCAGATTTCCCTGCAATCCCATTTTCAGCATCAGTCGCCTAGCGTAGAAAGGGGAAAACTCTTGGTCTACAACCACCTGCTGCATTTTGTCGATCGACCCTTCTACATCCATCCCTCCTTGTTGCGAGCCCAGAAGTACGGGGCGTCGCGCTACGGGGTCTAGGAGTACCGCCAAGTACAATTCTTGGTCAGCGTTGTACTTAGCCTCTGCTAGCAGGACTTCGGGATACTCGGATTCGATCGGCAAATTAAAAATTGTCTGAGCCGCAGCCACCGCATCGATCGTATTTTCAACAAATTTAATGCCACCAGCCCTACCCCGTCCCCCCGCCCGCACTTGGGATTTTAGGACGACTGGGTAGGGAATCTTCAGCCCTTTGAGGTCGGCGGGATTGTCAATCCGCTGCGACGGCAAAACCGGAATTGCCATCTGGCGAAATAAAGCTTTAGCTTGGTACTCTAACAAATCCATTATCAATAATTGGTGATATCAATTCCGGTTGCACCGGAATGATTGTTGACGGTTGACGGTTGACGGTTGACGGTTAACGGTTAACAGTTAATTGGTATTACCGATTACTTATTTCCTATTGACGGTTAACGGTTAATAGTTAATTGGTATTACCGATTACTTATTTCCTATTACCGATCGCCTATTTGGTATTTTTTGATAAAAAACAGTTTGTTTTAAAATTCTACCATCCTTGGCTAGTAGAATTCTAATTGTTGATATTTTCTTTAATCCTGGCAGTTTCGGATTATTTTTTGCGAGTTTTACTTGATGTTAGCAGTGCCTTGATGCACAGTTTTGACCCATTTTAACTGCTTGGGGCGCACTGAAATCCGAGCCGTCACAGCGCCTACCAGCAGCCAGTGAAGCATATACACAGTAGATGACAGCGTTTGCATCAAGGTGGCAAAAACTCTTTTAACCTCAAATTTAGTGTCTTGGCGAGTGCGACGCAAACCGACAAACATTCCCACCAGAGACAGGGTAATAGTCAGGAAAGTCAGAGGACTGGCGATCGGCATTCGGCGCAGCACAAGAGACATTAAACAGTCGGGCAGTGCTACAGTCGGCAACAGATACTGAGATACCCAAAATCCAAATAAATCCCAGGTTTTCCCAGTTCCCATGCGGTTACGAACAATTAGCTGCCAGTAGTCAAGATAGCGCTGATAGCCACCTTCTGCCCAGCGATTGCGCTGATGCCACAGAGCCTTAGCGTTAGTGACTCCTTCTTCAGATACCGCTGGAAAAGCCAAGAATTCAATATCCCACCGATCTAAGTGCAGCCTCAGCGTCAAATCCAGATCGTCGGTAATCGTCTCCTCGTTCCAGCCTCCGCAGCTTTCCAAGGCTGTGCGACGCATAAATTGGCCATTACCGCGCAATTCTCCAACGCCACCGATCGCAATTCGCTGCTGCTGGAAAAAACTATCGAGCGCCATTTCTGCTTCTTGACTGCGAGTCCAAAAATTTAGGGGAGCATTGGCGATCGATTTTCTGACTTGCACTGCTCCGACTCCAGTGCGATCGAACACCGGCAACACTAAGCGCAGCAAGTCTGGTGTCACCGTCGCGTCGGCATCAAATACCGCCACAAATTCCCCGCGAGTCTGCGGTAAAACTTGATTGAGAGCTCCCGATTTGCCACCACTGGCATTTGCTCCCCGGCTCCATACTTTGAGTTGGGGGTACTGTTTGGTTAGCTGTTCCAATACCAGCGCAGTACCGTCTGTGCTGCGATCGTCGATCGCCCAAAGTTCGTAGCGGTCGATCGGATAATCTAAATTGCAGATTGATTGTACCAGTCTGGCAATCACCGCTTCCTCATTTTTCGCGGCCACCAGCAGCGACACATAGGGCCAATCCTCTTGATTGGACTCCGAAAGAGGTAGCATTACCGGTTTGGGCGAAGCAAACAAAAATCGGAATGCCTGCATCCACAGCAGTCCCGTCAACCCCCAGACTACCCAAGGGCCCCAGGAAACCAAGTGCAAAGTAATCGTCCCGCCCCAAATCGCCGTCAGCACGAAAGCAGCTTTCCCCCGGCGTCCCTGGTATAATTTTTGAGGAAAAGAGGGAGAACTGGGCAACTTCACCGCTACTGTTCGATCGCCTTTTGTTTGCACGTCAAACTCCCTGTCGCCACCACAGGGTGTAGCAAATATCCTGCCAACCTTGGAGTTGGAGGTCAAACTTTTGTGTTCTTCTGGAGCTAAATCAGGGATATCCAAGTTAAGCTCGCTGCGATCGTCGTTTTCTTGCCAAGAACTCTCCTGCATAGGTTACTTGATTCAATCACCAATAGTTTTGGATTTAACAGTTGACATACCTCCTCGTCCTAAAGGAGTGAGGATTCCTTAACACTTCTCTGAGATGTGCTACCGAAATAGTCTTACCTTCTCTCCATGTTCGTTTATAGTCTCCCAATGCCCTATGGCGACTTTCTATTTCAAAAACTTTTTGCCTTTAAGGATGGACTTACTTTTACCATTGCCTCTCTAGCTGACTAGGTGCGCTCTCATCGTGGCTGTTTCAACGCGTCTTGAGCCTGTAGTTTTTTACATATTAACACAAAGCCGTCCTAGAAGGACGGGGCTCCTACCCCAATTTTTCGCTAACCACTCTATCAGTTTCTGGGAATTTGTCGAAAGCCGACGGACGGGCTTTCCCAAATTCCCGCAAGTTCTGATGAGTCTGTCCTGCGGGCAATTTAGAGATGTTAAGGTGTGGTAACTGTGCCCGTCAAAGCCCAGCACTTAGGCTGTGGCTTTAGTCATCCGGCAGCAGGAATTGTATAATTTGCTAGTAATATTATCAGGCAGTGGAAATATGACTATTCCTCAACTCAAGCCAGCCGATGAGAAAGAATCAAAGGTCTATGCACCTTTTTTTCCCGAACAGAGGCGCAAGTCTTTACCCTACGCTATTGCTCTCTACAAGCTCAAAAGCTTGGAAGGTGCAAGAAAAATTGAAGGTGGCGACGAGATTCCATTTGTAGCTAGTTGGAATATCTCATCACTGCCGATCGATTTGACCCGCTGTCGGGTGTTGTTTGACGGCAATGCGGAACTCAGCTATGAAGTAACTATGCAAAGCTCTGACTTTGTGAATTGCTTGATTGAGGTACTGATGATTTTTCAGCGCACTCGCACCGTCGATTTTTCTAAAGTTTTTTACCGGAAGTTGATGCGGATGGATGAGTAACTTTAGCGTCAGGGCGATTCTCTTGTCTCCTGAATACTCTCGCTATTAGTATCGGGGAAAATCAAATCCAGTGAGAATAAACTAATTTTATAAGGTTACTCGGTAAGCGTAAAAAGCAGTCCCTGAAAAGCCCAAATCTAAGCGATCCGTGTGACTTTACTCACCTGGTAGTTTCTGGATTAAACACATCCTCCGCATATTTTGTGATATGATTAGGATTAAGTCAAGAATTAAGTATAACTAAACAACGTAAAAACTTAACTAGATTGGTTGAGTGCGTAGTCTCACTTAACGGTGTTGCAGTTTAGGAAAGCTAGATTTAGACAAAGTTTGACCAGGCAAAAAAACTAATGGAGTACGGTAGGGCATACCGAAACTTTCGGATGCCGGTCCGAGCAACGCTTGGGGAAAATCGACCTCTACTCTTACCGAAAAAATGGGGTAGGAGCCCCGTCCTTCTAGGACGGATTTTTAGATAAATGTGTTAAAATGTAAATGGCAATGCGGTCAAACGCCTAGATAGCCAATATTGGGTTCTCCCCAACTATAATGCTCAGCTACGTGCGACATAGTGTAGGAAAGAGAAACAAGAAATCGAGTAAATCATTTCAAATGCGGTCGGGCAGTCCGTGTATGCTTGTGGAGGGTAAAGTCATGCTTACTCCCCGTGAATCAAGAATTCCCGCGCTTTTAAGCCGGGGAGTGTCAAAGGAGGAATCCTGTCTGGGCAAGCCGGTTCGCTGAACCAAGAATCTCAGTGTCTTCAGACCTGAGAGTGTCAATGAAGCAGACAGGTGCAAATTGAGGAGTAAAGGCGTACCGAAATTGACTAAATATTTACTGATCGGTTCCACAAAAGCTTACAGTGGCAAGTCCGCGATCGCCCTGGGGATGGCACTCGGACTCCGGGCAAAAGGATTTGCTGTCGCCTACGGCAAACCCCTGGGAACTTGTTTCAGCTCCGATGTAGCCGGGGCCGAAGAGGAAGACGTGCGGTTCGCGATCGAGACCCTGAAGCTCTCAGAAAGCCAAATGCCGTCTACTCTGCTTTCTTTGGACGAAGAGACAGTTCACAAGCGACTGCGAGGAGAAGATCGGGCTGACTACCGCCAGTCTCTAGCGCAATATTTGCAAAGCCAAAGCACAGATGTAGTGCTGCTAGAAGGCCCTGCTAATTTGGAAGAAGGTAGTCTGTTTGACTTGTCTTTGACTCAAGTAGCTGACGCAGTTGATGCTTCTGTGCTGCTGGTGACGCGCCCGATCGACCTTTATATAGACGATTTGCTGTCGGCTAAGCAGCGTTTGGGCTCACGTTTGCTGGGTGTCGTCCTCAACGACGTTCCCTCGGACAAACTCGAATCCATTACCTCCACTGTGCGACCTTTTCTCGAAGCAAAAGGGATTCCAGTGCTGGGAATGCTCCCCAGAAGCGCTTTGCTACGCAGTGTCAGCGTCAAAGAACTGGTGCACCAATTGAAAGCTGATGTGCTCTGCCGTCCAGACCGTTTGGACTTGATGGTGGAAACCTTGACAATTGGCGCGATGAATGTTAGCTCTGCTATGAAGTATTTCCGCAAAGCGAGAAATATGGCGGTAGTCACTGGGGGCGATCGCACGGACATTCAGCTAGCAGCTCTGGAAAGCTCGACTCAGTGCTTAATTCTCACAGGCCACTTGCCTCCTTCTCCCCTCGTGATCGGTAGGGCAGAAGAAATGGAAATTCCAGTTTTGTCTGTTGATTTGGATACCTTAACCACGGTGGAAATTATCGACAGCACTTTTGGCAACGTGCGCCTGCACGAAACAATTAAGGTGGAATGCGTTACTCAGCTAATGGCAGAGCATTTTGACATAGACAAAGTGACGGCATCCCTGGGCCTGGGCGATTGAGTCTGTAAGGAAGGAAGTTCGGCAACGGATTCGCTCGCGCGAGATTTAACGGATGGACCGAAGACTGAAGTTGGAAGACCGAAGAATCAAAAATTATGACGAATGCTGACATACTTCTGACTTGAGGATCTCCCATCCGTAAGCCCGATCGGGCAAATCTGCAATTCTTAACTTCTTTTTACCTCCAACGGCTATTCAGTCTGCTAGAATCCACAACGTAGTTTTATTTAATTTAATAAATTCTTTGAGTCAATCAATTGAGCTACCCAGAGTTGATGATTTTTTACAAGAACTTGCGGCGATCCAGCAAACAAGCT
>Ga0335395_10002877_pt1 | contig 10691 bp, 5 predicted proteins | sample MAT02_FD_205744 | JGI IMG/M metagenome (GOLD analysis project Ga0335395, IMG submission 205744) | Freshwater microbial communities from Lake Fryxell liftoff mats and glacier meltwater in Antarctica - MAT-02 (spades assembly) (version 2) ...
CGGGATATTGCGGGATCCCGCCACAATCTCTTTGGAATCACGGGTGCTGCGGGGTGGGGTCGGAGTGCATGGCTTTAGGGAAGAAGTCCGCCACAATCTCTTTGGAATCACGGGTGCTGCGGGCCTTTGGGGGGATGAGAGCGAGGGGGATTCATTTTTCCGCCACAATCTCTTTGGAATCACGGGTGCTGCGGGTCCCTGGTTACTCGCTCAATGGTGGCAACTCTGGGCCGCCACAATCTCTTTGGAATCACGGGTGCTGCGGGGCTGATGCCGCCGATTGTGGTTGCATTCGCACAATCCCGCCACAATCTCTTTGGAATCACGGGTGCTGCGGGTAACCGTGAAGCTCGCCCGCTTGGACACACTGACTATCCGCCACAATCTCTTTGGAATCACGGGTGCTGCGGGCGACAATGACCGCTCCGGCAAGGACGCTACCGATAACCGCCACAATCTCTTTGGAATCACGGGTGCTGCGGGACGCCCGTGTTGTGCGGGCGGTGCGTTGGTTTGAGCCGCCACAATCTCTTTGGAATCACGGGTGCTGCGGGCAGACGGCGGCGAAGGCGAAGGGGGCGAGCATCGTCCGCCACAATCTCTTTGGAATCACGGGTGCTGCGGGACCATCTTTATATGATTGGTCGCGCATGTTGCGCCGCCACAATCTCTTTGGAATCACGGGTGCTGCGGGATCGATCATGGGGCATTGATCGGCTGGAGTTATACGCCGCCACAATCTCTTTGGAATCACGGGTGCTGCGGGATTACCTGGGCAACTGAAATGCAACAGGCGTTGATTCCGCCACAATCTCTTTGGAATCACGGGTGCTGCGGGAGCGGGCGCTCGCAACCTATATGTATCAATGGTTTTTAGCTGCGTCCGCGAGCGCGGGTTCAAAAGCGTGATTTCTCCGACCTGTTTCCACACTAAATTTGCGCGGAGGCCTATATGAAATGGGGGCTGCGAGCGCTCCTTAGGAAGCGACGCATCACCGCAGCACTCGTGATGTCAAAGAGCTTGGAATCCCAAAGGCGGAAGGAATTCGGTCGGTGGCACTTGGCCACGACTAAAATGCTGAAATTCACCGATTAGGGAAGAACAATCTTCTTCTCATTTCGGGTTAGCTACAAAACTAGCGTCAAATAATGGTCACCCGCGAGCGCCCGATGTAGGCCTGCCCGAGCGTTGAAATCCGAAAGATCTGCTTGGACTCTTCCGGCCCGAGTGAAACGAACATGATCTGATCGTCATCATGCTTGATGATGGCATCGAGCGCTGCCTTCAGTTTCTCAAAACGGAGATCGTCCAGCGGGCATTCAAAAACAGAATACTGGAGCCGCTGGCCGAAGGACTCGCAGGTCTTGGCCACTTGGCGCAGACGTTTCGGGTGACAGATGTCGTAGCAGACGAGGTAGCGGGTGCGGGGCATCGGCTTTTTTCTCAACGGGTGGTGAAAGGATGATAGTCGGTCGCTTCGCCGCGACAGTAGCGCCAGAGTTGGCGGACTTGCACATCAAGCATACGCCGATAGCTCATCTTATAGCCAAACTGCGGATGCGAGGCTTCCGTATCCATCCGGCGGAACCAAGCCCGCCAGTATTGTTTCCTGCCCTCGTCTCCAAGAAAGGTGCCGCGTGTGGTGCGGACGAAGTCGCCAACATCCAGTTCCCGGCGGTTGAGCAATGAGATCGCGACCGAGTCTGCTAACAAAGGACGAAACTCCTCCATCAGATCCAATGCGAGCGCTGGCCTGCCGTAGCGTGGCTGATGGAGAAAGCCGAGAAACGGATCGAGACCGACCGTGTGGCACATGCCGGTGAGTTCCTTCGCGAGGATCGAGTAACCCATCGAGAGCAGGGCATTGACCGGATCTTTCGGCGGACGACGGTTGCGGCCATTAAAGTCGAAGTTTTCGAAAGCGGTGCCTTTGAGCATCGTGCCGAAGTATTCGAAATAAAGCGCCGCCGCCGCGCCTTCGATTCCGCGCAGGCTATCAAGTGTGTAATCCCCTTTCGCCGCTTGGTCACGAAGCGCTGCCATTTGTTCGATCACCGGCTTCGGCGCATCGCCATTGCGCATGAGCATGACACGCTGGTTGTGGATTTTCGCTGATAGAATACGTGAGGCAAGCTTCGCCCGCAATCCGGGTTCACCGTAAAGTCGGTATTGGCCAAGGCGTGCGTCCGTTCCTGAAGTGGGCAGACCGCTGGTCATCCCGAGAAAACGTCCTGCGGGAGAGAAATAGGAAATCGGAATGGAGCGCTCCAGGCAGCCTTGCACGGCCTGGGTGGACATCTGCACCGCGCCGAAGATGTAAACAGACTGAAGTTGTTCGAGCGGGTGCTTGGTTAGGGTTTCTCCCTCCATCGTAACGGTCAGCTCCCCACCTCTGCGGCCCACGTAGGCTTTCGGATTCTGGACCACGATGATTTCCCCGTCGTCGCCGGGCGGGCGTGGAGGTTCTTTGTCCTTTGGAGCATCCGGCAGCAGGCCGGACCAAAATGCGGATTCGTTAGGCAGGCAAACGGAATACGCGGAACAATGCAGGCAGCGAGGATCATCGCGCAAGGGCGGTGGGCAAACACCGGCTGCGGCCACGGCATGCGCGTCCTTGAGGGCAAGCAGGGTGTTTTCATAAAGCGAATCCGTGAGCGGCACGGCGACGCGCTTTTTCTCAGCAGCGTAGTAAATAGACGCCCGAGCGATCACGATGCCCTCTTCCCGCAGCAACAATGCATAGGCTGCAAGCTGCGCCGCATCATTTTCCTTAGCCACCGCTTTTCCATCTTCGTCGCGGCGGGGAGAGCCGCGTTTATAATCCAGCAACTCGCGGCCGTTTTCAGTATCTTCGATTAGATCCACCACTCCGGTAAGTCCCAGCGTTTCCGACTGCACCGCCACCGAGCGCAACAATGCGCGTTCCGTCATATCCAAATCCTGTTCACGGAGGTGCGAGGGTTCATCGACCCGCGAGTGCACCGCAGAGCCGGATGCCGTATCCGCATTTTCCACGAACAGATCTTCCACCCATTGGAGATAGAACAAGCGCGGGCAATACAGGTAGTTGTGAAGACGCCGGACAGGCATCAGGGGGAGGTCAGGGTTCATTTTTTTGGGGGAACTTGAGGAAGAAATCGCTCTGGACTACGAAGATTCCGTCAATCAGGAGTTGTGTAAAAGACTGTCGCCTGATTCAGGATCTGCCGTTTCATCATCAAGATCCGTTTGACCGGATGCTTGACACGCAGGCGCTGAATGGTGGCTTTACGGTGATCGGCTCGGACGAGCGGTTTGATGATGATGGCGTATGATGGCGTATGATGGCGTATGATGGCGTATGATGGCGTGGTAAAGTGGTTTACATGGAGATGTCGTCTTCGGGATCTTCTTCCTCGTGAAAATCTTCAACAGCGGAAATAGATACGGGCGAAAGAATCAGGCGGTCGTGTAGCCCCAAACTGGCCAAACGACTGTTGTTGATTTTAATCGTGTTTTCCAACTCGATGGTATCTTTGAAAGTGGTCCATAGCCCGTAGTTGGAGCAGATTTGAAGCTTTTCTCCCGATGGTAATTCGCAGACAGCCTCATCGAACTTCACTGGGAGTTGCACTTCATCGCCTCTACCCATGAAGAAAAAATTGCTATATTTTTTTGACCGAACTTCCTTACTGATCGGCTTACCAATGACCTTGGGTAGAATCTCTGATTTGGGATCGAGATAAGTTTTTTCACGCAGATTATCCCACCGCAAGGTTAGCTTGTCGGATTTCGAGACTGCTCTGATTTTATGAATTAGATCGAGTCGAGAAGGAGAGGCAATAGCGCGTAATGCGAGGTTCTGGGAAGCGTTCAAATCGGCTTGCTGTATTGGGAATTCATCACGCATCTCGTGTGGAGCAATACCAGGAACAAACATTTTCCCACCTTGCGATGGAAGAATGAAGGAAAGCTCTTTCTTGTCGGGATGCTTGTCAAAGATTGTAATCATTTGCTCGGCAATACTTTTTCTGCGCGAGTCGGAGCTCTTTTTCCAAGAGTTGATTAGATAGAGTCTTTTTTGAGAAACATCCTCCGCACGAAATCCGGGCCTACCGGTGATTGAACAAAATTTGGAACTGAAGCTGGCGGCAGTCGCGAGAATTGAGAGGCCGTAGGGCTCGGCAAGCTCCCGAAGTGTCAGTGCAATCGCACGATGGGACCATTGCATGAGTTGTCGATTCTCCGCACGAGACTTGCCTTGTTCGGCCCGGTAGCGGTTGAGATCTTCGATGACGATGAAATCGACCGTCGGACGATTCGAGGGAAGTTGTCCAATCGGTTCATACTCGCCGTGAATGTAATCCTCCCGTTTTTCTCTCGGCTTCTTATCATCTTTGAGACGGAGATTTAAGCTCCGGGCAAGAATCATGTGGGCGGTTTGTTTCACTCGCTGGTCCTTGAGTTCATCCAACTTTCTAAGCATCTGTGGAGCGGCATCAGGAATTGATCCGCTGTGCCGCCCAAAGCCGATTTTCATCTGCTTTCCTATCTCACGGTTCATTTCGCGCTGATAAGAAAGAAGGCGTTTCCTGAGATCTTCAATTTGTTCGATGCGGCCCAAGCTTAATCCACCTTGACCACGGATTTTCTGCGAAGCAGTTCCGATGGGCAGGTGTAATTCAATCAATCCGAATGGAATGAAATCCTGGGGTTCCTGATCTTCGCCAGTCACTTTGATCGGAACCTGCTTTTCGATTTTCCAGATGGATTGTCGCAATGGGAGGATGCGATTGGCGGAGAACTCAAGAAATTTTCCCAACAGCTTTCTTATTTCGTGAACGTGTTGGATGAGAATTGCGACAGGATCGGAAGAGTGATCATTAAGAAGTGCCAGATGTCGTGAGTGAATGGATTTTTTATCTTCGTCGGTAAGTGTTCCTTTTTCCCGAAGATCAATCAATAGTCGATGGGAAGAGCGCAGGTAGCCTTGAATTTGCCGAGCAACTTTGAGAGACAATTCGTTCTGATCTTTGAGGTAAGCCGTCTCAACGGGGTTTCGATACACCTCAATTTCATCAACCAGCCAATCCGCAAGGTAAGGCGTGAGGGATTCAGTTTCTCTTACAAAAAGAATCGTTTCAGATGGCGAAGCTGGACATCCCCGCTTTCCATAAATTTCGCGCATTCTCTTGATACTACGATCCTCTTTGCTGACCGGACGCAGTTCGTTCTGATCCTCACCAGGCAGTCTTAGGGTGCCGCGCTGGTGAGGATAGGCATACCATTTAAAGCCTGCTGCCTCGCCAACAAATCGCGCAAACCGTCTTTTATTTGCCGGAACTTTCTCATACGATGAAACAACATGATAGATGGCGTAGGCGGCTGCGGTTCGAATACCAAGATCGTAGGCCGCGAGGGTAAAGCCATGTTCTTGGATCTCTTTGTTGTTCGACCAAGCATTGGAGGAGTCTTTGTCCTTTGTAGTTTCAGGCCAATGCAGATGGAGCGGCTCATCTGCAGGGCCATTGAATTGCCATTTCCATCGGGACAAGGCTCCTACCTTCTCGGCGATCCAATCAGTTTCCAAGGTTGCAGGAAAATTGAGAAGATAGCGATCGGGTGCTGGATCCCTGAGTCGGGTGCTACTACCCGTCCAATCCGGCATGAGTGCTGCTGCGAGAGGTTTTGACTTTTCTGAAATAGTTTTCAGTTCTGGCAGTTGGAATCCAAGGCCCTGCAACAGGGGTTGATGCAAGCTACGGTTTTCATTTCCGGCGATGCTATCACGTTTCAATCGAGGAGCGCTGTAAGTCAGTTCGATGCGCCGCTCTTCGTAACAAGCGGTTGCCGGATTCATCCAGTAGATCGAGGTGATGATCGAAGGGATGATGATTTTTTCTATCTTTCCATTTACTTCTCTTAACTGCGTACGCTCGATGTGAACGACCTTGGAAGCACCGCCTAGATCAGAAAGCATGATGGGTCTGCGGGAGAATTGCAAGTGAGCGGGAGTCAGCTTGATGTGGAGGTTTCTCTCCAAATCATCATGATCGTTTTGCAGTTGATCGAACTTTACCACATCGGTTAAGAGATCCTGCGACCACTGATTCGTCGCCCATTCGGTTATGCGGTTATCGGGAACCTCTTCCCAAATCGCTCGGAACTCAGGCTCTGCCAATATTCGGAAGAGCGTGACACTACCCACATTTTTCGTTGTGGCCTGGAAGGCTGTAACGACTTTTTCGATCAAATTCTCAGTGGTAATCGCGGGATTTTTTAAAACGGCTTTTTGGAATCGTTCGCGTATCGAGGACCACCCTTTGATCGTGGCCCAACGGAGACGATATCCGTTAGATTTAAAGTCATCGTCGAGGGTCTTGGCGAGTTGTTCCTTGAGTTGTGCGACCAGAGTAAGGCGCTGTTCATCCTTGTGAAACGTGACTGGTTCTTCGGTATCTTCGGCGGTTCCTGTCTTTTCAAGATAGAATTGAATCTTTGATTTAAACTCGGCCAAGTCTGCAAGACGTTCAGTGGTTTTTTGCTCAATCTGGTTCAGGGTTTTCAAGGCTTCCTTAAAGGCCGCAATATCAAACTCTGTCCATATCGGACCTTCGTTGGGACTCGCACCGCAGAACAAATTGCTGAAACTACGGAACACGTATTTCCGCTCTCCTCGAGCAAGTTCGATCGGGTCTCCCTTTCTACTAGTGAGGCGGGCTTCGCGTATTGCATCTTCTTCCTGCTGTTTCGATAGAGCTTTGCTTTTGCCTGAGTCGGCCTTTGGGACGGGAAAAGTGGATTTCAATACGGTCAAGCGTTCAGCGGATGGTGGCAGGAGTTTAAGTAGAAGGAATGCGTAGAGGCGATTTTTCTCTACCCCCTTCGCTGAAGCCCCATGATAGCGGGGTAAGCTGATCCCTTTCTCATCCATTCCATCGATTTCTTTCTGCCAGAGTGATTGTTGGTCGGGAGTGACGAGCTTTTCGGAAACGAGATGTTTGAGCCACTCACTCAGATTCTTTTTTATTTCAGTACCTGTGAACGGTTCCTGACCCTTCATCAGGGTCGCAAAATGCTGAAGGTCAAATTTCTCACAAATCCCTTCGGGGCTTTCACTCGTCTGAAGAAAAATCGGCAAATTGGCCTTTGCTTGATCCCGCTCCAACAACTGAGGACTTCTTGGGAAATTCGCCTTTGTCCCTGGTGAACAGAAATAGGGAAGATAGCTACGCCCCCCCTGCTGGATCGAACTCTCGCCACCCAGATCGGTCAGCAGAGCCTCAAGTGCTAGATTTAGAATTTCGGGAGAAGAATTCTGTTCGATGAGTATTTCGGAAACGTCCTCAAAAGTCATTAATGGGGGAAAATGAAGGGGAACGCGACGATTTAACGACACGAGAAATCCTGATTTTTTGCCAGCTTGGCGATATTCATGCGTGAGCCATCCGTCACGCACTCTGGACACAAGATTTACTAGAGATTCAATCTTTGAACCACGCGCACAAGCGGCAAAACAAACGAGGTAGTAATTGATAGCATCCTGATAAATGGAGAGGTGTTCGTTGAGGTGGAATTTCCAAGTATCCTCATCGAGAGATTCTATTCGGACAAAAGTCTTGCCGGAAATGAAGTGGGCACCGCTTACGCGGCCTTGGTAGGTGCGGGAAATGGACATGAATTTTTTAAATTAGTTGAGATCCAGAAATAACCATGGGCTGGCTGAGGAGACGGCGATAAATTCCATGTTGTAGGGAGTAATTTTGAAGGAAATCGAGAAAACCAAAGTATCCACTCGTTGCTGCGAAGCCCCCAAGAGCGACAAAAGCAGCCTTGCATAATGAGGCGCAAGAACCCCCTCTTCGAAGGCTTTTACCGAGGCAAAATGGTGAATTATCGCCAACTCGGCTCGGGTTGAGATCGCGAACATTGAAGAGAGATGCCCTCCCTTAAGGAACTCGTCAATAAAAAACATCCTGGAGAATTACCGAGCAATTTTAAGCTTATGTAGTGGAATCGGAGAGAGTCTCCAGCCGCCGCACTTAATGTGGATCCCCCAAAGGCGGGAGGGAATCGTTCGTCGGCACTTGGCCACGAGTATCCTCTCGGTTTTTGTTCTATTTGTCGAACAGGAACAAATAGAAGTTCCCATTAGAGGTTATTGGTGTCTCTGCTGAGCATCAAGATTTGTGATGCGGATTAGGGATTGGGAATTGAAGACTGCAGGCAAGATGCCTGCTGGCCAAGACAGCCGGGACGGCTTTCCTACTTTGTGTGAATCGCGGTGCGAATGAGTGTGTTTGTGATTGGTTAATAGGGCAGAGTTGCAGGGGGCAGAGGGCGGACGGGGATCAGAGAACCCGCTGCCCTTTTAGAAGGATTTTGCCTGCGGGTTTGCTTTCCATGATGCTCTTGAATGGGTCGCAGGTGATGCGGTTTCGAGGAGATTTGGAGAATTCCGGGTAAGCGATTGGGCTTGGCGGTTGCAAACCGCCGCCACGAGTCGGCGGCGGCGCGAGGTTTTTGCGAAATCCTTGAGGGGATCGATTTTGCGGAAACGGGTGCTGTGCCAAGGGAATTCTTTGTTTCCCCAAAGGACGCGGAGGCCGGTGATCCATAAGGATTGGCCGTCGTTGCGTGATGGGCTGACAATGGCAACGTGGTAGATGGGGCCTTGGCGAAGGAGTCCGTCTGGAAAGAGGAACGGATGTGTCTTGGGATTGATGGGGCCGCAGATGGGGCCTGAATGATCAGTGTTGATGGCGACAACGCGGTCGCCGGGGCGAAAGGTATTCATGGTGAATGGATGAAGTGGATGGTGGGCGATGGACGGTGGGCAGAGAAGAGGGAGATCGGGAAGCTGATGGCGCTGAGTCAATGAGGGGCTGTGAAGGTTTTAACCGCGAATGGCCGCGAATGGACACGAATGGTTTTTGCGGGAATCAGCCATCCAATTGATTTAGGAGTTCATTCTTCATCTGCGTTTATCTGCGTCCATCTGCGGTTCGATTTTTCTTTCTGAGATGAAATGATTGGGGATTGGGGATTTCAGATTTCAGATTTCAGATTTGTTAGGTTCCCTCCCCCGCAGGGAAACCAGTGGATGCGTTGGGAGGGGCTTAATCCACATTCATGAAATTCAGGTGAGCAGGAGCGCTAAGGGGGAAGCGCGGCCTGGCTTGGGTGAGTTTCATGAATGTATCGCATCCACTGGGGTCCGTGCGGGGGAGTGGGAAAGAAGAGAGACAAGATTTAAGAATCCAGAATCAAGAGGAAGATTTTTGAACCGCGAATGGACGCGAATGGACGCGAATGGACGCGAATGGATTTTTGGGAATTGATCGTCTCATCTTTTCCGGAGTTCCTTCTTCATCTGGGTTCATCTGCGTCCATCTGCGGTTTAATTTTCTTATTGGCTGAACTGATCGGGATTTCAGGTTTGGGATTTGGGATTTCGTTTTAGGGTTTGCGGCGTTTTTGGTCTTCTTCGTTGAGAATGGATTGCATGGGGGCGGAGACGTCGCTGAGTTCCTCCGGGGTGAGCGTTTGGCCGGTGGCGGATTTGCGGATGGCGCGGGTTTTCCGGGAGAAGGTGCCGAGGCTGGCATCTTGGCCTGAGGCATCGGCGGTGTAGGTGGCGGCATTGCCATGGTGAATGCCGAGCTGGACGGCACTGGCGATGGCGTCCTGGTTGGCTCCGAGGAAGAGGAAGTTCCATTGATACTTGTCCGTTTGATGGCGGATGCGTTTTTGGATGTCTTGAATCTTAAAATGAGTAGAGGCATTTTCCTCGCCATCGGTGAGGATGGCAACGATGACGCTGGCGGGTCGCTGCTCTTCGGGGAGATCGGCGAGGCGCTGGCCGAGTTCGTCGATGCCACGGCCGATGGCATCGAGCAAGGCGGTGCTGCCGCGTGGGATGTAGCGGGTGGCGTCGAGCGGGAGGATCTCGGGGAGCGGGAGGGAGAGGTGGGGTGTCTCGTATTGATCATCGAAGAGGACGAGGGTGAGGCGGGCGGGATCTGGCTCGGCGGCTTGCTCGCGGAGGAAGCTGTTAAAGCCTGCGATGGCGGCGGTGGCCATGGATTGCATGGAGCCGGAGCGATCAAGGATGAAAAGGATTTCAGTGTGTTTTGGGGTCATGGTGGTGAGATTTTAGATTTTAGATTGGGGATTGGGGATTGGGGATTGGAGATTGGGGATTGGAGATTGGGGATTGGGGATTGGAGATTGGTGATTGGTGATTGGTGATTGGTGAAAATAGGTCCTATAGGGCTTATAGGACCTATGATACGAAGGGAGAGTCTTTGGGGCCTTTCATGGCGGTATTGTTACCATACCACTTTATCAGGTCAATCGTAAAAGTTTATACACTAGAAAAAAGAGTGACATCGGTGGGGGTTGGTTCATTAGTTAAGGAAACCTGAATTTTAAGAAGGCTATTTTATGGGTAATTTGACCAATGAAGAGAACTGGGCGGCGCGGGAGCGCTTGAGGGCGGTGGAGCTGTGGCTGTGGTGGCGCGGCTGGGTAGGGCGCGGGGATTTGGTGGAGCGCTTCGGGATTTCTGCGGCGCAGGCTTCGGGGGATTTACAGAAGTATTTGGAAATGAATGGGAAGGGAGTTTCCTATCAGACGAGTCGCAAACGTTATGAGGCGGACGAGGATTTCGCGTGTGCACTGCAAGTGCCGTCTTTGGAAGAGGCGGTGC
>Ga0335395_10002881_pt1 | contig 10687 bp, 6 predicted proteins | sample MAT02_FD_205744 | JGI IMG/M metagenome (GOLD analysis project Ga0335395, IMG submission 205744) | Freshwater microbial communities from Lake Fryxell liftoff mats and glacier meltwater in Antarctica - MAT-02 (spades assembly) (version 2) ...
GTTACTCCTTGGAAACCATTCACATCATTGGCGGAGGCGTACAGAATGATTTGCTTTGCCAAATGACTTCCAACGCCACCAATCGGAAAGTGGTCGCGGGTCCAATCGAAGCGACTGCCATCGGAAATATTATTTCACAGTGTCTTGGAAACGGTCGCCTTTCGAGCGTTTTGGAAGCCCGTGAATGGCTACGATCGGACAAAACGATTCAAGTTTATACCCCCGAGAATGCTCAAGACTGGAATGACGCTTACGCCAAATTCATAACACAAACACCGACTACATAGATAGAAACCAGGATTCCCGCCACCAACGTATTCATCTTTAGACATCAATCTGTTTCCTTTATGCAAGGGCCGCTAACTTTAACGATTAAGTGAATTCAGAGAGCGTTGAAGGCGGATGCGAGTTATCTACGCGGTTTTGTCGATAAACACTCTGTCTCATTCAATTCGGTTTGGCAGCGAAGGATCGCGACCATGAAAACGCTTCGGTTTCAACGCAAAGTGTCGGTAGGGTTGATTGCGATTGCTGGCTTGTCCACCGGCTGTATCAACTGGGCTGAGATGAAGCACAACGCCCATGTAGACGCGAGGCGAAACGCAGCGTGGCCTCAGCCGTTTCGATCCGCCGACTCGGCATCCGTCGTGGCACCCTTTGAGATCATGAAAGCTAACGGCTGGCAAGAGTTTAATACGCTCGCCAGTTGCTTTTTCGATGAATCGGATCAACTTACCGATGCTGGCCAATTGAAGCTGCAGGAGATTCTGACGATGACTCCCCAGAGCAAGGCACCTATCTTTGTTCAGAAGGGTGAGTCGCAGCAATCCACCGCTGCACGAGTTGAATCCATGGAACTCGCTATCTCCGGTCTCATCCCCGAAGGTGATCTGCCGCAAATCGCCGTCACGGACTCTTCGCCAGCGACATCTTCGGGCGCCTACCAGACGATGGTACATCGAGCTTTGATTCAGACAACGCCAACCCCTCGTTTACCAAAGTTTGGATCGTTGAACGCTCCAAGCCAAAACACAGTCGCTCCAAACGCGGCTTCTGCTGGTTCGAATTAACGTCGCTTGCATGTGGTAGCCGGATTGTCTCTATTCCCGTTACTTGCAATCGTTTCCGCTAGGCCACTCTGGTCTGTGAGGATTTAGGTAGAAGGCATAGAATACACACGGGCATAGCGTGTCGTAGCCTTCCCTCTGAATTCGTCCGCCCCTCGTCATTCTTTCGCAAATGAATAAACCAGCCAAGACCGCCATCACTCCAACTCGCCAACAAGACTACCCCGAGTGGTACCAACAAGTGATCAAAGGGGCTGATCTTGCTGAGAACTCACCCGTTCGTGGTTGCATGGTTATCAAACCCTGGGGCTACGCCTTGTGGGAGAACATGCAGCGTGTTTTGGATAAAATGTTTAAGGATACCGGACACCAAAATGCCTATTTTCCGTTATTTATTCCGATGAGCTTCCTTGAGAAAGAAGCTCAACACGTCGAGGGATTTGCCAAGGAATGCGCAGTAGTCACACACCACCGTTTAGAATCAGACGGTAAGGGAGGACTTCGACCAGCTGGCCCGCTCGAAGAGCCGCTCGTTGTTCGGCCCACCAGCGAGACCATTATTGGAGCTTGCTACGCTAAGTGGATTCAATCGTATCGCGATCTTCCGATCCTAATCAACCAATGGGCAAACGTCGTTCGATGGGAAATGCGAACCCGATTGTTCTTGCGAACGGCCGAGTTCCTATGGCAAGAAGGCCACACGGCCCACGCCACGGCTGAAGAGGCCATGGAAGAAACACGTAAGATGCTCGAGGTGTACGCGGACTTTGCTGAACGCTTTATGGCTGTTCCTGTTATCAAAGGTGAAAAAACGGCTGGTGAAAGATTCCCGGGTGCTGTGATCACTTACTCGATCGAAGCCATGATGCAAGATCGAAAAGCCCTTCAAGCAGGTACTTCTCACTTCCTGGGCCAGAATTTTGCAAGAGCTCAAGAGATTAAGTTTCAATCACAAAGCGGCGAAACCGAGTTCGCTTGGACAACTTCCTGGGGAGTTTCGACGCGATTGATCGGCGCGCTGATCATGACTCATGCTGACGATGACGGGCTAGTCCTTCCCCCCCGACTGGCCCCTTCCCATGTAGTTATCATACCAATCTATCGCGACGATGCACAACGCGCCGAGGTGCTCGAGTATTGTCAAAGCTTAAGAGGCGAGCTCGTGGACCAGCGACTGGACGACCAACACGTACGTGTCGACATCGATGACCGAGATCTACGCGGTGGCGAAAAGAAGTGGTATCACGTTAAACGAGGAGTCCCCGTTCGTATCGAAGTCGGCCCCAAGGACATTGCCAACCAAGCGGTCTTTATGGCTCGTCGCGATACGGGCGAATCGAAATCGGTTCCGCGTACGGAGATGGTCGCAATGATTAGCTCCTTACTTGAAGATATTCAGAATACCTTGCTGCAGCGGGCAACCAAGATGCGCGATGACAACACCGTTACCATCACGAACGAGTCTGACTTCAGGAGCTTCTTCGAATCCGACAACGAAGACAACTCTCCGATTCACGGGGGATTCGCCAAATGTCACTTTGTATCCGAGCAAGCTGTGCAACCACTCTTGGATGAATTGAAAGTCACCATTCGATGCATTCCGCTGGATGGAGGAAAGACACCAGGAAAATGCTTCCTCACTGGAGAACCTGCTGAACAAATGGCTATTTTTTCAAAGGCTTATTAACGACCTAGGCATCGCGAAACAATTCGTGACTGATTCAGCCGCCCCCACTCTAATGCGTAAATCATCGATATGAATTTCTATAGCAACTCATCGCCTAATGACTCTTCGTGTATTCGGCTTCAGCGAGTCTGCGTTTTCGCCCTGCTCTCGCTTGCATCTCAACCTTCATGGCAATCATCGTTGTTCGGTCAACCTGCCGACGATAACGTAGTCGAAACACCTGCCGACAAGAGTGAGACGCAATACCTTTCGAAGATTCGTCAACTCACATTCGATGGAGTGCGTGCTGGCGAGGGATACTTCAGTGCAGATGGAAAATGGATGGTCTTTCAGAGTGAACGAGATCCGTCCAATCCCTTCTATCAGATCTACTTGATGGATCGCGAAACCGGGGATGTTCAGCGCGTCTCAACCGGTTTTGGAAAGACCACTTGCGCCTGGATTCACCCCAACGGCCGTCAAGTATTGTTTGCTTCTACCCAGTTTGATCCAGAAGCAGTCGATAAACAAAAAACAGAGCTTGAATTTCGAGCCTCAGGAAAAACACGTCGTTACTCTTGGGACTACGATCAAACGTATGACCTTGTCGCCTTTGATCGAAAGACGAAAACCTATACGCAGCTGACACACGAGATTGGTTATGACGCAGAAGGCTCGTACTCGCCCGATGGATCCTTGATCGCCTTTGCATCGAATCGTCGCGCTTATTCTGGTGAGCTTTCGGAAGCGGAGAAATTACTTTTTGAAACGGATCCAGCGTCCGCAATGGATATCTATGTGATGAACTCGGATGGTTCGAATCCTCGACGGATTACTGATGTCGTTGGATATGATGGCGGACCATTCTTCTCGCCTGACGGAAAAAAACTGTGCTGGCGTCGCTTCTCAGAAGATGGCGCTCAAGCCGAGATCTATTCGGCCAATGTGGATGGCAGCGAGGCCAAACCGTTAACGCATCTCGGAGCTATGAGTTGGGCCCCCTTCTATCACCCTTCCAGCGATTATCTCGCCTTCGCAACCAACATTCACGGCTTCGCGAACTTTGAAATCTATGTGGTTGATTCCGAAGGTTTGAAAGATCCCATTCGTGTAACGACTACGGATGGCTTTGATGGATTGCCTGTTTTCACTCCTGACGGATTGGCACTGACTTGGACATCAACACGAACTTCTGACAAAAAATCGCAGATATTCGTATCTCCGTGGAACGATGCGGCCATTCGTTCGTCGCTACAGCTTGCTCCTAAAGCGAAGCTCGCTACGAACCCAACGTCGGATCCAGCATCTTCTACAAGTTCGGATTCCGAGGCAAAAAAAATTGCGATCGCAAATCAAGCAACCTCATCAAAGGATTTTTCAGCTGCAGATATCGGTAGACATGTCGATTATCTGTGCCGACCTGAACTTGGAGGCCGTTTGACTGGGACAGATGGTGAAAAACTAGCGACAGCCTATGTGGCTGCCTATATGGAATCGCTCGACTTACAACCCGACGGCGCGTTCGACTCGGTCAATAACTCATTTGATAAATCGTCAGCCGCTGTGCAAGGCTTCTACCAACCTTTTCCCTTTACAGCAGGTATTGATTTAGGAAAAGACAATCAACTCACTATCAACGGTATTGAATCCAAACTAGACGAGAAGTGGCGACCAATCGCCTTTTCTCGCATTGGAGTCATTCCCGAGGCAGACGTTGTTTTCGCCGGGTATGGAATTGTTGCCCCCAAGGATGGTAATCAGTCCGAATACGACTCCTATGTTCATTTGGATGTCGAAGGAAAGTGGGTTCTTGTCTTTCGTCAATTGCCTGCGAACGTGACACCTGAGCAACGTCAACACCTCGCGCGCTACGGATCGCTTCGTCGAAAGGCCATGGTTGCTCGAGAACGCGGGGCGGTCGGCATGATCGTTGTTAGCGGGCCCGCGAGCCAAGTTCGACAGCAGCTAGTCCCTTTGCAAACCGACGGAGCTCTTTCGGGGGGCAGTCTGGGCGCGATCAGTATTGATGATGCCACGGCTATCGAATGGTTTAAGACCATCGAAGAAGATCTAACCGAGATTCAAAAGGAACTCGATAAAGGTGAATTGATGATGGGTATTCCTCTTCCAAAAGTTCGAGTTGCTGCAACCATTGATATCGATCAGATCAAACGTGAAGGGCGTAATGTTCTTGGCAGATTGAAGGCGGGTGCCGAGCCGAGTAAGTCCGTATTGATTGTCGGTGCCCATATCGATCACCTTGGAACGGGGGGTGGAGGAAACTCGCTTGCTCGCGATGAGGAGCGAGGTCAGCCTCACCGTGGCGCGGATGACAACGCATCGGGAGTGGCTGGAATGTTGGAGATCGCTCAGTATTTGACACTGCAAAAGAAACTTGGATCGCTCGATTTAAAACATGACATTGTCTTTGCCGCTTGGTCGGGTGAAGAGCTTGGGTTGATTGGGTCTAGCTACTATGCCGATCATTACGCAATCGACTCAACCAAGCCGATGGAACGTTTGGATCCAGCATCATTGCCTGTCGCGGGTTCCCTTTATCCTGAGATCATCGCTTGCTTAAACTTGGATATGATCGGAAGGTTACGTGAGAAACTTGCCCTCCAAGGCGTTGGATCGTCAACTATCTGGCCTCAAGAAATCGAACGCCGCAACGCAATCGTCGGCATGGACCTTTCGCTGCAGAATGATAGCTACCTTCCGACAGATGCCAGTACTTTTTTCTTAAAGGGAGTGCCGATCCTCTCGGCATTTACGGGACAACATAGCGAGTACCATACGCCACGCGATACACCCGAGTTACTTAACTACGACGGCGCCGCTGAAACCGCGAAACTGTTTGGACTGATTGCTCGTAGTCTCGCGACCACAGTCGAACCACCTCCGTTTGTTTCCCAGGAAGCTCCCGAAAATCAAGCCACAAGGGCCGCAATGACTGCTTATCTTGGGACAATTCCCGATTACATCCAAGGTGATATCAAAGGTGTTCTGCTATCGGGAGTCGCAGAAAAAGGCCCTGCATCTGCAGCTGGTCTTCGTGCAAAGGATATTATCATCGAGCTTGCCGGTCGTAAGATCGAGAACATCTACGACTACACCTTTGCGATTGAAGCATTGAAGGTCGGGGAAGAAACGGAAATCGTGGTAAAAAGGGGACCCGAGGATCTTCGGCTAAAGATCACGCCTCTCTCACGAAATTAGTCGCCCTAAGTCGCTGAATGGCAATACGATCTGCTGGATCTTGATACACTTTTACACGTGTTATAACTTTCTTAGGGTCGTGCCTGTTATCCCAATCGGATTGTTGGCTTGGCGTTTTCATATCAAATTCTGTCGTCGCTATCCAATACAATTGAGCGTCAATACCTTAGAATTTCAGAATCTGTGTACCACCTTAAATGGGAACCAATATTCGTAATGAAACCTATAGTTCAAATTTCACTTGACTTAACTAACATTTCCGAAGCGATTGAAACCGCTCGTATGGCGATGCGAGCCGGAGTCGATTGGCTGGAAGCTGGTACACCACTGATTTTAGCGGAAGGTCTGCATGGGATCCGCGCGTTACGAAGCGAGTTCCCGAACACACCCATCGTAGCGGATCTAAAAACGATGGATGGAGGCTATCTCGAGGCTGAAATGATGGCCGGCGCCGGGGCGACACACGTTGTGGTGATGGTTCGTGCCCACGAAGAAACGATCCGATGCGTTGTCAAAGCGGGACGTGACTTTGGTGTGCAAGTGATGGGGGACAATATGGTAAGCCCAGACATGGTCGCGGGGGCTAAATTGCTGGAGGATCTAGGTTGCGATTTCGTGATTCACCACATTGGTTACGATGAACGTCGCGGAATTGCAGCGCGTGGCCATCGCATGCCGAGCCCGATGGATCAACTTCGCGAAGTCTGCAATGCAGTAAGGATTCCTGTTCAAGCAGTCGGTGGGCTTTCGCTAGAACAAGCGATTCAGTGCCCTTCCTATGGCGCACCACTTGTAGTCCTCGGTGCTCCGCTCACCATTGACGCTGACTCTTTCAAAACAGCCGACGGAAATCTAGAGTCTTCCCTGAGATTGATTTGCGATGCCATCCATTCGCAGAATTTAGACAACACAATGGAGTATAGAAAATGATGTAAATTTGGAACACTACTCTTTCGATTCCTATTTTCCGTCCTCCATTTTCTTGCCTAAAACCAACCATGAAATCAGCAGCAGTAGTAAACTTCGCTCCCGAAAAGGGTTCCGTTGAAATTCGTGAAATCGATAGACCATCGATCGGACCCGAAGATGTTTTACTGGAAGTAGCAAATGTCGGCGTCTGTGGTAGCGATCTCCATCAATGGACTGCCGACCATTCTTGGCCAGTCAATTATCCAGTTGTTCTAGGTCACGAGTTTGGCGGTCGCATCATTGAACTTGGGGCGGCAGTCGATGGTTGGAAAGAAGGGGACCGCGTCGTAAGCGAAACCGCAGCTATCATCGATCCACGAAATCCCATGTCGCGACGTGGACTTTATAACCTCGATTCGACTCGCAAAGGATTCGGCTACGGCGTTAATGGAGCGATGACCAAATACGTCCGCGTACCATCACGCATCTTGCATTCGATTCCTGATTCGTTGCCTTTTGAGCATGCATGCCTCACTGAACCATGCTGCGTAGCCTATAACGCCGTTGTAAGAAACGCTCGGATCGAACCGGGTGATCGTGTCGTTGTTCTTGGTCCTGGAACGATTGGAATCTTGTGTGCCGCGATGGCTCGATTATGCGGAGCCGAGGTTGCGTTAGTAGGCTTGGAAGCAGACCGACATCGACTGGATATCGCCAAGCAATACGGCTGCGAAATCATCATCGGAGACGCAAAACCTTGGTCCCTCGAGCGAGATGGACTCGGTTGTGATGGAGTCATCGATGCGGCTGGAGCAAGTATTACCTTAAAGATCGCGCTCGATATTGTGCGGCCCGCCGGATGGATCAGCAAAGTTGGTTGGGGTCCTCAACCACTAGGGTTCAACATCGACCCACTCGTCCAAAAGAATATCACCCTCCAAGGTAGCTTTAGCCATAACTGGCCGATTTGGGAACGCGTCATTGCCTTGCTATCTGGTGGCCAGCTAGACGTAAAACCCATCATTGGCGGCGTCTGGCCTATCGATCAATGGCACGAAGCCTTCGAAAAAATGCATAAAGGAGAAGTTGTAAAATCGGTTCTGAGACCAGTTTAGAAGTTATCCGAGAATATATTCCCCATTTTATTTATTACGAACATGCATCGCAAGCTAGTGAATTTACTAACACGCGGCGCAAGCTAGTGATTCTTGACGATTAAGCTGATTCACTAGCTTGCGCGTTTTGAAGTTGCACTGTTTAGCCCCGATAGGGGCGGCAGCCTATTGCGGGGATGCAAATTCCCGGTTGGCCCACAGCCAGAACGCCTACACCATCCAATAAATCCATGCCAAAAATAGCTGCCTTTCCAAAAGCCTACATGCACGCCCTTTGTAAAGACGGGACGATGCAACTCTCCGAATGGTTTGAACTCGCTACAACGCTAGACGTCGAAGGACTCGAATTCTATGCTGGTTTTATCGAAATGGCCGATGTATCGAAATGGCCTTTTTTTAGGAAACAAGTCGAAGACCTGGGGATGACAATTCCCATGATGTGCTGTTCTCCCGACTTCACTCATCCAGATAAGTCCTTTCGTGACGCGGAGATTGCCAAACAAAAAAATTGGATTGAAATGACTCACGCCTTGGGCGGTAGTTTCTGCCGCGTACTCAGCGGGCAACGAAGACCCGAACTCACTAACGCGGAAGGGGTGCGATTAGCGGCTGACAGCATTTACGCTTGCCTTCCATTTGCTGAAGAACGCGGTATCACTTTAATACTCGAGAACCATTACAAGGATGACTTCTGGGAGTACCCCGAGTTCGCTCAAAAAATGGATGTGTTCTGTGATTTAGTAGCCGCGATCGATCACCCGAATTTTGGCGTCAATTACGACCCAAGCAATGCTTACATCGCTGGTGATGATCCAATCAAATTGCTCAAGAGAGTCTCCCATCGTGTGGTTACCATGCACGCCAGCGATCGATACTTGATCGAAGGAACCTTAGAAGACCTTCGCCGTGAAGAAGAGGGCGCAGCGGGCTACGCCAAGCGCTTGCGACACGGTGAAATCGGCCAGGGCCTCAACGACTATGATGCCATCTTTACCGAGTTACATCGCGTTGGTTTCGATAGCTGGATCAGTATCGAGGATGGGGTCGAAGGAATTGACCAGCTTCGGCGAAGCGCTGATTACCTACGTAATAAAATCGCAGACTACTGGACTCCCGCCATTTAGCCCACACAGAACGTGGAACTAAATCAATTAGCCTCGGACCCAGCCGCGTTTGCAGATTGACGGCGGCACAGACCTGGAAATGGCCTAATGTTACCGGGCAACCGCGTTTATTTTGATACTTCTCAATTGATCAAATTTTGTTTCAAAAACGCATACGCTGCTTGACGTGACGCTTCTGGAAACGTGTGCTTGGCATCAGGATATTCGGCAGTCAATTTGTCAGCTACGCCGAGTAACTCGTACACCCGCGCGGCCTGAGCGATCGATTCGCGAACGCCTTGCACGTCGAAATTTGAATCGCCTACCGGTGCAACCGTCATGAAGGCTCGAGGTGCCAAGGTTGCAATCAACTCGGGCATATCAAAGGGAACTTCATCAGGATTGCAATGGTAGCGGTACTTTATCGATGGCACGTATCGATCTGACGTCCATCCAGCCAAGTTACCGTTATAGTATCGATGGTGCCGCGTATAACCGCAACAGGAGACCATCGCCTTGATCCGCTTGTCAATGACGCTGGTAAAGATAGTATTGTGGCCCCCGAGGCTATGCCCGATGCACCCTATTTTTTCTGAGTCAACGTAAGGCAACGATTGCAGGTAATCAACCGCGCGAATGTTGTCCCAAATCGCTTTCATCGACCCGCTATTCCATTGGTACTTTGCATCATAGAAATCAAACGTGTGCTCACCAAAGCTCGGATAATCTGGCGTCAAAGTGACAAAGCCTCGCTCGGTAAGCTCGATCGCATACTTCAAATCGGGGAGTCCACCCAATCCCACCGGTTCATCCTTGCCGACATTATTCGTCTGGTGCAGGCACAGTACCGCCGGCAGTTTTACTTCAACCACCGAGCTCTGCACGGCGACAGGCGACGCGGCTCGATCCACCGGCTGCAACAACCAAGCTCGCAGTCGATCTCCTGGTTCGGTCGTATATTCAATTTTGTCCCATTGGATTCCATCCTTTGTTTTACTTTCCAAAACCGTGACTTCAAGGGGCACACGTTTTTCATCGCCGGGCACTTTGCCCATCGCTTCTTGAAGTCTCGCCAAAATATGCTTGCGACGAACCTCCCAATGCGCACCATTCGTTATCGGCTGCTCATTGCCCGAGGTATCAACATAGTAGCCCAGGTCGACTCGATCGCGATACTTGGGAGAACCGTACGCAGCAATATCTTTCAAAGACGCACTGCTCTGTTCGATCGCTACGTCGGCCGTCGTTTTGATCGAAGTAGTTGGAGTGATCGAAACGGCATCGCGCGGATTCGTATTCAAAGTCGCTTCGGCTCGTTGCCTTGTGTCGGCCAAACGCACGCTCACTCCACTCGCATTCTTGCTATCGTCAGCAGCCTGCATAAAAGTGAACATTTCGATTGTCTCTTCGGCACTGACCGGAGCGTCACCGGTCTTGAAGAATTTCGCAATCGCATTCACCAGCGGCTCATAGCCCCCATAATCACCGCTCGGTGCAATTCCTTTATCTCCAAACACCGTTGCACCGTATCCGGACGCGACCGATCCGCGAATGCCTCGAAAAGTTCCAACGCGACCATCTTTCCAAACACCAACCACAACATCCGTA
>Ga0335395_10002883_pt1 | contig 10685 bp, 9 predicted proteins | sample MAT02_FD_205744 | JGI IMG/M metagenome (GOLD analysis project Ga0335395, IMG submission 205744) | Freshwater microbial communities from Lake Fryxell liftoff mats and glacier meltwater in Antarctica - MAT-02 (spades assembly) (version 2) ...
CCGATTTGCGTACTCCGCAACCGGGGTGGAGGTGCTCCACGGCGTGAACCTGGTCATCGAGCCGGGACAGACCGTGGCCATCGTGGGTGAGACCGGTGCCGGCAAGTCCACGCTCGAGAAGCTGGTCGCGCGCTACTACGACGTGACGGGGGGCCAGGTGCTGATCGACGGCATCGACATCCGAAACCTCGACTTGGGCGAGTACCGGCGCCAGCTCGGGGTCGTGCCCCAAGAGGCGTTCCTGTTCGCCGGCACCATCCGCGACAACCTCGCCTACGGCCGGCCCGAGGCCTCAGACGCCGCTATCGAGGCGGCCGCTCGCTCGGTGGGGGCCCACGACGTCATCGCCGCCCTGCCCGGCGGCTACCTCCATGTGGTCGGCGAACAGGGCCGGTCACTATCGGCGGGCCAACGTCAGCTTCTGGCCCTGGCCCGGGCCCAGGTGGTGGACCCGAAGATCCTCCTGCTCGACGAGGCCACCGCCAACCTCGACCTGGCAAGCGAGGCCCGCGTCAGCGAGGCCATGGGCATGGTCACGTCGGGCCGCACCGCCTTGGTCATCGCCCACCGCCTGTCCACGGCGGTCACCGCCGACAAGATCGTGGTGATGGACGACGGCCTCGTGGCCGAGGTCGGTACCCACCAAGACCTCATCGCCGCCGACGGCACCTACGCCCGCCTCTGGGAAGCGTTCAGCGGCGACACGCCACCGAGGGGCTCCGAGCCCGCGGTCGTTGCTGTCGACTGACCCGCACCTCGGGGCCCTCAGGCCGCCAAGCGCATCGGAGTGTGGGCGGCCAACGCCTCGAAGTCACGGTCCTTGGCCAGTACGGCCACGTCGTGGCGGATGCTGACGGCGGCAATGAGGCAGTCGACCATCGAACGCACGGTGACGCCGTTGACCCGACACGTCCGGTACAGCAGTGCGGCCTCGGCCCAGTCTTCGCCTTCGACAGGCAGAAGCGTGGCGGAACCGAGCAGGGCGCGGAGCTGGACGCCATGCCGGCTGGATCGGGCGCCGGCCAGCACCTCCATCACGACCGGCTCCGTGAGGGCCCCCTCGCCGGCCAGCAGCCCACGGACCCGAGCGCGGATGGCGGGGTCTCCGCCCGCGGCTCCCCGCAGGAACTCGATCCAGGCCGAACTGTCGATGAGAATCACCAGGGCGCGCCCATGCCGGAGCGGATCTCGTCGAGATCGCCGTCCCAGCCCGTCCCCTCCATGGCCAGGGCCTCATCGAGGGTCATGGTGGCGGCGGCTTGGCGCAGGGCCAGGTTGACCGCATCACGCTTCGTCCGACAGCCGTAGCGCCGCATGACCGCCGCGCAGGCGTCCTCGTCGATGTCGATGTTGGTGCGGGCCATACACCAACGCTACACCTACAATACACCAACAACCGGCCGCGTCAGTGGCCGGTGAGCGCCTTGACGTGAGCCTCGAGGACGGCGAGGTCTGCGGGCTTGGTCTCGTAGGACTCGTCTCGGTCGAACAGGTCGGCGAGGTGCTCGGGGAGTTCCGGACGGATGCCAATGGCCGCTTCGACGGCATCGGGGAACTTGGCCGGGTGAGCGGTGGCCAGGCAGATCATGGGCACATCGAGATCGCGTCGTGCCTTCCGTGCCGCGGCCACGCCGACTGCAGTATGTGGATCGAGGATCTGACCGGTGGCCTCGTAGGTGCGGCGGATCTCGGCGCTGGTTGCCGCATCATCGAACGAGGCGCCATCGAAGATCTCGGTGACCGACGCCAGCCGGGTATCGCCCGTCTCGACCCGGCCCTCCTCGCGGAACTCGGCCATGCGGTCCTCGAGCAGGAGCGGGTTGCGCTCGTAGAGCTCGAACAGGAGCCGTTCTGCGTTGGACGACACCTGGATGTCCATGCTCGGGCTGATGGTCGGGTGGACGCCGGTCTTTTCCATTACCCCGGAGGCGAGCCACCGCGTGAGGATGTCGTTGCTGTTGGAGCCGACCACCAGTTGGCTGATGGGCGTACCCGTGCGGCGGGCAACCCAACCGGCGAAGACATTGCCGAAGTTCCCGGTGGGCACCGAGTAGGCCACCGGTGCCCCAGCACCCACGGCCTGAGCCGCGGTGACGTAGTAGACGACCTGGGCCATGACCCGGGCCCAGTTGATGGAGTTCATGGCCGAGAGGCCCACCGCGTCGCGGAACGCAGCGTCGGCGAACATCTGCTTCACGAGATCCTGGCAATCGTCGAAGGTGCCCTCGACCGCCACGTTGTGCACGTTGGGCTCGTGCACGGTGGTCATCTGCTTGCGCTGGACGTCGCTCACCCGGCCAGCAGGGTGCAGCACCACGATGTCGAGCCTGTCGCGACCCCTGCACGCTTCGATGGCGGCTGAGCCGGTGTCGCCCGAGGTGGCCACGACGATCGTGGCCCGCTCGCCGCGCGCGGTCAGTTCGTGATCGAAGAGCCGACCGACCAGCTGCAATGCCACATCCTTGAACGCAATGGTGGGCCCCCAGAACAGCTCGAGCAGCCAGAGCCCATCGTCGAGCGGCCGCACGGGGCACACGTCGGGATGGCTGAAGGTGCCATAGGCTTCGGTCGCCATGGCGCGGAAGGTCGTCTCGTCGATCGAAGGCGCAACGTACGGCGACATGACGGCAACGGCCGCGTCGACGTAGCTCGCGTACCCCAGACGGGGCTGGGCTGGCCACTCGTCGGGCACGTAAAGGCCGCCGTCGGTGGCGAGGCCGGCAAGCAGGGTGTCGCCGAACTCGAGCACGGGCGCCCGGCCGCGGGTGGAGATGTACTTCACGACCTCACACCCCCGGGTCGTCGCCGATCACGCGCAGCACCGAGGTGATGCGGTGGATGACGTCGAGGCCGCGCAGATCCTCGAGGGTGGCCTGAACGTCGGCTTCACGAGCCTGGTGGGTGATGAAGATCAACCGTGCGCCTGCCCCGACGCCCTCTTGCTCGAGCGAGCGGATCGACACGCCGTGTCTCTCGAATGCCTCGGCCACCGCGCGCAGCACGCCCGGCTCATCGACCACATCGAGGTTGACGTAGTAGCTGCTCTGCAGCTCGTCGATGGGGCGGATGGGTCTACGGGTGAGCGACAACAAATCGGCATGGGTTCCCTTGCGGAGGTTCACCGCGGCGTCGACCAGGTCTCCGAGAACGGCGGATCCCGTGGGGTCGCCGCCTGCGCCCCGGCCGTAGAACATGAGGTCTCCGACCGCAGCCCCCTCGATGAAAACAGCGTTGAAGGAATCGCGCACGCCGGCCAGCGGATGAGCGAGCGGCACCATGGCAGGGTGCACCCGAACCGCTACCTGGTCGGGTCCGCCTTCGACGGCGACGAGCTCGGCGATGGCCAAGAGCTTGACGACGTAGCCGAGTCGAGCGGCGAACTCGATGTCGGTGGCACCGATGCCCGAGATTCCCTCGTGGTACACGTCGCCCGCCACGACCTTGGCCCCGAAGGCCAGCGACGCCAAGATGGCCGCCTTCGCCCCTGCGTCGTACCCCTCGACATCAGCGGTGGGATCGCGCTCGGCGTAGCCGAGTTGCTGCGCCTCGGCCAGCGCTTCGGCGTAGCTGGTGCCGTGCTCGGACATTTGGGTGAGGATGAAGTTGGTGGTGCCGTTGACGATGCCCATGATGCGGCGCACGTCCTCGCCGACCAGCGATTCGCGCAGCGGCCGCATGATTGGGATTCCCCCGGCAACCGCCGCCTCGAACAGCAGGTCGACCCCACCCGCCGACGCCGCCTCGAACAGCTCCGCTCCGTGGTTGGCCAGCAGTTCCTTGTTTGCGGTAACGACCGGCTTACCCGACGCCAGCGCGGCGAGGATCAACTCGCGCGCCGGCTCGATGCCACCGATGACCTCGACGATCACGTCGATCGACGGGTCGGCCACCACCTCTGCGGCATCTCGAGTGAGGATCGACTCGTCGAGGTGCACTGGCCGCTTCCTGGCCAGGCTGCGCACCGCAACGCGAGCCACCTCAAGGGTGATGCCCGTTCGGGCCGCGATCTCCTCGCGCCTGGTCTCGATCTGGGCCACGAGCGCAGCGCCCACATTGCCGCATCCCAGGACGCCCACCTTCACCACGGACTTGTCAGCCATCGCATCGGTCACCGGGCCGAGGCTACCGGGACGCTCCCCGTCGCCCGAACGAGATCAGCGTTTGTCGACCAGTTCACTGTTCAGTACGTAGAACTTGCGGGTCCCATACTTCGATAGGTGGGCCGGCTCGATCACCTGCACCGACTGGAACCCGCTGCGCTCGAAGATCGTGAGCAGACCCTCCTCGTCGGGCCAGAACGAGGTGGGGTTGCCGATGGACGCCATGGGGTTCTCGTTCTCGGGGTAGACGACGCCACGGATGCCGGGCATCTCGGGCGCTTCGACGATCTGGTGTCCCCACGGCTCAGCGGCGGGCGGAACGATGCCTTCGGTGTGCACCTGCGTTTCGAGGATGACCCGCTTGCCGGCGCACCCAGCCAGCAGGTCAGCCTGCTCGGTGAGGGTGAGGTGATAGAGCAACCCGAGGACCACAACGGTGTGAAACGAGCTGACGTCGAACGAGCGGACGTCGGACTCGATGAACGTGATTTCCTCCATGTCCTCGGGGAGTCGCTCAGTCCTCGCGTCCACCGCCGTGACCTGCCATCCGGCGTTACGCGCCCGACGGGCGAACCAGCAGGGTCCGGCACCGAGGTCGACCAGCGGACGACCCCCGCCCTCGCCCACCAGGGTGGAGAAGATCGGGCCGCGCACCTTCGTAGAGACGACTTCTTCGATAACCCCTGGCCAGGCCTGTTTGATCTGCATCGGTGCTTGCTAGCACGGGATCCGCCTACCTGCGAGCGGTGGCGCTCAACCCACGTCGGTGGCCAACAGATCCTCGGTCGTTTCGCGACGGATCACCAGGGTGGCCTCGCCGTCGGCGACGAACACAACCGCGGGCCGGGGCAACAGGTTGTAGTTCGATCCCATGGATCGCCCGTACGCGCCAGTCACTGGCGTAGCCACGAGGTCGCCGACTGCGAGTCCGTCTGGCACCTTGGCCTCGGCGACCAGCACATCGCCCGACTCACAGTGCTTGCCCACGAGGCGGACCGTCTGGGTGCGGACGGCGGTGACCGCAGCAGGAAGGAAGGTCTCGTAGCCCGACCCGTAGAGCGCCGGGCGGGGGTTGTCGATGAATCCTCCGTCGACTGCGACGTAGGTTCGGATACCCGGTACGTCCTTGATGGTGCCGACCCGATAGATGGTGATGCCGGCCGCTGCCGCGATGGAACGCCCGGGTTCCGCGGACACCGCGGCGGTGATGCCGGCCGCCGCACATGCAGATCGCACGACGGCACCCCACTCGGTGATGGTCGGGGCTTGTTCCCCCTCGATATAGGCCACGCCGATTCCGCCGCCGATGGAGAGCTCTGGGAGCCCGGTTTCGTTGACGAACGGGGCCAGTACGTCGACAGCCTGCTCGAAGAACCCGGCCACGAACACCTGCGAACCGATGTGGGCGTGGATGCCGATCACGTCGACAGCCGACGAACCTCGGGCTCGCACCACGGCTCGGGCGGCATCACCCACCTTGAGGCCGAAGCCGAACTTCGAGTCATCCTGGCCGGTCATCACGAACTCGTGGGTGTGTGCCTCGATGCCGGGGGTGATGCGCAACAGCACCTTCGAGACGATGCCGTCGACAGCGTGCAGCCGCTCGAGGCGGTCGAGCTCGTCGAAGCTGTCGACCACGATGCGACCGACGCCCGCGGCGCGAGCAACGGCCAGTTCCTCGTCGCTCTTGTTGTTGCCATGGAGCACGATGCGCTCGGGTGGCACCCCCGCAGCGAGGGCAACAGCCAGCTCGCCGCCACTGGCCACGTCGAGGTGCATGCCCTCCTCGTGGGCAAGGCGAGCCATCGCCCGGCACAAGAACGCCTTGGTGGCGTACGCCACCCCGTCGCCGAACGCCGCTACGGCCTCGCGGCATCGGGCCCGCAACTGCGCTTCGTCGTAGACGAACAGTGGTGTCCCGAACTGCTCGGCGAGCTGGGCGACGTCGCACCCGCCCACGAACAGCTGACCGTCGGACCCAACCTCGGCAGAGTCCGGTAGCAGTCCCCACGGCAGTGCGGTCACATCGACTCCGGAGCGCTCACACCGAGCAGGTCGAGCCCGATGGCAAAACCGATCCGCGATGATTCGACCAGCTGCAGCCGGGCTTCGGTCAGCTCGGGGCTGATGCCCTCACCGACCACGTAGCAGTCGTGATAGAAGCCGTGGAAGTTGCCGGCGAGCTCGCGCACCCAGGTCGTGATCTTGTGCGGTGCCCGGTCCCGGGCAGCCACCACGACGACCTCGGGAAGCTCCGACAGGGACCGCAGCACCTCGAGCTCCCGCTCGTGGGTGAGCAGCGACAGGTCGGCGCGGGCAAGGTCGCCCCGGGTGAACCCCGCCTCGGCGGCCTTGCGGGTGATGCCATGGATCCGGGCATGGGCCATCTGGATGTAGAAGACCGGGTTGTCCATGCCTTGGCTGGCGACCTCAGCGAGGTCGACGGTCTGGCGGGAATCGATGGACTGGAGCAGGTAGGTCAGGCGAGCGGCATCGGTGCCGACCTCGTCGACGATGTCGCGGAGGTCGACCACGGTGCCAGCCCGCTTGGACAGCTTCATGGGCTCGCCGTCCTTGAGTAGATCGACCATCTGGACGATCTCGACCTCGAGCTTGTCCGGGTCGTACCCGAGCGCCGCCATGGCCGCCTTCATCCGAACGACGTAGCCATGGTGGTCAGCTCCCCAGACGTTGATGAGCCGATCAGCCCGAGAGAACTTGTCGCGGTGGTAGGCGATGTCGGGCAAGAGGTAGGTGTACTCGCCATCGCTCTTGACGAGGACCCGATCCTTGTCGTCGCCGTAGTCGGTGGACCGCAGCCAGGTCGCTCCGTCCTGCTCGAAGGCGACGCCCTTGTCCAACAAGGTGGCCAGCGTCTCGGTGATGGCCCCGCTGTTCACGAGGGTCAGCTCGCTGAACCACCGATCGAAGTGCACGTTGAACGATCCCAACGCCTCTCGCTGGTCGACGATGGCCCGCTCCTCGCCCCACACGACCGGGTCGACCTCGTCGGGCAGTTCCTGGGCCCACTCGGTGATGTATTCGCCCAGGTACCCGCCCTCGGGCACCTCCTCACCCGCCTTCCGGGCCGCGAGCGAGGCGCCGAACTTCTGCATCTGAACGCCCCGGTCGTTGACGTAGAACTCGCGGGTCACAACGTGGCCGGTCCGGGCCAGGAGCCGGGCGACGGCATCGCCGTGAGCTGCGCCTCGCGCGTGGCCCGCGTGCACGGGCCCGGTCGGGTTGGCCGACACGAACTCGACGTTGACGGACTCGCCTTCGCCGACGTCGGGCCGGGCGTAGCCCTCTGAACCGCCGTCGACCACGTCGGCAAGTACGTCGTGCAGCCACGTGGGGGCCAGCCGGAAGTTCACGAAACCCGGCCCGGCGATCTCGACCGACGTCACATGGGTGGGGGGATTCTCGTTGAGGTGCTCGACGAGCTGGGCGGCCAGCTCGCGGGGGTTGCGCCCGGCCCGCTTGGCCGAGGCCAGCGCCACGTTCGAGGACCAGTCGCCGTGGCTGCGATTGGCCGGCCGCTCCATCGACACCTGCTCTGGGAGCGGGTCGACGGCCAACGCCACCAGGGCGTCGCGCACGGCGGAGGCGAGGGCATCGCGGATCACGAACGGTCCTTCCAGGACGAACAGGGACGGGACCGGCAGGTTACAAGTGCAAGGTGGCCCCCTTCCCAACCGAATCGGGGTCGCGAACCAAGTTGGGCGCCCCATCGCGCTGATCTAGGGTGACGGCCCCCGCCCTCGTAGCTCAGGGGATAGAGCATCGCCCTCCGGAGGCGTGTGCGCAGGTTCGAATCCTGCCGAGGGCACTCAGCGGCGTGGCGGTTCCACGGCGGCGGCAAACACTGCGGTGACTGCGTCGGCGTAGGGAAGCGCGGCGCCGGGCCCCAGTTGCACCACCGCCATCAGCAGCGACAACACGATCGCCACGATGCCGTTCGCAAGGTCCATCGGGTCGATGTCGTGGCGAACCCGTCCGGTCGCCTGGTCGGTCCGGAGACGCTCGGCCACCGCCTTGCGCATCTCTTCGAGCGCCGGAATGTCGAGCACGCGCACCGTGACCTCGGGCTCGAGGCCGGCCAGGAGACGCTTTGCGAGCGGGTGGCGCTCGAGTGCATCGAGCAGGGTGAAGAGCAGGCCCTGGCGCCAGTCATCGACGCTCGATCCGCCGTCGGCCAGGTGCGAGAGACCTTCGGTGATCGTGGCCGCCGCATCGGCATCGACCGCGGCGAAGAACAGGGCTTCCTTGTTGGGGAAGTACGCGTAGGTCGCCGTCCCGCTCACCGCAGCATCTCGAGCGATGTCGGCCACCGAAGTAGACCGATAGCCATCGCGACCGAAGCGCACGACGGCGGCATCGAGAATGGCGGTTCGGGTCTGCTCGCCCTTGGCGGTGGGGCGGGCATCGGGCTGACCGGTCACCGTGACCAACGTAACACAATTGAGGGATTGAGGAAATCACTCAATCCGTTGTACGTTGTCTCCATGACCACGATCGAAGCGACGACAACCCAAACGAGTGACCCGACTCGCATGGTCCCCACGCGGCGCATCTCCTTTGACACGACGTTGACGGACATGCCACAGCACTTCGCCGCCAACGGCGACCTGATCCGCTCGCACCTCATCGCATCGCTCTCGGCCATGTTCCCCGACGGCGAGGACTTCTTCGTCCGCTCTGTCCGCCACTACCGCAGCCAGATCACCGACCCCGCGCTCAAGCAACAGGTGAGCGGCTTCATCGGACAAGAGGCAACCCACGGGCGCGAGCACCGCGACCTCAACGATCGCCTTGCGCATCTGGGCTACCCCACCAAGCGCATCGAGAAGCTGGTTCGCGTGTCGCTGGGCCTTCGCTCGAAGTACGTACCGGCGGTCGCCAACTTGGCGCTCACCGCTGCGCTTGAGCACTTCACTGCGACCCTCGCCGAATCGCTGCTCAGCACACCCGACCTCGGCGAAGAGATGGCCCACGAGGGCGTCCGGAACCTCTTCCTTTGGCATGCGCTCGAGGAGTCCGAGCACAAGGCCGTGGCCTTCGACGTGTACCGAGCAGTCGGCGGCAGCGAGCGCATCCGGGTCATCACCATGAAGATGCTCCGCCCCGGCTTCGTCGTGTTCACCGCGGTGCACGTCGCCCTGTCGCTCCTCGGTGACCCAGCGGCCCGCAAGCGCGGCGCGCTTCGCCGCAGTTGGAAGAGCTTCAAGGGTTCGCCGCTGCTCAGCAAGGACCTGTGGGCGCAACTGAAGGCCTACGATCGACCAGACTTCCACCCCGACGACCGCAACACCCGGGCCCTCGAGGAGCAGTGGCGCATCCGGCTCTTCGGCGATGAAGGAGCCCTCAACGAGTTGCTCGTAGCCAAGAGCGCCGCGTGACCGATCCGTCGGGGCGCGAGCACCTCGATGTCCTCGTGGTCGGCGCAGGCCTGTCGGGCATCGGTGCCGCCCACCACCTCCAGAGCACCAGCCCGTGGGCCACGTACGCCATCTTCGAGGCCCGCGGAGCGATCGGCGGCACGTGGGACCTCTTCCGCTATCCGGGCATCCGGTCGGACTCCGACATGTTCACGCTCGGGTACTCCTTCCGGCCGTGGGCCGGGGCCAAGTCCATTGCAGCGGGAGCCGACATCCTCCAATACCTGCGCGACACCGCAGCCGACGAGGGCATCGACCGCAAGATCCGCTTCCACCACCGCATCGTGCGGGCCGAGTGGAGCACCGAGGACGCCCGTTGGCTGGTCACCGCGGAACGCTCCGACACCGGCGCTTCGGTTGAGCTCACCTGCAGCTTCCTCTTTTCATGCTCGGGCTACTACCGCTACGACCGGGGATACCTGCCGGAGTTCGAAGGCATGGATCGCTTCGGCGGGCAGATCATCCACCCGCAGTTCTGGCCCGAAGACCTCGACCTCGACGCCAAGCGCGTGGTGGTCATCGGGAGCGGTGCCACCGCCATCACGCTCGTCCCCTCACTCGCGCGCCACGCCGAGCACGTGACCATGCTGCAGCGTTCCCCCACCTACGTGATCGGGCTGCCCACCACGGACCCCACCGCGGATCTGTTGCGCAAGCTGCTCCCCGAGCGAGTGTCGGGCCCCATCATCCGCTGGCAGCACGCCCTCATCACCCAGGGTTCGTTTCGCCTGAGCAAGCGTCGACCCGAGCTCGTGAAGCGCATCTTGCGCAAGGGCCTCGAGCGGATGCTCCCCGACGGCTACGACATCGACACCCACTTCACCCCCACCTACGACCCGTGGGACCAGCGGCTGTGCGTGGTGGCCGATGGCGACCTCTTCACGGAGATCCATCGGGGTCGGGTCTCGGTGGCCACCGACCACGTCGACACGTTCGACGCGACCGGCATCGTGTTGCGATCCGGCGAGCGGCTCGACGCCGACATCGTGGTGACCGCCACCGGCCTGGAACTGCTCTTCCTCGGCGGCATCGAGATCTTCGTCGATGGCGAGAAGGTCGACCCGGCCACCCGCCTCAGCTACAAGGGCATGATGCTCGAAGACCTCCCCAACCTGGCCATGGCCATCGGGTACACCAACGCTTCGTG
>Ga0335395_10002885_pt1 | contig 10680 bp, 10 predicted proteins | sample MAT02_FD_205744 | JGI IMG/M metagenome (GOLD analysis project Ga0335395, IMG submission 205744) | Freshwater microbial communities from Lake Fryxell liftoff mats and glacier meltwater in Antarctica - MAT-02 (spades assembly) (version 2) ...
CGCTGCAATTCGCCAGGGAGAACGGCATCGATGTCGTGGACGGTCGGGGCCTGCTGCGCAGGATTCTCACCCGCACGCGACACAGCCAGCAGGCCTTGCTGGCCGTGGCTTATCACGGCCGGTAGTTGGCTGCGCACGCCTTGCGCTGTGGCAGCGCAGGCGCGTCACTTCGGCGAGCCGATGCGCTACGATGCGGGTCGCAACAAAGTCCACCGACCACCACCGGAACGCCCATGACCATCACCGTCCATATCGCACTGGGTTACGCGTTCAGCGTCAAGGCGCCAGCGAGCGAGGTTTTCGAGGTGCTGGCAGACGTGCCAGCCTCGGCCAGTCACTTTCCCAAGGTCCACCGGTTGGTCGATCTGGGTCACAACACCTACCGCTGGGAGATGGAGAAAATCGGTCTGGCGCAGGTCCATCTGCAGACCGTCTATGCCTCCAAGTACAGCTCAAACAAGGCCAAGGGCACAGTGACATGGACACCGGTGAAGGGCGAAGGCAATGCGCTGGTCTCGGGCAGCTGGAAGATCGGCGACAAGAAAAAATTCACCGAGGTGGTGCTCAAGATCGACGGCGATCTGACGCTGCCCCTGCCCGGCTTGATGAAAATGGTCGTTGCACCGGTGGTAGAAGCTGAGTTCGAAAAGATGGTCGAGAAATACATTGACAACCTGACCCAGCGTTTCGGCGGCGAAGTCTGAGCGACGCCACGGCCCGACCGATCGTGGATCCGATCGGCCAGTGCGAATCGTACGGTGGGCCCGTCTCGGGCCGCACACGGTCACAACAAGCTGCGCTTGAGCCGAATCTCCTCGATTCGGCGCGTGCCCCGCGCAACGGTGCGCAGCGACGCCATGTCGCGCTTGAAGCCGGCGAGTTCGTGAAATCGCAAGGCGCGCTCACTTGCCAGTTCGATCCAGATCGACACCTGCGTACAGCCCTCCTCCAGCAATCCCTCGCGGGCCGCGTCCCACAGGGCCAATCCCACGCCCTTGCCCCAGTGGGTCGCACCCAGATGGATTGCCCAGATCTCGCCCATCGTCGGTTTGGTGCGCGGGTCACGGCTGCGGTCAAAACCGACAAATCCAATCACCGCGTCACCATGGACGGCGACCTGCACCAGCGGCTCGCCAAAAGAGATCGCCTCTTTCCACAGTCGCAGTTGCCGGTTGCCGTCCATGGGTGGGTGACCCAGCGCGGCGTGGGTCTGGGCCTCGATCTGGGTGATGGTTGGCGCGTCGATGGCTGCGGCCGGTCGAATCTGAAATGTCGTCATACGTCGAAGAAGCTGCGTCGAAGTTTGTCAGGCTGGTGCGTATTGTCGCAGCGGTACAAGCACCACCCGTGCCGTCACGCTAGCGTGGCGACGGTCCTCAGGCCTCGATCCGTAGCAACCCGTTCGGCAGCCCCGGCAAAACTTGAGTCCTGCCCGTGCAGCGGCCATAATGCGCCTTTCGGTGTGCCCGCACTCGAGTCCATCCCGAGGCGGTTTTCGTTCCAACATCCGCAAGAACAGAGGCAACCATGCATTTGACGCAATACGCCGTGACACTGGCTGCCGTCCTCGCCCTTGCAGGCTGCGCGGGCATGCCGGGAGCCGGTCCGCAGAAAGACAAGACCTACCGTCTGACGATCCTGCACACCAATGACCACCATGGCCGATTCTGGAAGAACAGCGACGGCGAATACGGCCTGGCGGCGCGCAAGACCCTGATCGACCAGATTCGTCGCGAGGTAACGGCCGCAGGCGGTCACTCTCTCCTGCTCGACGGTGGCGACGTCAATACCGGCGTACCGGAGTCGGACCTGCAGGACGCGGTGCCGGACTTCAAAGGCATGGACATGCTCGGTTATGACGCCATGGCCGTGGGCAACCATGAGTTCGACAAGCCGCTGGCAACCCTCAAGGCGCAGCGCGCGATGATCAAGTTCCCGATGCTGGCCGCCAACATCTATGAGAACGGCAAACGCATGTTCGAACCCTATACGGTGTTCAACATCGACGGCCTGCGGGTCGGCGTGATGGGCCTGACGACCGAAGACACGCGCAAGATGGTGAGCCCGGAGAACATCAAGAACGTGGAATTTCGCAACGTCATCGACGAGGCCCGCAAGGTGGTACCGGAGTTGCGCGCCAAGGCCGACATCGTGATCGCCGCGACCCACATGGGCCACTATGCGGACGGTAACTACGGCACCAATGCGCCAGGTGACGTATCCATGGTGCGCGCGGTCAATGGAATCGACCTCGTGGTGGGTGGACATACCCAGAACCCGGCCTGCATGAAAGCCGAAAACGTGCTGGATCGTGAGTATGTTCCTGGTGCCGAGTGCAAGCCCGATCGGCAGAACGGTGCCTGGATCGTCCAAGCCCATGAGTGGGGCAAATACGTCGGTCGCGCCGACTTCGAATATCGCAATAGCGAGTTCAAACTGATCAAATACGCGCTGATCCCGGTCAATCTGATGAAGTCGGTCAAGGGATCCGATGGCAAGACGACCAAGGTGCCGTACACCCAACTGATCGCTGAAGACCCGACCATGCTCGCCATGCTCAAGCCGTACCAGGATTTCGGCCAGCAGAAATTACTGGTGGAGATCGGCTCCACCGACGGCAAGCTCGAAGGCGATCGTGCGGTGGTACGCAGCAAACCGGCCTCGATGGCAGTGCTGATCGGCCTGGCCATGATGGACAGGACCAAGGCCGATTTTGCGGTCGTCAACAGTGGTGGCGTGCGTGACTCGTTCGGACCGGGCACGCTGACCTACAAAGACGTGCTCAAGGTGCAACCGTTCGGCAACACCATCATCACGGTCGATCTGACGGGCAAGGAGGTCATGGATTACCTCAATGCCGTGGCCAAGATGAGTGTAGGTTCGGGCGCGTTCGCGCAGTTTGCCGGTATCCGCCTGGTGATTGCCAACGGTGCCGTGACCAGCGCGAGCATCAACGGGGTTCCGATCGACAATGCCAGGACCTACCGGATGGCGAACAACAAATTCAGCGCGGAAGGCGGGGATGGCTATCCCAAACTCACCGACCACAGGACCTTTGTCGATACCGGGTATGTCGATGCCGACGTGCTGCGCGCCTACGTCAGCGCGAAGAGCCCGCTCAAGGCGGCAGACTACGAGCCGGGCGACTCGGTCGTGCGACGGTGACATTGGCCGACGCCAGGCTTGGTGGTCGTTCGACCCGACAAGCCTGCGCCGGCAGCAAGAGTGTGTGACATCTGATACAGGAGAACAAAATGCCCAAGGGCCAGCAACGCACCAACAAGGAAAGCAAGAAACCCAAGAAGGACACTGCTCCTCCCAAGCCGGTATCGGCTGACGCAGTGCGTCCCACCATCACGACCGTGGTGCCGGTGCGCGGCAAGGTCAAGAAATAGAGCCCGCGCAGTGCCCCTTCTGCACGACCTGCGCTCCCCAACGGCATGCCGCCATGCGACGTCGCGGGCTGTGGCGCGGGAGTCGGTTCGGTGAACCTGGCAGGCCGACCCACGAAAGCTGCGCGCAGGCTGCTGCCTGACGCGACGCCCGATTCCTCCGATCTTCCCGAGCGGGACCGGGAACCGGCGCAGCTTCTGCGCAACATCTCTGCCATGGTGCATCAGGGCGACGAACCGCAACCGGAGCCCGAAGGACCGGCGTATGCGTTGCCGCAGATGATCGAGGATCTGCGTAAATACCAGGCGGAACTCGAGATCCAGAACAAGGCATTGCGCTTCAGCCAGCGCGCAGCCGAAGGTGCATCCGAGCGTTTCCTGACGCTGTTTTCCAGCGTTCCTCTGGCGTTGATGGTCGTGGACGAGAACGGCCTGGTGCTCGAGAGCAATGCAATGGCGCTCAAGCTGTTTCGCCCGCAAGAAAACGATGCGCCGTTGAATTTCTTGCTTCCGCTGGTGAGCGAAGCCCATGCCCGACAGGTGGCAGACTCTTTCCTGGCCGCCAAGAGCGCCGGTACCAGTGAAACCAGCGAAGTGATCTTTCTCGCGGGATCCAGTGGCACCTTTGCCGGGGACCTGCATGTCGCGCGCATCGACACTGCGCCCGATGAACTGGCGCATTTCATCTGCGCCATCATCGACCAGGGCCCGCTGCTGGCCGAACGGCGGGCCTTGCAGGAAAGCGCCGCCGAATTGCGCCGCGGCAACGAAGAACTGCATTTGAGCGAAAACCGGCTGGCGGCGATCATCAACTCGTCGTTGGACGCGATCATCTGCGTGGACGCCAACCGCAGCATCACCATCTTCAACCCGGCCGCTGCGGCATTGTTCCAATGTCCGTCGGACCAGGCGCTGGGGAGCCCGCTCGAACGCTTCTTGCCCGATGCGGTGCAAACGCTTGCGTACAACCAGCTTTCCTCGCATGCGCAGCTCGGAGAAATGGAAGGCCGCACCAGTGGCGGCAAGAACTTGGCGGTTGAAGTCAGCGTGTCGTTCGAACGCCGGCTTGACGGCGACATCATCACCGTGTTTGCACGCGACCTGACGGCGCGCAAGAAAATCGAGACCCAGCGCAACGTGCTGGAAACCCAGCTGCGCGAATCGCAGAAGATGCAGGCGGTGGGCACCATGGCCGGAGGCATCGCGCACGACTTCAACAACATACTGAGCGCGATCCTGGGCAATGTCGAGCTGGCCAAACAGGACGCCGGCGAGGACTCCCCTGCCTTGACCAGCCTGCTGGAGATTGAGAAGGCCGGGCGTCGGGCGCGCGATCTGGTGCGGCAAATCCTGACCTTCAGCCGCAACGAGACCACGATCCGCAGCACCATCCATCTGACCGAGGTGGTGCACGAAACCGCGCGATTGCTCAAGGTGACGCTGCCGCCCTCGATCGATCTGGTGGTGCGCATCGACGAGCATGTGCCGCCGGTTCTGGCTGATGCAACCCAGGTGGAACAGGCGTTGCTCAATCTGTGTACCAACGCCATGCACGCGATCGGCAACAACAAGGGCACGATCAGCGTCAAGCTCGGAAGTACTTATTCGATGCCGCTCAAGAAAGAGCGCCGCGGCACCTCGCGCGGGCATCACGTGACGCTATCGGTACGTGACACTGGCACCGGCATAGATCCCGAAACGATGGAACGCATCTTCGAGCCGTTCTTCACTACCAAGCCGGTCGGCCAGGGCACCGGCCTGGGCCTGGCGGTGGTGCATGGCATCATGCGCACCCACCAGGGTTCGGTCGGCGTGCAGAGCACGCCCGGCAAGGGAAGCGTCTTCACGTTGTATTTCCCGCCAGCCAAGTCACCCGCGACCGCGGCGCAGGCCGAACTCCCATTCGCCAGCGCGGTACAGGGCAATGGCAAGCATGTGATGTATGTCGACGACGACGAGGCGCTGGTATTCCTGGTCGAGCGGGTTTTGACGCGCAAGGGTTTTCGCGTGAGCTCCTTTTCCGACCCGCACCTGGCCTCGATCGCCCTGCGCGAACGTGCGCGTGAATTCGATCTGCTGGTGACCGACTACAACATGCCCGGGTTCTGTGGCATCGATCTGTTGCGCGAAGCACGCGAGGTTCGTCCGGATCTGCCGGTGGCGCTGGCTTCGGGTTATGTCACGCCCGAAATCGAACAACAGGCCTTCGCCGAAGGCGCAGGTGCCCTGATCCACAAACCCAACGATGTCGAAGAGTTGTGTGACATCGTCCAAAAACTGGTGCACGGCCGCAAGGGGCACTGACACGGCGGCTGTGACCATCGTCCACGCCGATGCAGCGGTGCTGGTGCTGGACAAACCTGCAGATCTGCTCAGCGTGCCGGGCCGCGGCGAGGACAAGCAGGACTGCCTGAGCCGGCGCGCGCAGGTACAGTTTCCCGACGCGCGGGTGGTGCACCGCCTCGACATGGCCACCTCGGGCCTGATGTTGATGGCCCGTGGAGCCCAGGCGCTGTCACTGCTTGGCAAGGCATTCGCTGAGCGCCGGGTTCACAAGCGCTACCAGGCGCTGGTGCACGGCTTCTTGCCGCCGAGTAGCGGCCAGTGGCAGGCCATCGACCTGCCGATTGCGCTCGACTGGCCCCATCGGCCGCGCCGGATCATCTGCGCGGCAAGCGGCAAACCCAGCCTGACCCGCTGGCGCGTACTGGGGCAGGTGGATAACGGCTGGACGCGACTGGAGCTCGAGCCTGTCACCGGCCGTTCTCACCAACTGCGCGTGCATCTGCTGGCCATCGGGCATCCGATCGTGGGTGACAACCTGTACGCGGACCCGGCGTCGATGCGAGCTGCCGATCGCCTGATGCTGCACGCCACCGAGATCCTTTTTGACCATCCATTGACGGGCGTACCGATGGCGTTTGCAAGCGCGACGCCGTTTTGAGCCCGCACTGTGTCGTCCCCCGCGTTGGAATCACAGCCCCAGCGGCAATGTCAACGTGGCCTCCAGACCCGGGTTGGCATTGCGAAAGCGCAGCGTGCCTCCATGCGCTTGCGCCACGAGACTGGCCAGATGCAAACCCAGTCCGACACCGCCGGTTTCCCGCTGACGCGCCTGGTCGGTGCGGTAGAAGGCCTGGCCCAGATGTTCCAGGTGCTGGGGTCCAACGCCAGGGCCGTCATCGCGTACAACCAATTGCACACCGTCATCCACGCGCCGGATGTGCAACTCGGGCGTGTGCGCGTCGCCGCCATGGCGCAGGGCGTTGTCAAGCAGGTTGCGCAGGGCGAGCCGCACGCGCACCGGATCGGCGTTGACCACGGGCAGATCGGCTGCCAACTGCAGCCGTACCCGCGCCAGTTCCGGATGCTCCTGTACCAGGCCCTGCACCAGCGCGCCCAGGTCCAGCGGCTGGCGCAAAAGCGCGGTGTGCGAACCCGAGAGCCGCTCGCCTTCGAGCAGGTCGCCGATCAGGTCGCGCATCAGAGCCAGGTCGCGCAGCAAGGCCGAGCGACTGGCCTGCGTATCGTCCGACTCCGGTAACAATTCGGTATGGAGCCGCGCCCGTGTCAGTGGCGAGCGCAGCTCGTGGCTGATGGCCAGCAACAAGGCACGTTTGCCGTCGAGCATGCGGCGCAAGTCCCGCGCCATGGTGTTGATGTGGTTGGCCAAGTCGCCCAGCTCGTCGCGCCTGCGCACCAGGATGGGCTGTTCGAACTCGCCACGGCCGAAGCGCTGCACGCCGATCCGGATATCGTCCAACGGGCGCAACAGGCGGCGCACATAGGCATACGCAAGACCCACCGCCAGCAGCAGCGCAAGCAGTGCACCGGCTCCGAACATCCGGGGCTGGCTGCTCCAGGACACATCGCCCAGTCCCAGCACGATGCGGTGGCCATCCGCCGTCTGACGCTCCAGCAGGCGCGGCGACTCCGCGTGCCAGCGTCCCTCCCCATGTTCCCAGTCGCGCGCATCCTGCTCCGGATGCGACTGCCATTGCACCAGCGGTCCGTCGATACGCACCGACACCGGCAGGCGGCGGGTCAAGGCGCCGGCGCGTTCGATGCTCGGTGGCGTGCCGATGTCGGCCACCAGTCGATCGACGTAATCCGTCACCAGCGGTGCCACCGCCAGGCGCCAGCCTATACCGATCGCGCGCTGGGTCGTGGCCAGGAAGATGACCGACAGGCCCAGCGCCAGCAGCATGAACACCACCAACAGCTTGACGCGCAGCGAATGCCGCAGCGCCGAATGGGCGCGCCGGTGCCAGCCTCGGCGTGGCGATTCAGACACGGCCCGCCGCCAGTGCGTAGCCGGCGTTGCGCACCGTGCGGATGCAGTCCAGCGGATCGAGCTTCTTGCGCAGCCGGCTCACCAGAATATCCACCGCGCGGGTATAGATGTCGGCATCGTGGCCGCGCAGATGGTTCAAAATGTCGTCGCGCGACACCACCTTGCCGCTCTCGCGCGCCAGCAAAGCCAGCAAAGCGAACTCTGCACCGGTCAGCAGCACCAGCTCCCCCTGGCGCAGCACGGTATAGGTGTCGAGATCGAGGTCGAGCCCCTCGAATTGCAGGCGCTTGCCATGCTGCGGGCCGCGTTGACGTCGCAGGATGGTCTGCACCCGCGCCACCAGCTCGCGCGGCTCGAACGGCTTGGGCAGGTAGTCGTCCGCGCCCAACTCCAGGCCGACGACCCGATCGGTCAGCTCACCGCGCGCCGTCAGCATGATGATCGGAATGTCGTTCTCCTGGCGGATGGTCCGGCACAGGGCAAACCCGTCCATCTCAGGCAACATCACGTCCAGGATCGCGGCATCGAACTGGCCCGAACGCAGCAAGGACAACCCCTCGCTCGGACGACCTGCCGTTGCCAGTTCCAGCTCGAAGCGTCGGAAGTACGCTGCCAGCGGCGGGCCCAACTCGGCATCGTCATCTATCAGCAGGATGCGGGACATGCCGCATTCTCCCTCAGCGTGCATCAGCCGCGACCGAACCAGCGATGGCGCTTTTGCAGATGGTCGCGCAGTTGCTGTTGCTGTTGCGGGTTCAGGCTATCAAAGAAATTGGCGGTCGCAGAGACCACGTCGGGGCTCTTCGATTGCAGGGCACGGGTCTTCTCGTCGATGATGGCCTGTGCGCGGGCCCGGTCGAATTTTGCGCCGCTCACCAGCGCCTGCACATCGGCCCGTGGGTCGGTCGTGGTGCCGATCAGCGCCTTGCGTTGCTCGCGGACCCGTTCGCCCAGCAGCACCAGTTGCTGGCGCTGCACATCGGTCAGCGCGAGCTCGCTGCTGACCCGGTCGATCATCTTCTGCGTGTACTTGCTCTCAACTTCGCCTCCGAAGCGGTGGCCTTCGTGGCGATCTCCACAAGCACTGACACCGCCCAGGACGATACCGGCACCCAACAAGCCGATCAGGCTGCGTTTGATCCATGGTTGCATGATGATTCCTCTCTCACGTGGTTGAACATGACCTGATGGTGCCGAAGCAGGCCGTCCAAGTCCTTTCACGGCGGTTTCCCTGTGTTTCGTTTTGTTTCGCTCTTGCATCGCTCTTGCATCGCTCTTGCATCTCAGATGCCCAGGCGGTGACAATGGAGGGAACTACCTCCGGCCCAGGCACCTCCTAGCCGGATCACTCCCGAAAGCCCACCATGCCCCTGCTCCACCCGCCCGGACGATTGACGCGACGAACCGTGGTTGCCGCGTGCGTCGCCATGCCCGCAGTCTGGTTCGGCCCGCACGCACAGACCCCCGCTCTGGCGCGGCTCACGCCGCGCCAGGGCGAAGGCCCGTTCTACCCGGTTGCCATGCCGCCAGACAGCGACGCCAACTTGCTGGACAACGGCGGTCTTGCCTACACACAGGGTCAGCCCGTGTGGCTGGAGGGCAGCGTCCGCAATCCGCGCGGCGAGCCGATTGCCGGTGCCCAGGTCGAGATCTGGCAATGTGATATGGACGGGCACTACGACCACCCCGGAGATGGCGCACGCGCCGACCGTGCGTTCCAGGGTTTTGGCAAACTGGTGGTGGGCGCGGACGGACGTTACCGGTTCCGCACCATACGCCCGGCCGCCTACAGCGGCCGCACGCCGCATATCCATGTCAAGGTGCGGCTGGGCACGCGCAACCTGTTGACGACGCAGTTGTACGTGCGCGGGGAATCCGGCAACGAGCGCGATTTCCTATGGCGCCGCCTTGCGACGGACGACCGCGACGCGCTGACGGTTGCGTTTGCTCCGTCAGCCGATGGCCTGCAGGCGCTCTTTCCGATCGTCGTGGCGGCCTGACAACCGGGCGGCGCAGCCCAGCTGTGCGGAATGTGGGAGCCCTACCCCGCACGATCCACCTGCTTTCTTGATCCGCATCAATTCGTTGGAGACACCGCTGCGTCGTGATGGGGCACACTTGGGGATTTGTTTCATTTCCCCCAAGGAGAATTCGCCATGAGCCGAGAAGTCGTCATCGTCAGCGCAGTGCGCACCGCCATCGGAACCTTCGGAGGCAGTCTGAAGGATGTGCCGCCCTGCGATCTGGCTGCACGGGTAGTGCGCGAGTCACTGGCGCGCGCAAAGGTCGAAGGCGAGCAGGTCGGCCATGTTGTATTCGGTCACGTGGTCAACACCGAACCGCGCGACATGTATCTTTCGCGCGTGGCCGCGCTGGACGGTGGCTGCGGCCAGGGCACACCGGCATTCAACGTGAACCGTCTCTGCGGTTCGGGACTGCAGGCCATCGTGTCGGCTGCGCAGTCCATCATGCTGGGGGATGCCGACATCGCGATCGGCGGCGGTGCCGAGAACATGAGCCGTGCGCCGTATGCCAGCCTGACCAGTCGCTGGGGTGCGCGCATGGGCGACACCAAGCTGATCGACATGATGATCGGCGCGTTGCACGATCCGTTTCACAACATCCACATGGGCATCACGGCTGAGAATATCGCGGCCAAGATGAATATCACCCGCGACGAACAGGATGCGCTGGCGGTGGAAAGCCACAACCGGGCGCAGCGCGCCACCCAAGAGGGTCGATTCAAGGCGCAAATCCTGCCGATCGTGCAAAAGACGCGCAAGGGCGAGGTTACGTTTGACACCGACGAGCACTTCCGTCCGGATTGCACGCTGGCCGACATGGCCAAGCTCAAACCGGCCTTCCTTAAGGAAAACGGCACTGTGACCGCCGGCAATGCCTCGGGCATCAACGATGCGGCTGCAGCCGTGGTGCTGATGGAGCGCGGCGTAGCCGACAAGCGCGGACTCAAGCCGATGGCGCGGCTGGTGGCCT
>Ga0335395_10002886_pt1 | contig 10680 bp, 8 predicted proteins | sample MAT02_FD_205744 | JGI IMG/M metagenome (GOLD analysis project Ga0335395, IMG submission 205744) | Freshwater microbial communities from Lake Fryxell liftoff mats and glacier meltwater in Antarctica - MAT-02 (spades assembly) (version 2) ...
GGGATCGTCTCGAACGACCCCGGTCTGCTGCAGCCGGCCCCCTGAGCGGCGCCCGGCTCAGATGGTGCTGGCGCTGGTCACCGGTCCGGTCGGCCGTCCGCCCTTGGTCTTGACCGCGGTCTCGAGTTCCTCCGGGGTGAAGCCACCGACCGCCTTCTCATCGGCCACGTAGCGGTAGAGCGCGACACCGAAGATCGTCGAGAGGACCTGCTGGATCAGAAGGGCGATTACCAGTACGACCAAGCCGAACCCGATCAGCACCGCGCCGCCGACGCCGCTGGTCGCCCAGAGCGCGATCCCGCCGACGATCAGCAGTACCGCCGGCAGCACCCCGAACAGCGCCACTGCGGCACCGATCGTGATCGTTCCGGTGATCTGCTCGCCCCAGCGGCTCTTGACCAGGTGGCCACACCGCTTCAGGGTGGTGATCGGGCCGGTGCCTTCGATCGCGATCACCGGAATGGCGAGGAAGGTAAGCACTCCCCAGGCGGCCGCTGCCAGGCCGCCGAAGATCGCCCCAAAGACCCCGAAGCGCTCCTGGATCGCCCGGATGATCGTCATCACGACCACCGAGACGAAGGCCCAGCCGGCCGCGGCGCCGGCCCTTGAGCCCGCAACGGCCATGCCCTCACGGAAGCTGCTCGGCTCGCCCTGCATCCGCCGGTCGGCGCTGTGGGCGAGGCCGATCGCGAAGTAGATCGAGATGTAAGCCGCCAGGTAGACCCCGACCGCAACCAGGACTGCGCCGATCACCTGGGACTCGGAGTCGATCAGGTAGAGGCCCGGTCCGATCACCACGGCGACCACCAGCAAGCTGAGCAGTCCGCTTGCGATCGCGAATTTCACCAGTCCAGGATCTTCACGGAACACGCCCCAGCTCTTCTTGGTCAGCTGCCAGCCGCTCTTGATGCGTTTGAACAATTCGGGCTCCCCCGGTCGAGTTTCCCCGCATGATTACCGATCGCCGCCCCGCTGGTCGAATCCGCAGCCCAGGTGGGCCGGCTCAGGCACGGCGGCTCAGGTGGGCCGGCTCAGGCACGGCGGCTCAGGTGGGGCGGGTCAGGTCCGGCGGCTCAGGTGCGGCGCTTGCCGCCGGCGATGCCGGGAACGCGCTCGACCCCGTGGGACTCGAAGTACTCCCACTCCTGGCGGCCAAGCTCGGTCGCCGGCTCGTCGCCATAGACCCACTCGCGCATGATCCGGTACCAGTTGCGCCGGGCCCGCAGCTGACCGAGCACGGCGATCACGCCGATCTCCATCCGGCGGCCCATCATCTCCTCGGCCGGGATCGACTCGCGGCGCATCAGCTCGAAGTACTCCGAACGCGGGTCGTGGGTCGCCTCGATCATGCGCATGACCACGACCGGATCGACCAGGACCTCGTCGTCTTCCATGTACCAGCCGCCGATCGCCTTGACGTGGCTCATCAGCCGCTCGGCATCCAGCTTCGACGGCTTCTTGATGAAACCGAGGTCATGCAGGGCGACCAGCAGGCCTTCGGGGTCGTCCGTGGTGGCCGCGTGGAACGCCTTCTGCTCGAGTTCGATCTGCTCGCGGTCCAGCTTCTTGGTCATGCCGAAGTCGAGGAAGGCGACCCGGCCGTCCGCCATCCACAGGTAGTTGCCGGGGTGAGGGTCAGCGTTGAAATGCTGCAGGTGGTAGATCGAGCCGAAGGATCCACGGAAGATGATCTCGCCGAACTTGGAGCGTTCCTCCTCGCCCAGTTCCTTGATCTGGTCGAAGTCCAGGCCTTCGACGAACTCGGTGACCAGCACCCGGCGGCGCGAGAGCCTGGTGATCACGTCAGGCACGTAGATGAACGGATGGCCGGCATAGGCCCGCGAGAAAGAGCGCTGGTTCTGGGCTTCGTACTCGTAATCGAGTTCTTCGAGCACCCGTTCGCGCATCTCCTTGATCACTTCCTTGGCGTCGAGCCCGGGGGCGAGGACCTTGGCCAGCCGGACGAGTACGCCGGCGTTGCGAAGGTCGGACTCCAGCGCCTCGGCCACTCCCGGGTACTGAATCTTCACCGCGACCGTGCGTCCGTCGAGCAGCGTCGCCCGGTGGACCTGGCCGATCGAGGCTGCGGCGACCGCCTCCTGCTCGAAGCTCGCGAACATCGAGTCGAGCGGCTCGCCGTCGTACTCCTCGTCGAGCACCTTGACCACCTGCTCCCACGGCATCGGCGGCGCGTCGCTTCGCAGCTTCGCCAGCTGCTCCTGGTAGACCTCGCGGTACTCCTCGGGGATGAACTCGGTGTCGATGAACGAGGCGAACTGGCCGATCTTCATCGCCGCGCCCTTCATCTGGCCGAGCGTCTCGACCATCTTCAACGCCGCTTCGGCGTGACGCTTGTCGAGCTTTTCCTGGGATGCCTCGGCGCCGCGGACCACGTTGCCCGCCCTTGTACCGGCGTACTTGGCCCCCTGCCCACCGACAATCGAGCCCAGCTTGGCCGAGCGCTTGACCCGGCCTTTGGGAATCTTGGTTTCGTCCGCCATACAAGAACTGTACGAGGTTGACTATGCTGCCCCGTCCAATGTCTTCTGATAGAGCAACTCTCAACGCCTCGCCCCGCACCGATTTCGGTTCCCGCACCACGCGCCGCCTGCGCCGCGACGGTCGGATTCCCGGCGTCGTCTACTCGGAGGGCACCGAGGCGATCTCATTCCAGGTCGAAAGCCGCGACGTGCGCGTCGTGCTGAACACGGGCCAGGCCCTGTTCGACCTCCAGATCGAAGGCACCGACGCCGTGCCGGTCGTGGTCAAGGAGCAGCAGCACCACCCGGTGCGCGGAGATCTCCAGCATCTCGACCTCCAGAAGGTCCGGCTCGATGTCGCGATCCAGGCCGAGGTCGCGATCGAACTCGAAGGCGCCGACGACGCGCCCGGTGTCAAGCAGGGCGGCGTGCTCGAGCACGTGACCCGCGAGGTCACCGTCGAGGCGCTTCCGACTGCGATCCCCGAGTCGATCGCCCTCGACGTCTCCGCGATGGAGATCAACGACAACCTGACCCTCGAAGACCTGACCGCACCCGAAGGCGTGGAACTGATCGCCGACGATCCGGCCGAGATCACGATCGTCACCCTGTCCCCGCCGCGGGTCGAAGAAGAGCCCGAGACCGGGGTCGAGGAAGAGCCGGAAGTGGTCGGCGAAGCCGCCGCCGAATCCGAAGGCGAAGCTGCCGACTCCGGCGGCGACTCCTCCGGCGAGGAGTAGGCCCTGTCGTTTTTCCGACGGTCGGGGAGCCGCTCAGGCGGCGATCCCGGCCCGGGCGGCAGCAATGCGGCTGAACCCGTACTCCTGGTCGGCCTCGGCAATCCGGGGCAGAAGTACCTGCGAAGCCGTCACAACGCGGGCTTCATGGTGCTGGACCTGCTGGCCGAGCGCTGGGGCATTACCCGGACCAGGGAGAAGTTCCGCGCCACGATCGCCGAAGGCCGCACCGCCCCCGGCGGACCGCGGGTAGTCCTGCTCAAGCCTCTGACCTACATGAACGAGTCCGGCAAGTCGGCCGGACCGGCGGCCGGCTCCTTCCACATCCCGCCGGCACGGGTCGTGGTGATCCACGACGAGATCGACCTGCCCTTCGGCGAGGTCCGCTCCCGACTCGGAGGCGGGCTGGCCGGCCACAACGGGTTGAAGAGCCTCAAGGCCGGTTTCGGCACACCCGACTTCTGGCGGATCCGGGTCGGCGTCGGGCGTCCGGACAGCACCGATCCGGATCGCGTTGCCGCCTATGTATTGGGGTCGTTTTCCGAGAGCGGCGAAGAGGTCCGGAATCTGATCGAATCCGCAGCGAACGAGACCGAAAGAACGATCGACAAACTGAACGCCGCCGAAGACGGTGAAGAGGAGAAGACAAGTTGAGCCTGACCCGCTACCACGTCGAAGACCATGTGGCCCTGATCCAGATGGATCGCCCCAACCAGATGAACGCGATCAACATCGAGATGCTCGGCGAGCTGATCATGCATGTCGCGGTCGCCCGCTCCGACGAGCAGGTGCATGCGGTCGTCTTCTCCTCCACCGACTACAGCTGCTTCTCGGCCGGTGCCGACATCAAGGAGGACCTCGACGAGGAGGGCCGGGTGAACCGGATGCAGCTGTTCGCCGATCTCTACGACGCGGTCGTCCAGTTCCCCAAGCCGACGATCGCCGCCTGCCACGGCTACACGGTCGGCGGCGGAGCCGAGATCGCGGTCGGCTGTGACATCCGGATCGGCGGCTCGAACCTTCAGATGCGCTTCCCCGGGGCTGAACTCGGAGTGCCGGTCGGACCGGCTCGTCTGGTCACCCTCTGCGGCCTCTCGGCGGCCAAGTACATGCTGCTGACCTCCAGCGTGATCAAGGCCGACGAGGCCTTCCGGCTGAACCTGGTCAACCGGCTCTCGCCCGGCGCTGCGACTGAAAACGCCGCGTTGGAGCTTGCTCACCGGATCGCCGCCTTCGACACCGAGGCGGTCGCCAACCTGAAGCAGATGCTGCACCGCTGGGACGACATCGAAGGCCGCTCCTCCGACGAAGGCCGTGGTCAGGTCGAGTGGCAGCGCACCGGCCCGGGCCTGGGCTGATTTTCCGCTGTCTCTTCGCCCTTCAATAGACCTCCTCCTTGACGATCCCCGGGTAGCGACGCTATCCGGGCAGGTTCGTGCTGCCGCGGCCGGCGGTGAGCCGGTCGAGGTCGGGGTTTCCGCTCCGCTGCGGCCGGCCGTGCTGGCCGCGATGCTCGAGGACGACCAGGGCCTCGAGGACCGGCCGGCACTGATCGTCACCCCCGACGACCGCTCGGCCCGCGATCTGACCAACTCCCTGCGTGCTTACCTCGGTGAGCGCAAGGTTCGCTCCTACCCTTCGCGCGGCACCGGTTACGCCTCGCAGGTAAGCCCGCCGCCTCACCTGATCGGCCTGCGGATCGACGCGCTCGACTCCTTCGGCCGGGACGAGGCGACCCCGGCGATCGTCGTCGCCAGCGCGATCGCCCTGGCCGAGGCGGTTCCCGACGCCTCACTCAGGCCGGCCGGCTTCTCGGTCGCGGTGGGCGAGCTTCACGATCCGGTCGAGCTGGCCGGCGACCTCGCCGCTGCCGGCTACGAGCGGGTCGAACAGGTCACCGAGCGCGGCCAGTTTGCCGTCCGCGGCGGCATCCTCGACGTCTTCGCCGCGACCGAGGACCGCGCCGCGCGGATCGAGTTCTTCGGCGACGAGATCGAGTCGATGCGCTGGTTCTCCACCTTTACCCAGCGCTCCCTGGGGGACGCCGAACGGCTTGATCTGGCTCCGGCGGCCGAACTCGACGTCGAGCACCGCGAGCTGGCCGAGCTGGCGATCGCCGAGGCGATCGAGGAGGGCACCAGCCCCGACCTGGCCGAGGCCCTGCCGATCGACCACTTCCGGGCGCCGCTCGACCTGATCCCCGAACAGGCCGTGGTGATCCTCGCCGCCGCCGAAGACATCGAGCCGGCGCTCCGCGACCACTGGGAAGACGCCACAACGGCGATGCACGCCGAAGACGCCAAGCACCTCTACGAAGACGTAGCCGAGCCCCTGAACCAGCGAGCCGCCCTGGTAATACGCCGCCCCCTGGACGGAGTAGAAGGTGAACCCGCGACTGCGTTCCGGGCTTACGCCGCCGAGACCCCGGCCCGCAACCTCGCCGAGGCAGAGGCCGAACTGGCCAAGCTGGTCTCGGCCGGCTACCGCACCGTGGTCGCCTTCGACGCCCGCGGCGAGGCCGAGCGAACCCGTTACGGCTTCGACCGGATCGAAGCGAAGATCGTCGACGCCGGCCGCCTGCCCGCCGCGGCCGGGGTGAGCATGGTCGAGGCCCGCCTGAGCGAGGGCTTCGTCTCTCCGGAGATGAAGATCGCGGTGGTGCCGTTCCGCCGGCTGATGCACCGCCGCCGCCGCGCCGACGACCGGCCCGAGGGGGTGCGCGGGCAGCTCACCTTCTCCGAACTGCGGGTCGGCGATTACGTAGTGCACGAGGACCACGGCGTCGCCCGTTTCGCCGGTTTCGAGACCCGCGAAGTCGGTGGCATCACCCGGGACTACCTCTACCTCGAGTACAAGGGCGAGGACCGCGTCTACGTGCCGACCGACCAGTTCGCGAAGCTCTCGCGCTACTCCGGTGCGGCCGGCACCCCGACCCTCTCGGCTCTCGGTGGCAAGAAGTGGCAGAACCTGAAGGCCCGCGCCAGGCGCGCCGCGGCCGAGATCGCCGGTGAGCTGGTCAACCTCTACGCCGAGCGCCGAACCCGCAAGGGCCACTCCTTCGCCCCCGATTCCGAGTGGCAGATGGAAGCGGAGGCAGCCTTCCCCTGGCGGGAGACCGCCGATCAGATCGAGTCGATCGAGGCGGTCAAGGCCGACATGGAGTCCGACCGGCCGATGGACCGGCTGGTCTGCGGCGACGTCGGCTACGGCAAGACCGAGGTCGCGATCCGCGCCGCGGTCAAGGCCGCCTCCGACAGCAAGCAGGTGATGGTCCTCGCTCCGACCACGATCCTCGCCCAGCAGCACCTCGGCACCTTCAGGGAGCGCCTGGCGGACCTCCCGTTCCGGGTCGACGGCGTTTCCCGTCTGCGCCGCCCGGCCGACGTCAAGCAGGTGATCGCCGACTGGTCGGAGGGCAACGTCGACATCCTGATCGGCACTCACCGGTTGCTCTCCCGCGATGTCCGGGCGAAGGACCTCGGCCTGATCGTGGTCGACGAGGAGCAGCGCTTCGGGGTCAAGCAGAAGGAGCTGCTGCGCCAGATGAAGCTCAAGGTCGACGTGCTCTCGATGTCGGCCACGCCGATCCCCCGCACCCTGCAGATGTCGATGGCCGGGCTGCGTGACATCTCGGTGATCGAAACCCCGCCCGAGGGCCGCCGCCCGGTCAGGACCTACGTCGGACCGTGGGACGAGCAGCTGGTCGAGCGGGCGATCCGCCGCGAGATCGAGCGCAAGGGGCAGATCTTCTTCCTCCACAACCGGGTCGAGTCACTGAGCGATGCGGCCGAGCGCCTGCGGACGCTGGTTCCGGGACTGCGGGTCACGGTCGCTCACGGTCAGATGGAGGAGGGGGTGCTGGAGGAGGCGATGCTGACCTTCATGCGCGGTGAGGCCGACTGCCTGGTCGCGACCACGATCATCGAGTCCGGCATCGACATCCCGGCGGCGAACACCCTGATCGTCGAGCGGGCCGACCACCTCGGCCTGGCCCAGGCGTACCAGATCCGCGGCCGGGTCGGGCGCTCTCGCGAGCGCGCCTTCGCCTACCTGCTGTACCCGAGCGAGGAGGCACTGACCGGCGAGGCTTCGACCCGCCTGGCAACCCTGGCCGACCACACCGAGCTCGGCTCGGGCTTCAGGATCGCGATGCGCGATCTCGACATGCGCGGTGGCGGCAACCTGCTCGGGGACGAGCAGTCCGGCCACGTTGCCGCGGTCGGCTTCGAGCTCTACTGCCAGCTGATCGACGAGGCCGTGGCCGAGATGGCCGGGCGCGACGAGGATGAAGAGACGGCCGAACCGGTCCGGCTCGACGTCGGCGTGGACGCCTACCTGCCGGCCGCCTACATCCCGTTCGAAGCGGCCAAGATCGACATCCACCGCCGAATCGCCGCCGCAAGGCGCCCGGGCGACCTGCGCCTGATCGCCGACGAGATGGTCGATCGCTTCGGAGCTCTCCCGGAAGAGGCCGAGAACCTGCTCACCCTGCAGCGGGCGAGGATCGAACTCGGTCTCGCCGGAGCCTCGGCGGTCCAGTTCCGCGGTGGCAAGCTGACCGTGGTCGGGATCGAACTCGACTCCGAAGCGGCCGACTCCCTCGGCAAGCTGGTCGACGGCGTCCTCTACGACTGGCGGGCGAAAGAGGTATCGATTCGGGTCGACAATGATCCCGCTCCGCGGCTGAAAGCGATCGCCTCACTCGGCGAGGCACTAAGCGCAGTGCGGATGGATATGCTGCCTGATTCGTAGGTGAAGCCACAATTCTTATTTTCTTCAGGAGGGTCTACTGAATGAGCGGTGCACGCAGGTCAAGTCTGGTTGTTTTCGGAGTGCTCCTCATCGCTCTTTTCGCGGGGATCGCTGTCGCCCAGGGCGGTATCGGTAACCCGAGCGTCCCTTCAGGCGACATCGCGATCGTCGAAGAAGTCCCCGGCGACCTCGGCGACATCAGCCAGGAGAAGTACGACCGCTCCTTCCTCCAGACCTGGAAGCGCGCCGGCCTCGAGCAGGCCCCCGAGCCCGGCCGCGGCCAGTTCGACCAGATCAGGGAAGCTGCGATCAACGACCAGCTTGACCAGGCCTGGCTGACCGGCGAGGCTGCCGATCTCGGCGTTGCCGCAACCGATCGGGAGGTCGACAGCGAGTTCCAGACGATCCGTGAGGACCAGTTCCCGACCGAAGCCGCCTTCAACACTTTCCTCGAGGACAGTGCCTTCACTCTGGCTGAGGTCCGTGACCGGGTCCGGCTCCAGGTGCTCAGCCGCAAGATCGAGGAGCGGATCACCAGTGACGTGACCGAAGTCCCGCAGGACCTGATCGAGCAGACTTACGAGGACCAGAAGGAGAGCTTCGTCACCCCGGAGACCCGCGACATCAGCCTGATCGTCACCGACAACCAGGCTGACGCCGACAAGGTGGAAGCAGCGCTTGCCGAGGACTCCGGAGAGCAGGCCTTCGCCCGGCTCGCCAGGCAGTTCTCGACCCACGGCAGCAGCGGTCAGGGCGGCGAGACCGTCGCCACCGAAGGTGCTTTCCCCGACCCCGCCGGCGCGGCGATCATGAGTGCGCCGGAAGGCGAGCTGGAAGGTCCGGTCGAGGTTGACGGCGACACCTACTTCTTCAAGGTCAACACGATCAACGCGGAAGAGACCCAGTCGCTCGAGGACGTCACTCCGCAGATCGAGCAGCAGCTGCTGCCGACCCTGCAGCAGCAGGCGATGAGCGACTTCGTCGCCTCCTACAACTCGAAGTGGTCGTCGCGCACCTTCTGCGCCGATGACTACCTGGTCAGCCGCTGCCACAACTTCGTCGGTGACGGCCGCCTCGATACGGCCGACCCCGCCTGTTATGAGGACGGTGTCGCCGACGGTGACGCCGCGCTGGCCTGCCCGGCCCCGGTTCCGCTGAGGGCACCGCAGACTCCAGGCGGTGACTCGCTTGATCCGTTCGCTGCCGCCGGCGGTGCCAGCCGCCCGCAGGGTCCGGTACCTCCGGGTGAGCCCGGTGTCGCCCCGGCGCCCCCGGCTGGAGCGGTACCGCCCGCTGGAGCAGCACCGGTTCCGGGCCAGTAGGCCGGGCGGACAGAACTTGGGCGCCTCCGGCAACGAACTGACGGAGGCGCTGGCCCGGCTCGATGAGGTGACCCGCACCCTTCGGGTCGAGTGCCCCTGGGACCGCGAGCAGGACGCTCGCTCGATCGTCCCGCATACGGTCGAAGAGGCCTACGAACTGGCCGAGGCCGCACGCGCCGGGGATCCGGCGGCGATGCGCGATGAACTCGGGGACGTCCTGTTTCAGGTCGTTTTCCTGTCACTGCTGCTCGAGGAGCAGGGCGAAGGCGACCTCCCGCTGATCGCCACCCAGCTGACCGAAAAGCTGATCCGCCGCCATCCGCACGTCTACCCGCCGGAGGCCGCAGAGGTCTCCAGCGAAGGCGACCCAGCCGGTGAGGCCACCGACATAAGCACCGCCGACGACGTGCGCAGGCAGTGGGACCGGATCAAGCAGGACGTCGAGGGCCGCACCACGGAGAAGGACTGGCGAAAGCCCGGCCTGCCGGCCCTGGTCTATGCGAGCAAGGTGCAGTGGAAGCTCGACCCGGTCGAGCGCCCGGCCAACGCCGCCGCCGACAACCCCGACCGCGAGGCTGACGAAGCCGAGGTCGGGCGGATGCTCTGGGAGGCAGTCGCCGAGGCCCGCCGCCGTGGCGTCGACGCCGAGCTGGCCCTCAGGACTGAAGCCGAGCGCCACGCCCCCCGCACCTGAACCGCCCGAACTCCCGAACTTCGAACCCTGAAGTCGCCCTCGTCGCCGGCACCTGTCCGTCAGCCGGCGGACTGGAGCGCCTTTTGGGTCCTCATTGGCGAAAAGGGCGGCCGGTCGCCCGGGGCCGGTCTGGTTCGGTGAACCGGGTGCGGTTTTATCTCCTCACCGGTTACAACCCCACCCGGTTCGGACTAGACTGAGCCCCGATGAGTGCTATTGAAGCGGTTCACGCGCGTCAGATCCTCGACTCCCGAGGTAACCCCACGATCGAGGTCGATGTGCGGCTGGAGGAGGGCCAGATCGGCCGGGCTGCCGTGCCTTCGGGTGCCTCGACCGGTGAGTTCGAGGCGGTCGAGCTGCGTGACGGCGGCTCCGAGTACCTCGGCAAGTCTGTCGGCAAGGCGGTCGCCAACGTCAACGGCGAGCTCCAGAAAGTAGTGACCGGCTTCGACGCCACCGACCAGTCCGGCCTCGACAACCTGATGATCGAGCTTGACGGCACCGAGAACAAAGGCCGCCTCGGGGCCAACGCGATCCTTGGCGTCTCTCTCGCCGCTGCCCGTGCGGGTGCGCTGCTCGAAGCCCGGCCGCTCTACTCCTACCTCGGCGACATCTACGGCTCGGGCGAGGCAAACCTGCTTCCGGTGCCGATGATGAACGTGCTCAACGGCGGCGCCCACGCCGACAACTCGGTC
>Ga0335395_10002891_pt1 | contig 10674 bp, 10 predicted proteins | sample MAT02_FD_205744 | JGI IMG/M metagenome (GOLD analysis project Ga0335395, IMG submission 205744) | Freshwater microbial communities from Lake Fryxell liftoff mats and glacier meltwater in Antarctica - MAT-02 (spades assembly) (version 2) ...
ATCGCATACAGCACACTATGAATGGGGCTGCGCGAAAATACGACCATCAGCGCACTCAGGATCGTGAGAAACGAGAGAAAGTAAAAGATAGAGAGGGTTGTGATTTGCATGATGTTGCTTTTTATGGAATTGATCTGGGAACAAATTCGGCCCCGCCTGCGGCTTCGATGAGGTTTTGCTCCTCCTGTTCTTCCTTAGTCCAGGCTTTGCGGAGGTAGCGGTTGTTCATGTTTTCGGTCAAGAGGTCTTTGCCCCAAATCACCTGATCGCGCTCGGTGAAAACGGGAACGAACTCGTCGTGACGCAGATAGACCGCTTGCTTGGGACAAGCCTCCTCGCACAGGCCGCAGAAAATGCAGCGCAGCATGTTCACTTCATAAATTGCTGCGTATTTTTCCTCCCGGTACAGGTGCTCTTCGCCCTTTTGGCGCTCCTCGGCCACGATTTGAATCGCCTCCGCCGGACAAGCCACGGCGCACAGTCCGCAGGCCGTGCAGCGCTCGCGCCCCTCCTCGTCGCGCTTAAGCACGTGACGCCCCCGGAACACCGGACCCAAATAACGCTTCACCTCGGGATAGCGGATCGTCACCTTCTTCTGAAAAAAGTGCTTGATCGTGATCGCCATTCCGGTAGCGATGGCCGGCAAATAAATTCGCTCAGCCAGCGTCATTTCCTTATTGCTTACTTGCTTTGATCGGTCGGTTAGTTGCATATTTTTGAGTTTAAAGTTTATGAGTTTATGAGTTTATGAGTTGGGATGGGTTGCCGGAGCAAAATTTATTAACTCATAACCCGCACGGGCGGCCCCGTTTAAACTTTAAGCTTATAAACTCTACTTAAGCATGGCAGTCAGCGCGGGCTGAATAAAAATAACGGCTAAGCCCGTGATAAAGATATTCAGCATGGCCAGCGGGATGAGTGCTTTCCAGCCCAGATTCATAAGCTGGTCGTAGCGAAAACGCGGGAGTGTCCAGCGCACCCACATGTAGAAGAACACGCCAAATAGCGATTTGCCAAAAAACACCGCGGTTCCGATGAGCGTGGCGACATTATGTCCCGCCACATTGCCGAAAGCGTCCGTCAGGGTGGCGTACATGAAATCCATACCGGGGTAGTTGTAGCCGCCGAAATAGAGGGCCGAAATCACCGCCGACGAAATGAACATATTGATGTACTCGGCAAAGAGGTAAAAGCCCAGCTTCATACTGCTGTACTCGGTATGGTAGCCCCCCACGAGTTCGGTTTCGCACTCGGGCAGGTCGAAGGGCGTGCGGTTGCACTCGGCGAAGGCGCAGGTCAGGAAGATGATGAAGCCCAGCGGCTGGTACCAGACGTTCCAGTTGCCCCCGTGCTGCTGCGCCACGATGTCACCAAGGGAAAGCGACTCGCTAATCATGATAATCGCGACGATCGACATACCCATCGCCACTTCGTAGCTGATGTTTTGTGAAGCGGCGCGAACGGCACCTAGAAGCGAAAACTTGTTATTGGATGCCCAACCTCCAATCATCAACCCATAGACGCCTAACGCCACTACGGCAAAAATGTAGAGAATCCCTACGTTGGCTTCCACGGCTTGCATGGCGACTTCCACGCCGTCGTAGCGGATTGTCCCGCCAAATGGAATAACTGCGCTCGCCATCAGGGCCGTGAGCATCGCTATACAAGGGCCGAGAATAAAAAGCCACTTATTGGCCTGGGCAGGAATAAAGTCTTCCTTAAAAAACATTTTCCCAGCATCGGCCAGGGGCTGTAGAAGCCCCCAGGGGCCAGCCCGGTCGGGACCCAGGCGATCTTGAATGAATCCCGCCACCTTGCGCTCCCCGTAGGTCGAGTACATGGCGATCAGCAGCGTTAAGCCGAAAACGGCTACGACGATAAGGGATTTTATAATGAATGGGACTAGTTCCATAGTGCTTCTGGGGTCAACGGTTAAGGGTCAACGGTCAAAGGGGTTAGTAGATTTATAGTTCCGCAGGCTATGGGCTTACGAAAAACGCCGTTAACCGTTTACCCTTGACCAAATGTAGTTTGTTGCCTTTAATCCTGAACGCTTTCGCGTTCATTCGCTTTTCGGTTATTTTCGATGCTTAATTGCCGCACGGTTTCGTCGTCGGTGATGAAGGGGCGGGAATCGTCGATTGCTTTGTACTGGGAATTGGCCAGCCTTAAACCAAAATCGGGTGTTTTAATGGTGTCGGCGCGGTATTTATTAGCCGAAATGACCGAGCTGCGCATTACCTTCGTTGGGCCTTCAAGTACCCAATCGGCGGTTTTCTTTTTCTCAAAGCGGCAGGTGTTGCAGATCCACTCTTCCACCTCACCCCATTGGTTCTTGCGAGCGGTGACACGAATCACCTCCTCACCTCGGTACCAAAGCGTGACGTGGCCGCTGCACTTGTCGCAATCGCGGTGCGCATCCATCGGCTTACTGAACCAAACGCGGTTCTTGAAGCGGTAGGTTTTATCGGTCAATGCCCCCACCGGACAGACGTCAATGACGTTGCCGGAGAAATCGTTATCGATCGATTTCTCAATATAAGTGCTGATTTCGGAGGCATCGCCCCGGCCTAGCACACCATGCACACGCTTTTCGGTGAGTTGGTCGGCGGTATATACGCAGCGGTAGCAAAGAATGCAGCGCGTCATGTGCAACTGGATATAAGGGCCGATGTCGTGCTTCTCGAATGTCCGCCGCTCTTCCTCATAGCGCTGGGCTGAGGAACCGTGTGCATAGGCAAAATCCTGCAAGTGGCACTCCCCCGCCTGATCACAAACGGGGCAGTCGAGCGGGTGGTTGAGTAACAGGAATTCCACAATCGCCTTGCGCTCTTCCAGTACTGCGGGGTTGGTCACATTCTCGACCACCATGCCGTCTTGGGCCATCGTGATGCACGAAGGAACCAGCTTAGGCATAGGCCGCGTGTCCTTGGCCGATCCCTGCGCCACCTTCACCAAGCAAGCCCGGCACTTGCCGCCACTGCCTTCCAAGGGCTTGTAGTAGCACATGGCGGGCGGCACCAGATGACCCTGACTGGCATCAGCCTCGGCAATGCGCCGCGCTGCCTGCATGATCGTCGTCCCCGGCTCCACCTCGACCTCGATGCCGTCAAAGGTTATTTTCAATAAATCTGTTTTTACGTTTTCCATCATTATCAATGATAGAATGATAGAATGATAGAATGATAGAATAAAAGAGCGACTCTTATTCTATCATTCTATCATTCTATCATTCAAAATTAAGACTAAACAAGCTCCCCCTCTCCCATAAACACCGCTCCCGGCATTGTTGCCTCTTGGGGGTATTTCACGTGCCACTCGAATTCGTCGCGGAAGTGGCGGATGGCGCTGGCAACGGGCCAAGCGGCGGCATCGCCGAGCGGGCAAATGGTGTTGCCTTCTATTTTCTTGGCGACATCCACCAGCAGGTCAATGTCACGCATATTGCCGTGGCCGTGTTCGATCCGGTGCAGGACTTTCTCCATCCAGCCCGTTCCCTCGCGGCAGGGGCTGCACTGCCCGCAGGATTCGTGGTGATAAAACCGCGAAAAGTTCCAGGTGTTGCGCACGATGCAGGCCGTTTCGTCAAAAACGATAAAACCGCCCGATCCGAGCATGGTGCCTGTCGCAAACCCACCGTCGGACAGCGATTCGTAACTCATCAGGCGGTCTTCGCCGTTGGCGGTTTTATACACTAAACTGGCCGGAATGATCGGCACCGAAGAGCCGCCCGCTACTAAGGCTTTCAGATAATGTCCATCGCGAATACCACCGCAGTATTCGTCCGAATTCATGAATTCATCGACAGAGAGTCCCATCTCGATTTCGTACACACCGGGGTTCCTGATGTGGCCCGAAGCCGAAATAAGCTTAGTACCCGTGCTGCGACCGACACCTACGGCGGCGTAAGCGTCACCCCCGTGGTTGATGACCCACGGCATGTTGGCAATGGACTCCACGTTATTGACCACAGTCGGACACTGGTAAAGGCCCTTCACCGCCGGAAAAGGCGGCTTGTTGCGCGGATTGCCGCGCTTTCCTTCCAGCGATTCCAGCAGGGCGGTTTCTTCACCACAAATGTAAGCCCCACCGCCGGGATGCACTACCAGTTCAAGGTCGTAGCCCGAGCCGAGGATATTTTTTCCTAAAAAACCCTGCGCCTTGGCTTCGGCAATGGCTTTTTGTAAAATATTGATGACGTACATCAACTCCCCTCGCACGTAGATGTACGATGTGTTGGCACCCAGCGCAAAGCTGGAAATGATCATCCCCTCTATTAAAAGGTGCGGGATGTTTTTCATGAGGTAGTGGTCTTTGAAGGTGCCCGGCTCCGACTCGTCGGCGTTGCAAACCAGGTAGCGCGGCACACCCTCGGGTTTAGCTAGGAAACCCCACTTCATGCCCATCGGGAAGCCCGCGCCCCCCCGGCCACGAACGCCCGATTTCTTGGCTTCCTCCACCACTTCCTCGGGCGTCATGGTTTTAATCGCCTTTTCCAGTGCTTCGTAGCCCCCGTGCTTTCGGTAAGTCTCGAAGGTTTCGATACCTTCAATGTGGGCGTGTTCTAATAATATTTTCTTTCCCATGGTTAATTGCTCAAATCTTCAATGATCGAATCGACCCTGTCGTTGGTCAGATCCATGTAATACCTTTCACGGATTTGAAACACTGGCCCCCAGCCGCAGGCGGCTAGGCACTCGACTTCTTTGAGAGAAAACAGTCCGTCGGGCGTTGTCTCTCCGGCTTGAATGCCCAGTTTTTGTTTCAAATGCGCATAAACATCTTCGGCACCCATCAGGCAGCACGGCCCCGTGCGGCAGTACTCAATCACGTTTCTGCCCACCGGATTGAGGTGGAACATCGTGTAAAACGTCGCTACCTCGTACACCTCGATGGACTGAATGTCGAGCAAGTCTGCGACAAGATCCATTACTTCACTGCTCAACCAACCCCACTGTTCCTGCGCCAAGTGCAGCACGGGCAAAATGGCCGATTTTTTCCGGCCTTCGGGGTAATCGGCGATCATTTGTTCCACGCGCTTTTGCCGCTCGGGCGTAAAGGCAATGGGTTCGGCTATATCGTTCACTACTCAGTGATGAATTATGAGTGAGGAGTGAGGAGTGATTGATGACAAACCCTTATTAAATTCATCATTCATCATTCATCATTCATCGTTATATTAACTATCTAATTCTCCGGCAATTACATTCAGGCTACTCATGATCACGATGGCATCGGAAAGCGTGGCTCCTTTGACCATTTCGGGAAATGCCTGGTAATATATGAAACAAGGGCGGCGGAAGTGCAAGCGGTAAGGAGCGCGACCACCGTCGCTAATCATGTAAAAGCCCAGCTCACCGTTTCCGCCCTCTACGGCATTATAAATCTCGCCAATGGGGGCATCGATTTCGCCCATCACGATTTTGAAGTGATAAATCAGGGCCTCCATGCTGGTATGCACATTGTCCTTGGGCGGCAAGTAATACTCGGGGGCATCGGCATAGTAGGGGCCGATGGGCAGGTTTTCCAGCGCCTGCTCGATAATCTTCAGACTTTCCCAAATCTCACCGTTACGCACCATGAAGCGGTCGTAGGTGTCGCCGCTCTGGCCCACGGGAATAATGAAATCGAAGTCCTCATAAGAAGAGTAGGGATTCATCACCCGCACATCGTAGTCCACGCCCGCTGCCCGCAGGTTGGGGCCGGTAAAGCCGTAGTTTAAAGCACGTTCGGCAGAAATGGCACCCACGTCGATCAGTCGATCCATGAAAATGCGGTTGCGGTTGAACAACTGCTCGAACTCCCGCATAATGGGCGGAAACGATTTGATGAAGGCACGCAGCTTTTGGATAGCAACCGGGGAAAGGTCGCGCTCCATGCCGCCAAGGCGGCCCATGTTGGTAGTGAGCCGCGCCCCGCACATTTCTTCGTATATCTCGTAAATCTCTTCCCTTTTCTCAAACAGATAGAGGAAGCCCGTGAAGGCACCCGTGTCCACACCCAGAATTCCGTTACAAATCAGGTGATCCGAAATACGGGCCAGCTCCATCATGATCACGCGGATGTACTGCGCCCGCTTGGGAACTTCCACGTGCAGGAACTTCTCCATGGTCATGTGCCAGCCCAGGTTGTTGATCGGCGACGAACAGTAGTTCATCCGGTCGGTCAGCGTAGTGATCTGGTAATAAGGGCGGCGCTCAGCGATTTTCTCGAAAGCCCGGTGAATATAACCGACCGTCTGCTCGGTGGACACGATCTTCTCGCCATCCATTTGCAGAATGTTCTGGAATATACCGTGCGTTGCCGGGTGCGTAGGCCCAAGGTTGAGCGTGGTCAACTCGCCTACCAACTCGGGCTGGTCGGCCCGGCGGGAGGGGGGGAGCACGTTAGGAATTAAATCTATATCTGCCATCTCAATTTTGAATGAGTGAATGATAGAGTGATAGAATAGAAAATCAAGTTTTATTCTATCATTCTATCATTCTATCATTGATTTTACCGTCCAAACAACGCGTCCGTTTTGTCCTCGCGGGTGGTGTCTTCCAGCGGGTACTGACGGCGCATCGGGAAATAGTCCATTTCTTCGATATTCAGGATTCGGATCAGGTTCGGGTGTCCCTCGAACTGAATGCCGAAAAAGTCGTAGGTCTCGCGTTCCATCCAGTTGGCCGACTCGTACACCGTCGTGGCGGTAGGAATGCGCTCGTCGCCTTCGGCTAAAAACACTTTGATGCGTAGCCTGAAATTGTGCACTAGGCTGTGCAGATGATACACCACGGCGTATTCTAAGCCGGGCGTGTCGGGGTAATGCACCCCCGTGAGGTCGGTCAGGAAATTGGCCTGGAATTTCTTGTGCTTGAAGAGGAACTCCAGCATCGGAATTATCTGTCCGCGCGTGGTGGTGAGCGTGAGCATTCCATAGGGTTCCTCGAAACCATAGACATCCTCCTCGAATTCGCGGAGCAGTTCTTCGGCGACTTCCTGGTTGGTAAGCATGGGCGATTACTGAATGTTGTAGGAAGACATCAACTCTTGGTACTGCTCCGAGTTACGGCGGCGCAGCGACTCGTTGCGGGCCAGTTCCTGCACCTGCATCAGCCCTTCCAGCACCTGCTCGGGACGAGGCGGGCAGCCCGGAACGTACACGTCCACGGGAATGATGCGGTCAATGCCCTGCAATACGGGGTAGGAATCGAAAATCCCACCGCTGGAAGCGCAGGCACCCATCGCCAGCACCCAGCGGGGTTCGGCCATCTGGATATACACTTGTTTCAGGATGGGGGCCATTTTTTTGGCGATGGTACCCATCACCATGAGCAAGTCGGCCTGGCGGGGTGAAAAGCTGGGCCGCTCGGAGCCGAAACGGGCGATGTCGTAGTGCGAACCCATGGTGGCCATGAACTCGATACCACAGCAGGAAGTGGCGAAGGGCAACGGCCACAGCGAGTTGCTGCGGGCAATGCCGATCACTTCGTCGAATGAGGTGGCGAAGAACCCGGAACCCGTGTGGCCTGGGGGTGCTTCAACTATATCTATTGATTTCATTTTTGTCAATGAATAAAGAACAATGAAAAATGAAAAATTATTGGAAACATAAAGCCCTGCCAATTATTCATTATTCATCGTTCATTGTTAACTTATTTACTCCTCCCACTTCAAAACCCCTTTGCGGATAATGTAATAGAAGCCGCAAAGCAGGAGCGTCATGAACAGGGTCATTTCCACAAAGCCGAACAGCCCCAACTGCTTGAAATTAACCGCCCATGGATACATGAAAATAACTTCCACGTCGAAGAGCACAAACAGAATGGCGACCAGGAAATACTTAACCGAAATGGGGGTACGGGCATCGCCCACCACCTCGATACCACACTCGAAAGGATCGTCCTTCACTTTGCCCTTGCGGCTGGGGCCGATGTTGTGGGTGACGATCATTGTCGCGACGATAAAACCCAACGCCAGCACGAACTGGACGATAATGGGCAGGAAGCCGGATGGCAGGTAATTCGTTTCCATGGTACTTACTCCTAACGGCCCGAATGGGCTAATTGTTCAGCAGTTCAGCGGGGTTATCCAGCGATTCTTGAAGTTCAAAATTACTAGCTGCAAACTTACCAACCAAATAGAGCGAAGGAGGATTTCGCCCGGCCTCAAGCGCAAAAAGCCCCCGTCCTGCGGGAGCCTTCACGAAATCCTATTTTATCAGTCAATGACAATACGCTTGGTCACGTCGAGGCCGGGGGCGCGCACCCGGACGATGTAAAGGCCGGGCGGCAGGGTGCTGGCGTCGATGCGCTGACGCTCATTCAGGAGCGGAAAGCGCTGCGTTCTGATAATCGAACCGTTAATGTTGTAGAAGGCCACCTCGGCGTTGGCCAGGTTTTCGAGGGTTTCGACGTACACGATTCCTTCCCGGCTGGGGTTGGGGAAAATCACCACGCCGTCGTTCTCCGAAAGCGTGAAGGGAAGGGGGGGCGCGTAGCTTGAAAAGCAAGTCAGAGAATTATTACTCCCCAGTGTAAACACAGCCTTGGCCCTGGCGGAGTAGCTGCCCGACTCCGTTACTTTGATGGTCGCCGTTTCGGGCTTCAAAAATCGGCTCCCCACCTTCCATTCGTACTTTTCGTTCAGGTTCGGTTCGGTAATCGAAGCGGTCAGGCTGTAGGGCCCCGATTGCTCAATAAGCGGCACGCTTAGTTTGGGACGTACCGTCAGCACAACGGGAGCAGAAAGCTCCGATTCACAACCAAATACACTCTTTGCCTTCACTGTATAACTCCCCGATTGAATTGCCCGGAAGGATTTGCTACCGCTGCCGTCACTCCACAGAAAATAGTCTGAGCCTCCCGAAGCGGCAAACACGAAGCCCGTGTCGGCGCAGGCCTGCTGCTGACCACCCGGTATGATAGTGGGCTTCAAGGGCCGCACCGTGTTATTGATCGTGACGCTAGGGCTGGCAATGGCATTCCCTCTGGCATCCTTTAATACTGCCCGGTAAGTTCCTGGTGAGTTGATGGTGATAGTTTGTCCCGTTTGCCCGGTTGACCAGGCATAGGTTGCGTAGCCGGAGGGGAGCGACAAGCTCACGGTGGCATTGTCGCTGCCACAAGAAGTAACGAGTGCGGGCGTGGGCGTGGGTGTGACAGGCGTAACCGTGGAGAAGAAGGTCGTATTCAGGGCATCGTTCCAAAGGTTGGCCAGAACACGCTGTCCTTCCTGGCCAACGAAGTGAATCCCGTCGGGCCGCGGCACGTAGGCGTTATCGGTTTCCGGCCCAGGAAAGGTACTGTTAAACGGCGTGTTCAAAACGGCGTTCTGGCCATTAATGATATTCTGGCTTGTGACGGACCGATTTGAGCCGTTGACAGCCCGTGAAGTGCGGGCAATCACCCAGTTGATCCGCTTTTCGGTGTCGCCGTTGAGTTTATTGATCAGGAACTGCATGTTTTCCCGGTAGGCCTGAGCGCTGGTGTTGGCAGGGTAGTTGTCAGCTTCCCCCTGCATCCACAGAATAGCCCGCGCCCCCAGTTGATGCACGTAATGCTGGGTGGAAAGCAGAAGATTGCCATAGGGCATCTGGGTGGGATAATTGAAGCCTCCGTAGGCGTTCTGAGTAAGTCTTCCGGCCGCGCTTTCCGCCCAGTTCTTGACGGTGGTGCCTTCCCAGGCGGTATTGATAAACAAAACAGGGACATTGAGCTTTCGTACCAGCAGGTCGCCAAGAATACCCCAGCACCAGGCACTTTTGCCGCGCGGGCCGATGGTAACGTTGGATTGCAGTTGCGCAAAAGCGGGGACGGGCGGGTCGAACAACGAGTTGACCGTGTTGTCGTAGGCGATATAGTTGACGCGGTCGTCATTGGCTGCCGGGCCGGGCGACTCGAACAGCCCTTGGGCATTGGACTGCCCTGCAATCAGGAAAACCTCCCCCACGCCCATGCGCGAGACCACGTCACGTCCCACGATCTCACCCTGTAATAGGCCCCGCACTTCCAGGGTGTACCAGCCCCCACGCAGGCGCAGGGTTCCTTGAAAAACCCCGCCCGAAACCCTGTCTTGCAGCACACTCCACTGTGTCAATTCTCCCTGCCCCGGAATGACGGGAACCGCCCGCACCTCAAACTTATCGGTGGGCTGCGAGTAGGTGCCGGAAATGGAAATGGTAGTTTGGCCCGTAATGTCGCGCTGATAAACGGCGCGATCCGACGGCGAGGTGATCTTGATCTGGGCCTCGGCCCCGCGCGCCCAAAAGCTACTCAACAGCCAAGTTAAGAGGAAAATGAAAATAGTAGATATAGTGCGCATCCGCTCAATATTTATGGGAAAACTGAAAACTGCGTTCCTGATTTTTTTCAATTTCGGATGAAAAATAATCCGGAAACTGCCCGCAAAAGTAGCGGATATTTATTGCCCAAAGTAATCGCATTGCAGTTCTGAGCCGATTCTACCTTAGAAAGCCATATTATCGGCTAATCATCAGCCTCTGGCTGGCATGGAAAACCCCGGAAGTGATCTTTAAGACGTATACCCCGCCCGGAAGGTTGGAAAGGTCGAGAAACTGACGTTCGCTGAATGAGTCGATCAGCAAGGTTTGCACCACGGTTCCCTTTAAATCGAGCACTCTGACTGTCGCGCCTTCCAGGTTATCTCGAGTCTCGGCAATAACCATGCCAT
>Ga0335395_10002893_pt1 | contig 10667 bp, 8 predicted proteins | sample MAT02_FD_205744 | JGI IMG/M metagenome (GOLD analysis project Ga0335395, IMG submission 205744) | Freshwater microbial communities from Lake Fryxell liftoff mats and glacier meltwater in Antarctica - MAT-02 (spades assembly) (version 2) ...
GACAACTACGAGGCCATCTTCTCCGATGCCAAGGCCGAGTTCCGCGGGCGCAAGCGTGGCTACGACAGCCACCTGGAGATCGCGGTGTCCTCCGAGGACGACATCGAGTTGCGCCGCCTGTACATCAACAACCGCTCGCGCCGCCCACGCACCATCGAGGTCACCACCTACGCCGAGGTGGTGCTGGCGCCCGGAATCTCCGACGAGCTGCACCCGGCCTTCAGCAACCTGTTCGTGCAGACCGAGATCGCGCGCGCGCAACAGGCGTTGCTGTGCACGCGCCGGCCACGCGCCCACGACGAGATCCCGCCGTGGATGTTCCACCTGGTGGCGGTGCACGATGCCGACATCAGTGCGATCTCCTACGAGACCGACCGCTCGCGCTTCGTCGGCCGCGGCAACACACCGCGCGCGCCGACCGCACTGTCAGCGGAGGTGGATGACCTGTCCGATACCCACGGCTCGGTGCTGGACCCGGTGGTGGCGATCCGCTGCCGAATCGTGCTGGCGCCCGAGCAGACCGCGATGATCGACATGGTCACCGGCGTAGGCAGCGACCGCGACGCCTGCCTCGCCCTGATCGAGAAGTACCGCGACCGGCGCCTGGCCAACCGGGTGTTCGACCTGGCCTGGACCCATAGCCAGGTGGTGCGGCGCCAGATCAACGCCAGCCAGGCCGATGCGCAGCTGTACGAGCGGTTGGCCGGGCTGATGATCTACGCCCACCCGGTGCTGCGCGCCGACAACGCGGTGCTGGTGCAGAACCAGCGCGGGCAGTCGGGCCTGTGGGGTCATTCCATCTCCGGGGACCTGCCCATCGTGCTGGTGCAGATCGCCGACGCGGCCAACATCGAACTGGTGCGGCAGATGGTCCAGGCCCACGCCTATTGGCGGCTCAAGGGCCTGAACGTGGACCTGGTGATCTGGAACGAGGACCAGGCCGGCTATCGCCAGCAATTGCAGGAACAGATCCTGGCGCTGGTGTCGGCAGGTCCAGAGGGCAATGTGCTGGACCGGCCTGGCGGCGTGTTCGTGCGCCCCGCCCAGCAGATCTCCATGGAAGACCGGATCCTGCTGCAGACCGTGGCCCGGGTGATCGTCAGCGACCAGCGCGGGACCCTGGCCGCGCAGGTCGGCCAGCACCAGGTCGCCGAGCGCAGCGTGCCACTGCTGATCGAGTCCGGACAGGGGCAGTGGCCGGCCTTGCTGCCCGCGCCCGAGCCTGCGGCAACCCACTGGCAACCGGCGGCGCAGCACGAGGTTTCCGGCGAGCCCGAAGATCCATGGCCGTTCGAGCCGGCCGCCACCGAGTTCGCCTTCGCCAACGGATTGGGCGCATTCGCGGCCGACGGGCGCGAGTACGTGATCGACCTGGCGCAGGGCCAGGTAACGCCGGCGCCGTGGTCCAACGTGATGGCCAACCTGCGCATGGGCACCGTGGTCAGCGAGAGCGGGCCGGGCTACACCTGGTTCGAGAACGCGCACGAGTTCCGCCTGTCGCCGTGGCACAACGATCCGGTCTCGGACACCGGCGGCGAGGCCTTCTACCTGCGCGACGAGGAAACCGGACAGGTGTGGTCGCCGATGCCGCTGCCATGCCGCGGCAGCGGCAGCTACCGTACCCGCCATGGCTTCGGCTACACGGTGTACTCGCATGTCGAGGATGGCATCGCCAGCGAGCTGTGGGTGTTCGTGGGGCGCGAGGAGCCGGTCAAGTACTCGGTGCTCAGGCTGCACAACCTGTCCGGCCGCGCACGCAAGCTGACCGCCACCGGCTACGTGGAGTGGGTGCTGGGCGACCTGCGCGCGCGTACCCAGATGCACGTGGTGTGCGAGCTGGACCAGGCCTCCGGCGCGCTCACCGCGCGCAACCCCTACAACGTGGAATTCCAGGGGCGGGTGGCGTTCTTCGACGTGGACGCCGACAGCCGTAGCTTCACTGCCGACCGGACCGAGTTCATCGGCCGCAACGGCAGCCTGGCGCGGCCCGCAGCGCTGCTGCGCCAGCGCCTGTCGGGCAAGCTTGGCGTGGACGTGGACCCGTGCGCGGCGCTGCAGGTACCGATGTCGCTGGTGCCCGGGGAGCGTTACGAGACGGTATTCCGGCTGGGCATAGGCAGCGACCAGGGCGAGGCGCTGGCCCTGGCCACTGCCAGCAAGGGCAGCAACGCGGCCTACGACGCGCTGGATGCGGTGCGCATCCACTGGCTGCACACCCTGGGCGCGGTCAAGGTCAGCACGCCCGATCCCAGCCTGGACCTGCTGGCCAATGGCTGGCTCATGTACCAGACCCTGGCCTGCCGCTACGTGGCGCGCAGTGGTTACTACCAGTCCGGTGGCGCGTTCGGGTTCCGCGACCAGCTGCAGGACACCATGGCCAGCGTGCATGCCGATCCGGCCCTGACCCGCAGCCACCTGCTGCTCAGCGCCGCGCACCAGTTCCCGCAGGGCGACGTGCTGCACTGGTGGCATCCCCCGGCCGGTCGCGGCGTGCGCACACGCTGTTCGGACGACTACCTGTGGCTGCCGCTGGCCGCATGCCGCTACCTGCAGGCCACCGCCGACACCAGCGTGCTGGACGAGCCGGTGCGTTACATCGAAGGGCGCGCGGTCAATCCCGACGAAGAGTCGTACTACGATATGCCGGTCGTGTCGGGCCTCAGGGAGTCCTTCTACCAGCACTGCGTGCGCGCCCTGCGCCGCGGCACCGAACTGCTGGGCGAACGCGGCCTGCCGCTGATCGGCACCGGCGACTGGAACGATGGCATGAACCGGGTCGGCGAAGCCGGCAAGGGCGAAAGCGTGTGGCTTGGCTTCTTCCTGTTCGATGCGCTGGTGCAGTTCCAGGCCGTGGCGCAGGCGCGTGGCGACGAGGGGTTCGCCGGGTTCTGCGAACGCTCCGCCGAAGCGTTGCGTGGCAACCTGGCCGAGCATGCCTGGGACGGCAAGTGGTACCGGCGCGCGTGGTTCGACGATGGCACCCCGCTGGGCTCGTGCCTGAGCGATGAGTGCAGGATCGACTCGATCTCGCAGAGCTGGGCGGTGCTGTCGGGCGCGGCCGAGCCGAATCGCGCGCGCCAGGCCATGGCCTCGCTCGACCAGCACCTGGTGCGACGCGACGCCGGCCTGATCCAGTTGCTGGAACCGCCGTTCGACAAGACCGGGAAGGACCCGGGCTACATCCGCGGCTACGTGCCCGGGGTGCGCGAGAACGGCGGCCAGTACACCCACGCCGCGGTGTGGGCGACCATGGCCTTCGCCCACATGGGCGACCGCGAGCGGGCCTGGGAACTGGCGCGCATGATCAACCCGATCCAGCATGCACGCGACCCTGCTGCCACGGCCGTGTACAAGGTCGAGCCCTATGTGATGGCGGCCGACGTGTACGGCGTGGCCCCGCATATCGGCCGCGGCGGCTGGACCTGGTACACCGGCTCGTCGGGCTGGATGTATCGGCTGCTGACCGAATCGCTGCTGGGCCTGGACCGCCAGGGCGATCGCCTGGCGATCAAGCCGTGCATCCCGGCCGACTGGCCCGAGTACCGCATCCAGTACCGGTACGGGGAGAGCCAGTACGTGATCACGGTCAGCCAGGTCGAGGGCGGCCAGGCCGGCATGCAGGTGGATGGTTTCGACCAGCCGGGGCTGTCGTTCGAGCTGGTGGATGACCAGGCCATCCACCACGTGGCGGTGCGCTGGCCACGTCCGGACTGAAGCCTCAGAAGACGCCGCGGTTGCGACCCATCCACGGCCGGTAGAACTCGCGGATCATGGCCACGTCCTGCAGCATGTCGTCGGTGGTGTGGAATACCTCGGCGATGCCGATCAGGCGCTCGGGATAGTGGAAGTAGGCCAGCACCATCGGCACCTCGGCCTGGTGGGCAATCTTCCAGAATCCGGTTTTCCACTTCTCCACCGGCTTGCGCGTGCCTTCGGGGGTGATGGTGAACCAGATGCGGTCGAAGTGGTTGATGATCTGCACCGCCTGCTCGACCGTGCCCTTGGGCATGCTGCGGTCCACGGAGATCGCGCCGAGGTGGCGCAGCAGCGGGCCCAGCGGCCACCAGAACAGCTGGCGCTTGCCCAGCACCCGCACCTGCAGGCCGAGGGCGAGCTTGGCGGCCATGCCCCAGTAGCCATCCCAGTTGGATGAATGCGGGGCCACCACCAGCACCGCCTTGGCCAGGTTGGGAATGGGCCCGACGATGCGCCAACCGCCGGCGCGCAGCGCGGTGCGTCCCAGCCACCTGGCCAGGCGGCTGGGCGGCACCTGCGGCATCTGCGGCGGCACCGGCGGGATGATGTCGTTGCCCGGGCGAAACGCCGGTTGGTCAGGCTGGTTCACTCCATGTCTCCCGGTACCGAGCGTCCGCGCTTGATCGTGCCGCGCTCGCGCTTGGCGTCCAGGCGCTTGGCCTTGGCGCGCCGCGAAGGCTTGGTGGCGATGCGCGGCTTGGGCGCGACCAGCCCGGTGGCGATGAAGGCGGCCAGGCGCTCGCGCGCATCCTGGCGATTGCGGTCCTGGGTGCGGAAGCGCTGCGCGTCGATCACCAGAACGCCTTCGTCGGTGATGCGCCGGTCGCGCTTGCGCAGCAGCCGCTCGCGCACCGGTTCGGGCAGCGACGGCGAGCGGGCCAGGTCGAAGCGCAGCTCCACTGCGGTCGATACCTTGTTCACGTTCTGTCCGCCCGCGCCGCTGGCACGCACGAAACGTTCGACCAGTTCCGGTTCCGGAATGGCCAGCGTGGGTGTTATCTCGAGTGCGTCGCTCCCCATGGCCCAATTGTAGGGTCCAGACCGTCAGCGCGGCATGCCGCCCACGCCGGGTTGCCCGATGGCGCCGCGCTGGGCACTATCCCGGGTCCCGTCCTGATCCATGGAGTACCCGATGCCCGTCCTTCGCACCCTGCTGGCCAGCGCCCTGCTTGCATTGGCTAGCGGCACCGCACTGGCCGCGCCGCCGAGCGATGCCGAGATCGAGCGCCTGCTCACCGCCGCGCGCGCCGAAAGCACGCTGGCTGCGGTCCTGCCACAGATGGAGGCCATGCAGCAGCAGCAGTTCGAGCAGTTGATCGCCAACCAGGGGCTGGGTGCCGGGCAACGCGCCGAGATCGACCGCCTGCGTGCGCGCACCAGCGAGATCGTGCGCAAGACCCTGGCCTGGGAGCAGATGCGCCCGCTGTACATGGACGTGTACCGCAAGACCTACACCAGCGCGGACGTGGTGGCCATTGCCGAGTTCCACGAAAGCCCGGCCGGCCAGGCGATGCTGGACAAGAACCCGGCCCTGATGCAGAACCTGATGCTGGCCATCCAGCAGAAAACCACGCCGATGATCGAGCAGCTGCAGGCCGAACTGCGCGCGCTGTCCCCGCCGCCGGCCGAATGAGGGCTGGCCTGCTCGCCTGGACCGACTACGCGGACCTCGGCGGCAGGCGCCAGTCGATGGGCTGCTGTCCGCTGCGCTGCAGGTAGGCGTTGGCCATGGAGAAATGCCTGCAGCCCAGGAACCCGCGGTGCGCCGACAGCGGCGAGGGGTGCGGGGCGCGCAGCACGCGGTGGCGCGTGGCGTCGATCACCTTGCCCTTGGCCTGGGCATAGGCGCCCCACAGCATGAACACCAGGCCCTCGCGCTCGCTGGCCAGGGTCTGGATCACATGGTCGGTGAAGCCTTCCCAGCCCTTGCCCTGGTGCACCCCGGCGCGCCCTTCCTCCACGGTCAGCACCGAGTTGAGCAGCAGCACCCCGCGCTGCGCCCAGGGCGTCAGGTAGCCATGGTCGGGCGGCGCCATGCCCAGGTCGCTGGCCAGTTCCTTGTGGATGTTGGCCAGCGAAGGCGGTACCGGTACGCCGGGCAGCACCGAGAAGCACAGACCGTGTGCCTGGCCGGCACCGTGGTAAGGGTCCTGGCCCAGCACCACCACCTTGACCGTGTCGAACGGAGTTGCCTCGAACGCGGCGAATATCTGCGCCCCCGGCGGGAACACGTTCACGCCGGCCTGGCGGCGTTCGCGCAGATAGGCCGACAGCGCGCGCATGTCAGGGCGCAGCAGCCAGTCACCCACGCGCGCCTTCCACGAGGGTTCCAGGCGGATGTCGGGCTCGGTGCTCATGCCCCCATGGAAATCACACCGTGGTGTTCCGTTCCCCCATCTGCGCCAGGCGCAGCTGGAACAGGACCTTGGTCACCAGCAGGCGCTCCTCGATCGGCTTGAGCACCAGGTCGTTGGCGCCGGCGCGCAGCAGGGCCGACTGGTTGTCGGCGTTGTCGTCGCCGGTCATCACCAGGATCGGCAGGCGGCGCTTGCCGTAGCCGAAATCCACCCTCACCCGCTGCACCACGTCGCGCCCGCTCAGTTCGCCCTTGAGGGTGACGTCGGTGAGGATCAGGTCGAAGCGATGGGTGGACAGGCCCAGCGATTCGGCTGTGAGCAGGGCAAAGGCATCCTCGGCGCGCAGCACGTGGACCACGGTGAGCGCGTGGCGCTCGAGCATGCGCTTGGTGGTCTCGGCCACCACCCGGCTGTCCTCCACGTACAGCACGGTGGCACCGTCCACCGCCTCGGGCTGCACGTAGCCGCGGATGAAGGCGGCCAGCGCTTCGTGCCCCAGCGACTTGTCGAAGTAATCGGTGACGTACTCGGTGAAGCGGCGCTCGACCAGGTGCTGCTGGGCATCGCCGGATACCACGATCACCGGCACGTAGGCCTGGCCGGCGGCCTCGCGCACGCTGCGCGCGATCTCCATGCCATCGCCGTCCTTGAGCGCCAGCGAGGTGGTGACCAGGTGCACGGCGCCCTCGGCCAGGGCAGCGCGGGCCTCGGCCACGCTGGCGCAGCCCACCACTTCCACCCCGGGCAGTTCGCGCAACAGCACGTCGGCGATCATCTTGCGCACCACCTTGGAGCCGTCCACCACCATCACCCGTGGGGTCTCGCTGATCAGGTGCCGCAGTTCCTGGGAGCTCATCGATCAGGTCTCGGTGGGTCGGGTCTGGCGCAGGAAATGACCGGTGACCAGCCACGCGCCCACCCATCCGATGATAGTGGCTGCCAGCAGGAACAACACTGCCCGCAGCAGGTCCAGCCCGCCCAGCGCGAAGCTGCTGCCATAGCTTGCGGCCAGCGCCTGCAGCGGCTGGCCCAGCGCGCGCGCCGCCACCACCACCAGGCCCAGCGCCAAAGCCCCGGCGGCGATGCCGTACCAGGCGCCGAGGTAGATGAAGGGTCGGCGGATGAAGCCGTCGGTGGCGCCCAGCAGCTGCAACACGCCGATTTCCTCGCGCCGCGCCTGGATGTCCAGGCGCACCGTATTGCCCACCACCAGCAGCGCGCCCAACCCGAACAGTGCGGCCAGCACCCAGGCCAGGCGCTGGCCGAAGCCCAGCCAGCCCTGCAGGCGCTGGCGCCAGGCCGCGTCGTGCTGCAGCAGGCCGGCTTCGGGCAGGTTTTCCAGGGCGCTGGCCAGCTGCGGCACGTCGCCGCGCGGGGTCACCACCAGCAAGGTGGGCAGCGGGTTCTCCTCCAGCGCATCCAGCGCCTGGCCCAGCCCGCTGCGCTCACGCAGGTCGGCCAGGCCCTGTTCGGGCGTGCGCACTTCCACACTGGCCACGTCGCTGCGGCCGCGCAGTTCCACGGCCACGGCCTGGGCGCGCCCGGGCGAGGTGCCGGGGGCCAGGAACAGGTCCATGGCGCGCGACTGCTCCACGTTGCCGGCGAACTGCTGCAGGTTGGCCAGCGACAGACCCAGCCCCAGCGGCAATGCCAGGGCGACGGCCATCACCCCGATGGTCAGCAGGGTGGTCCACGGCCGCTGCAGCACCCGCCCCAGGCTGGAGACCAGGCTGTACAGGTGCTGGTCCAGCCAGATGCCTGTGCCCGAGCGTGGTCGCGGGGCAATCGTGTTCGCCGAGGCCTCGTTCATTCGGCCAGGTCCTCGGGCGAGATGTCGTCCATCAGCCGGCCGTGGTCCAGGATCAGCACGCGTTTCTTCATGCGCTTGATCAGCGCCAGGTCGTGGCTGACCACCAGCACGCTGGTGCCGCGCTCGGGCATCGAGGCGAACAGCGACATGATCTCGGCGGCCAGGGTCGGGTCCAGGTTGCCGGTGGGCTCGTCGGCCACCAGCAGGCGCGGTTCGCCCACGATCGCGCGGGCGATGCCCACCCGCTGCTGCTCGCCGGCCGACAACTGCGAAGGCAGCGCCTGCTCGCGGTGCCCCAGTCCCATGCGCGCCAGCACTTCGCGCACCCGCTTGCCGATGTCGGCGCGACGGTCGCCGCGCAGGATCAGCGGCAAGGCCACGTTCTCGCCCACGCTGCGCTCGGTCAGCAGGCGGTGGTCCTGGTAGACCACGCCGATCTCGCGCCGATGCAGCGGCACCCGGCCGCCGCGCACCTTGAGCAGGTTGCGCCCGCCAAACAGCACCGCGCCGCGGCTGGGGCGCTCGCTCAGGTGGATCAGCTTGAGCAGGGTGCTCTTGCCCGCGCCGGAATGCCCGGTGACGAACAGCATCTCGCCCTGGGCCACCTCGAAGCTGACATCGGCCAGCGCTTCGTGCCCGCCGGGATACTGCTTGCTCACGTTCTCGAAGCGAAGGACGGTCATCGCGTGATTATGCCTGCTTGCCGGTCGGGCCCACGACGCGTGCGGTGGGTCCGATGCGCCAGCTTCAGCCCGATACGATCGACTTCAGCTTGCGGCCGAGGCGGGTGAGGAAAGAAGAGCCGTCAGCTGCCGGCGCGGCGGCCGACGACGCAGGCACCGCCGTGGTGCTGGCGGCCGGGGCGGACGACTGGGCCTGGGCGCCTTCGGCACCCTCAAGCGGACGCCCGTGGCGACGGCGCCGGCGCTTGCGCGGGGCGCGCTCGCCATCGGGGCCCGCGGCCACTGCGGTGGTGCTGGCGGGATCCAGGCCAGCCTGGCCTTCGGCGCCGGAGGCCGGTGCCGGCTGGGCCGCGGTGGCGGGATTGGCGGGGTCGGCAAGCACGCCGGCACCCGCTTGCTCGACCCGCGGCGGACGCGGACTGCGCGGCGGACGCGGCTTGCCATCGGCCGACTCGCTGCGCGCACGCGGCGGGCCGCCTGCGCCACGTCCCGCGCCCGCGGCACCGCTGCGGCCGGAACCGCTGCTGCCGCTGCGACCACCCCCGCGGCGCTGCTCTTCGGCCGCACGCGCCTCACGCGCTTCGCGGAAGATCTCGCCGATGGTCTCGCCTTCGTCTTCGTCGGGCTCGGCGCCTTCCACCACCGGGCGCGGGGCGCGCGGCACCGGCACCAGCAGTTCGGCGGTCACCCGCTCCACCGGCAGCTTCTGGTCGATGAAGGCCTCGATGTCGGGCAGGCTCTGGGCGTAGATCTCGCAGGCGAAGCTGATCGCGTCGCCCTCGGCGCCCAGGCGCGCGGTGCGGCCGATGCGGTGCACGTAGTCCTCGGCGTCGAACGGCAGGTCGTAGTTGTAGACGTGTGAGACACCGTCGATGTGCAGGCCGCGCGCGGCCACGTCGGTGGCCACCAGGATCTCAAGCTGGCCAGCCTGGAAGCGGCGCAGCAGGCTTTCGCGCTTCTTCTGCGGCACGTCGCCCGACAGCACGCCGACCTTGTAACCGGCGCGCTCCAGGGCGCGCGCAACGCGCTCCACCCAGGCCTTGGTGTTGACGAAGATCATGGTGCGCGCGCCTTCGCTGCGCGACAGCAGGCCGATCAGCAACGGGATCTTTTCCTCGTTGGCCGGCAGGTACACCTTCTGCCGCACCTTGGCCGCGGTGATGAACTCGGTTTCCACCACCAGCTTCTCGGGCTCGTTCATGTGCTCGTAGGCCAGCTCCAGCACCCGGTGGCTCAAGGTGGCCGAGAACAGCAGGGTCTGGCGCGTGGTGCGCTCGGGCATCTTGCGCAGCAGGAAGCGGATGTCCTTGATGAAGCCCAGGTCGAACATGCGGTCGGCCTCGTCCAGCACGCAGATCTCGCAGGCGTGCAGCGACACCACCTTGCTCTGCTTGACGTAGTCGATCAGCCGTCCCGGGGTGGCGATGATCACGTCCACGCCCTGCTGCAGCAGCTCGCGCTGCTTGTCGTAATCCACCCCGCCGTAGACCAGGGCGAAGCGCAGGCCCAGGTCGGCGCCGAACTTGACCGCGTCCTTGTGGATCTGGATCGCCAGCTCGCGGGTCGGCGCCAGGATCAGCGCGCGCGGGTCCTCGGGCTTGCGGTCGGCCAGCGCCGGGCGGCTCATCAGGCGGTTCATCACCGTCACCAGGAACGCCAGGGTCTTGCCGGTGCCGGTCTGGGCCTGGCCGGCTACGTCGCGGCCGGGCAAGGCCACCGGCAGGGTCAGCGCCTGGATCGGGGTGCAGCGGGTGAAGCCTGCAGCCTCCAGGCCCTCCAGCAGCGCCGGTTGCAGTTCGAACGAGGAAAAGGTGATGTCGGTTAGCGGCTTGTCGCTCATGCATTCTTCTTTTTGTCGGTCGCGCGTTGCGCGCGGGTCGATGCGCTTGCATCGTCGTCACCGGCATCGCACACTGCGCATCGGCCGGTTTGCACGCGCCAGGCAACCCCTAGGCAACCCTTGAACCGGCCCGCGTAACGCCCCAGTTTACAGCAATGCGACTGACCGCACGTCCGGGAAGGCCCGGCACGGCGCCGCGCCTTCCCGCAGGAGACTCCATG
>Ga0335395_10002894_pt1 | contig 10666 bp, 3 predicted proteins | sample MAT02_FD_205744 | JGI IMG/M metagenome (GOLD analysis project Ga0335395, IMG submission 205744) | Freshwater microbial communities from Lake Fryxell liftoff mats and glacier meltwater in Antarctica - MAT-02 (spades assembly) (version 2) ...
TGATTTTGGGCAGAGAGTTGACAATTGCAGGATGGCGTGTTAACAAAACTACGATTTCTGGTGCTAATATTTGGGGTAAGTTGAAGACCGTAAGTCAGATTGTGGCGATCGCACTTTTAATTGCTCCCCTCTCTGAAGCTTGGAATCTTCCGGCATTAATTGCTTTTTGGGTTTCTGTCGCTTTAACCTTAATTTCTGGACTGATTTATCTGTGGCCAGATGCAGACGGCGGTTGAAACCGCGTCTATACAAACACTCACGCGCCTCCGCGGGTTAAAGAACGGGCGGTTAATAAAATCACATTGTTTTCGACCGTCCGCGGAGGCGGACTTCGTTTTTGTAGGCGCGGTTTCAACCGCCGTCTTATCTTAATAATGACTCCCAGATTTCCGGTAATGCACCGCTGTCACCCCGTCATTTTTCAGCAAATGACCGTTTTCAATGGACGCATAAACTACCCAATGATCGCCACATTCCATCCGACTCACCACCTCGCATTCCAGATAAGCTAAAGCCTCAGTCAAAACCGGACAGCCGTTGCTAGCTTCTGTTGTTTCAACTCCGGCAAATCTGTCTTCTCCCGGAGCAAAGTTTTTCATGAAATACTTGCGTAACTGTCGCCCTTCTGCTAAGATATTAAGCACAAATTTATCTCCGGCGTACATCAAAGCTTCGATCGATCGATCTTTTGCCACAGAAATAGTCAAACCCGGAGGGCTAAACGTGGCTTGCGACACCCACGAAGCCAGCATCGCACTCGTGACATCCTCGCGCTTCGCCGAGACTACGCACAGCGAACCTACTAATCTTCCCACTGCTTGTTCCGTGCGATCGCTCCCACCAGTCAACTGCGGTTTCGGGGCCCGCAATTTTTGCGACTTAATCAAAGCTTGAGCAAAATCCGTTCCCGCCTCTTTGCACTCGTGAATCGTCGCCGCCGTCGGCTTAAACTTGGCTCGAATCGGCTCAAATCCGATGCGGAAGCCAGCATCTTTCAGCTTACCTTCAACTAAGTCGATCGCCTCACCGCTCCAGCCAAAAGACCCGAAAACCCCAGCTAACTTGCTCTTAGTGGCTGTAGATAAAACAATTCCCAAAGCCGTTTGAATTTGCGTCGGCGCGTGTCCTGCTAAAGTCGGAGTTCCGATGATAAATCCCGCGCATTTCTCGATCGCCTCTTGAATTTCTCCCGGTTCGGCAAATTCGCAGTTGATCGTTTCAACAGCAACGCCCGCTTTAGTGATTCCTTTGGCGATCGCCTGCGCTAGAGTAGCGGTATTACCATAAGCAGAAGCATAAAGCAACGCAACAGTCAAGTCTTTTGAATTTTGTTGTTGGCTCCATTCGCGATACAAATTGCTCAATTCATGGAGGCCATAACGGACGATCGGGCCGTGACCGGGAGCATAAAATGCTGTTGGTAAATCAGCTAATTTATCCATTGCGGTTAACACTTGTTTCGCCTGAGATGCGTGGAGAGAATCGTAATAATAGCGGCGGTCTTCGCTGTAAACGCTCCACCCTTCATCAAATACTTGGTCGCCGCAAACGTGAGCGCCAAAAAATTTGTCAGTGAACACAATTCGAGTTTGGGGATCGTAGGTGCAAAGTTCATCAGGCCAGCGAGGAGTCGGAGTCGCGATGAATTTTAATTTGTGACCTTTTCCTAAATCGAGAGTTTCTTCTCCCCGCACAATCATAATGTTTAATTCTTGTTCGGGAAAAGCCCCTCGCAAACCAATCGCCGCCGGATTCGTGCAAACAAAAGCTACTTGCGGAGCCAATTCTAACAAAGCTTTAATCGTGACGGCTCTGTTAGCGTTGAAATGCCCCAAAATTATGTAATCCAGCTTTTTTAAATCTACCCGTTTCTGCAAAGATTCCAGATAATTTTGGGTAAAAGATTCCCCCGGCGGGTCGAACAAAGCAGTTTTGTCAGCTTGAATAATATAGCTGTTTGCTGTTGTTCCTTTTTGTAGGGAATATTCTACTTCAAATTTGAGTCTATCCCAAGTTCGCGATCGCAATGCGGCCGTATCTGTGGCAATTTGGACAAACTGCACGTCGCGGGCTTTAAGATTGGATGCGGGCATGGAAATTAGAGTGTTATTCATTATTTGCACCTATCAATATTAAATTTGCTACAGGAAGGCTATTGGCTGTGTGAATGAGATTTTTTTTATTTAACCGCAGAGGGCGCAGAGAACGCAGAGGAAGAAAGAAGAGGAAGGAAGGAAGAGAGAGAAAACCAATAGTTGGCGGGTAAAGTGCAGTTCTTCGGTATCAACTCAAGCCTAAAACCGTTGAAATATCTCGCTTTTATCCGAAGCTAGATCCCCCTAAATCCCCCTTAAAAAGGGGGACTTTGACCAGTCTTGTCCCCCCCGACATAAGGGGGGTTAGGGGGGATCGAGACTCGGATGTAAACGACATTTATCAGGGGTTAAACGCGCTTGTTGAAACATCCTTCATCCTTCTTTTGACGCGCTCGCGAAGCCGAAGCGCCTTCTTCCTTCTTGCTTCTGACAACTGACAACCCTTCGACTCCCTTCGACTACGCGAGCGGGCAAGACGCTCAGGGCGAGCTGTCAACTGTCAACTGTCAACTGTCAACTGTCAACTGACTAATAGTGATTACCGACTTTGCGGTGGTGAACCGCCGGCAATGCTTCGGGATTGGAGACGCGGCCGCTATCGACGATCGCATATACGATATGATGATCCGAAAGTTCCATCCGGCTGACTACTTCGCATTCCATGTAAGCCAAAGCATCTGTCAAAATCGGAGAACCATTACTACCAGGTTGAGTTTTGACTCCAGCAAATCGATCGGCACCAGGAGCAAAACGCTTTAAAAAGTGCTTCATCAGGCTTTGATAATTGCCTTCTTCGAGCACGTTGAGTACAAATTTATCGCCCGCGTGCATCATTGATTCGATCGCCCGATCCTTAGCAACTGCTATAGTTAAACCCAGCGGTTTAAAGCTAGCTTGCGTCACCCAAGAAGCCAACATCGCACTGCTAACTTCGCCTTTTTGAGCGGTAATAATGTATAATCCGCCGCTGATGCGTCCCAAAGCTTTATCAACATCGCTATCGAGGGATTTCATCTGTTTAACAGCCTTGTCCCGCGACAGCCACTGTCCCAAGTCGGTGCCGGCTTCGTCGCAAAGTTGATAAATCGCTTCCGTCGGCGCTTCTTTAATCAAAATGTTGGGAAATATTTCTTTCAAACCCAATTCTTTGAACTTGTTTCGCAGCGGATAAACCGATGCGTCATCGCCGCCGCCGGATTCGCATAAACCGAAGGATTGTTTGTTGTTAGCTGCGACTAAAATTGTGTTGATAGCAGCTTCGGCATTTTCCGCAGCAGCGCCATTACTCGGCGGCGAACAAATCACGATTCCCGCAGCAGTACCGACAAGTTCCCGAACTTCTTGGAAGTCGGCGATTTTTAAGTCCATCATTTCCACGGCGACACCGGTTTTGGTGATCCCGTGGGCGATCGCCTGGCTGAGGCGATCGCTAAAACCGTAGTCGGAAGTGTAAAATACTGCTACTGTAGTTTCTGTCTTGGTTTGCTCTTGACTCCACTTTTTGTAGCGCCCGGTGAGTTCCACCACGTTATAACGTAGTAATGGGCCGTGACCGGTCGCAACTGTACCGATTTCTCCCAATTCTGCCATGCGTTTCATTGCACTTAGGACCGATCGGGCGTTAGGGCCCATCAAACACTCATAATAAAAGTGGTAATCTTCCTCAACCGCCGCTAAATCGTCATCATAGGTGCTATCGGAACAGTAGTGCATCCCAAAAGCATCGCAGGTGAACAGCACTTGAGTTTTGCTGTCGTAGCTGAAAATAGTATCAGGCCAGTGCAAGTTCGGGGCCGATACAAATTCGATAATGTGGCCGTTTCCTAAATCTAATTTGTCACCATTTTTGACTACAAGTCGCTCAAAGGGCTGGTGTATCAGGTTTTCTAAAAATTGAATTGCTACTTTTGCGCCCACGACAATTGCTTGGGGTGCCAAAGCCAGCACATCTTTAACTAAACCGCTGTGGTCTGGTTCGGTGTGGCTGATAATTAGATAATCAATCTCTTTCGGGTCAATTTCCCCCGTCAGAGTATCCATGTATTGCTGGCGGAACTTCTCGTGCGAGGTATCGACGAGGGCAGTTTTTTCGCCCCGAATGATGAATGAGTTGTAAGTTGTACCGTTTTTGAGTCCGAACTCAATGTCAAAGCGGTCTCTATCCCAGTCCAGGCATCGAATTGCCGTTGTATCAGGGGCAATTTCGACTTTTTCCACCGTCAATCTGCGTTGGACTCGTTCAGTCAGGGCTACCATACTCTGCCTCCTTGTCTGTTATCCATTACCTTATTGTTTCCATTCTGACACGTTTCTTTTGTAAATCTTTATAAAATTTCTTATGAGGGTGTTAAGTAACTTCAAAGTTATTAATTTCACCTTTCGTAGTTTAAAATGTAGTATGTAATTATTACGCTTTTTTGGTAGTTTTGCAAACACCAAAACAAAAAAAAACCAAGTAGTTGTACGCAAACAAAGCGTCAAATAACTCAGAATTATCGTATTATGCCACTTTTCTAGCGCTACTTTATGAAATTGATATTACAGGAGATCAGAGTGTAGGAGGTGTTTAAATTATTAAGTTTTCGATCCTACATTGCCGGCTTCCAGGGAGGCGATGGCCTCCCTTTGATGCTTTTGCTAAGCGTTTTTTCTCAGCAATCTTACAAGAAAGAACCACTATTAAGAGCAGATTGGTTCACATTATAAACCACTCCTAAGTAGTTATTCCCCGACTTAATTGCCGTTGAAGCTAAAGCCGTCGCCCCATCTAGAATCACATTCACTGACTCAAAAGTTAATTGACTGAAAGTGAAACCAACCAATCTGATTTTATCCTCAGAACTGAAATCAGTAATCACATCAGATTGAGATGGGTTAGTGTCAGTGTATTGTAATACAAAGGTATCGTTTCCTGCACCACCTGTGAGAACATCGAAACCTCGATCGCCCCACAATTCATCAGCCCCATCTCCGCCAAGCAAAACATCATTTTCCTTACCACCGCGTAAGATATCATTACCAGCACCGCCGGTGAGAGTGTCATTGTCATTATCGCCCCTCAAGAAATCATTACCATTGCCACCTAATAATTTATCTGACCCTTTCCCACCAAATAATTGATCGTCACCATCAGTACCATCAATGATATCAGCACCTTTGTTGCCAAAAATTATGTCATTACCAGGACTTCCCGTCAAGTTATCATTACCTGATAACCCGAAGATTGGTCTGCCAAAGGTTGATGTGGGAATGCTGCTATCATCTCCATCGCTGAGTAAATATTGACCATCTACTACTTGATTTTGTGGTAGACCGGTGCTACCGCCGCGATCGATTACACTGATTGGTGGCGTGTTAATTACTAGCACTGTGGGTGCCGGTGTTGGTGTCGGCGATGGTCCCGGTGTTGGTGTCGGCGATGGTCCAGGCGATGGTATCGGTGTTGGTATCGGTGTCGGTGCGGGTGTCGGTGTCGGTGTTGGTGTTGCCGCATTCACGGCAAGTTGGAAGAAATCACTGGTTTGGGCTTTCCCGTCAGAAGCGGTCAATTTTACCTTTAAGTTGCCGACATCTGCGGTTGCAGGTGTGCCACTAAAAGCCTGAGTCGCGGCATCAAATTTTAACCAATCCGGTAAAATAGTGCCGTCTTCTCGCGTTGCGGTGTAAGTCAACGGGTCAGTATCAGCATCCGTAAAGGTACCTGTAGGTACTGTAAAACTAAACGCCGCACCGCTCGTCGTTGACTTATCGGTACTTGCAATGGTAACAACAGGAGGAGTATTGGGTTTATCGGATACCGTTAATACAAAGACATCACTGGTTGAGGCTTGACCGTCAGAAGCAGTCAACTTCACCTTTAAGTTGCCGAGGTCTGCGGTTGCAGGTGTGCCACTAAAAGCCTGAGTCACAGCGTCAAATTTTAACCAATCCGGTAAAATAGTGCCGTCTTCTCGCGTTGCGGTGTAAGTCAACGGGTCAGTATCAGTAAACGTACCTGTCGTGGTAAAACTCAACAACGCCGTATTGATCGTCGCAGATCGATCGTTAAGTGCACTGGCGAGAACAGGAGCCTTGTTTTTACCAACAGTATAAACCTGTCCCTTAAAGTCTCCATCCTTCAGAGCCGCTCCGCCTAGAGGAGCCTTCAGAGCACTGCTAATGATCGTATTATCATCGATCAAATCCAGTTGCACCGTGCCATCTAAAGTCCCTGTGTTCACTAGGACATTATAGGTTTTGCCTGAACCTGTGATCGCACCGATAGTTGCTCCGGTGACACCTTTCGTTACTAATGTGAAGTCCGTAGCATCCACCCCTGTTACAGCTTCATTAAAGTCAACTTTATAATTAACTGTTGTAGCAGTAGTAGGATCGGGATTGACTTTGTTAATGGCGGTGACGTAGGGAGTAACGGGAGTAAAGGTGACAGAATTATCCGTAGAGGTACTGGCTGTATTACCATTTCCGGCTAAATCGTTAGCACCATTGGCTTTAACGGTAGCAGTCAAGGTTCCCGGTTGGGTCAAACCTGTCACTGCCACGTTGTAAATTTGACCTTTAGCATCTCCCGTTATGGTAGCGGTAGCGCCAGCAACACCAGCGAAAGTAATGTCGGTAGCATCAAAACCTGTCACCCGTTCACTAAATGCGACGGTGTAGTTAATCAGGCTATTACTCGTCGGATCAACTTGGCTACTGGCTTGGTTAATGGTAACGGTGGGTGGGGTAGTGTCAATGACTAAGTTTTTAGTCGCACCCAAGGAACTAGCCGGAGCAGGGAGAGTGAGTATCGCTGCGCTAGTTGTCACCACCGCGTCTGTAATAGAAGCGCCTGCGGGGACGACAATGGAAGCGCCGGTATAGTCGAGGTCGGCACTGGTTTGAGGTGCGACTACGGTGTAGTCAAAGATGAGCGTCGGTGTACCGCTACCACCATTGGTAGTGCGATAGGTAGCCGTCCCCCCTGAGTTGAGAGTAATCGTCGGTAAACCAGAGACGACGACAGGTTCGCTAAATGTCACGGTAATCGGGATGAGTGTACCCGTCCCATAGCTACCATCAGCTAAAGTTGACGTGATGCTGGTGACTTTAGGTGGAACGTTCGCATTAATCAGCAGCGTGGCTGGTGTATTGGGATTTAATGCTGCATCTGTCGCTTTATTTGCAGCGACATCAATGATGACAGCCGCATCGGCTATAGGTGTGACATCAAAAGTGTAGAGTCCAGGTGTAGCACTTGCAACAAAGTTACTGGCAGTACCATTGTTTACAGTGACATCCGCTAGAACAAAAGTTGTTCCCACAGGCTCATCAAACAGAGCCGTGACGGTAAATGGGCCGGTGACTGGTGCTACTGCTGTGGTTGTTAAGGTAAGATTGGGCTCCTTAGTATCTACGGTTATGGTTTTGGCAGCAGTTCCAGTAGCTAAAGACGCTCCGGTAGGAAAAGCTAATGGAGAGGTAATAGCATTGCCAGCAGCATCTGCTAAAATTCCTGTGAAACTTATGGGAGTTGTTGCGGACAGGTCAAGAGCGGTAGGGGGATTGGCAAGGGAGGGAATATCTCCGGCTCCTGCAACTCCAGGAGCGGTTCCGTCTAGTATAAGATAAGTGCCGCTAACAGATGCAGCGGGGGTGGTGATAGCTGGAATAGTGACAGTGCCACCATTATTTAAGGTGACAATAATGGGACTCGTTGATGTGACAGGTTCGCTGAAGTTTAGAGTAACGTTGATAGGAGCAGCTAGGTTGCTGTAACTACCAGTGAGGGTGGTAGAGGTAACGCTGGTGAGAGTTGGTGGAGTTGCATCTCTGATGTAGCTTTCCCCAGTGTTAAATGGTGTCGCGACTGCATTACCCGCATTATCAAATAGCAGTGTGGGAGCCGCAGCTAGGTCTAAGCGGATAGTGCCATCGGCACCTGCAATGGTATTCACCGTAACATCTACAGTGTTGCTGGCGGTTGGTGCCGAAACGACAACAATGGGGTTAGTAGTAACACCGGGGGCGGGAGTGACGGTAAAATCAGCGGCATCTAGGCCACCAACCTGTTCGCTAAATGTCACCGTGTATGTAACGCTGGTGGTGGTGCCAGGGATTGATGCAGTTGTAGGAGTTTTACGAACGATACTGGTGACTGTAGGTACTATTGCGTCCACTAATACCGTTGCAGTTGCTGGGGTTGCTGCAGTGAAGGTAAGAGTGGCATTATTCAATGCGGCATCTCTAATGGTCGCACCGGTAGGTAATGTTAAGGCTGTCCCCACTGTGATACCATTGGTATCTGCGTTGCCGGTTGCAACAGTATAACGGAAGGTATGTGTGGCAGATGATGCTCCCGCTCCCACTAATGCAGCATTGACTATACCCCCAGTATCTAGGGTAATGGGTATGCTTGCACCGCCCGTGATGATGACTGGTTCGCTGAATGTTGCTATGAAGTCGAGGTTTTGTGCAGCTAAGTAGGTGGCGGGGACTGGTACAGTCGTCACAGTGACGGTGGGTACTATGCCATCCACGTTTACCAATGTGGTTGCAGGTGCAGTGAAGCCAGGGTTAAGAGTAGCATTAGCTGCGCCATCTGTAATAGTCCCAGCCAAGGGTGTCACCACTGTGATGCCATCGGTATCTTCTTGGCCGGCTACAACAGTATAACGGTAGGTATGGGCACCCAAGAGTCCTGTTGTCAGTAAGGTAGCATTGACCGGACCAGTAGTTAGGGTAATGGGTAAGGTAGTACCGGTTGCGGTGACAGGTTCGCTAAAATTTACTACGAAGTCAAGGTTTTGACCAACAATGTAAGTGGTATTTGCGGGGGCAGTTACACTGGTGATGGTGGGTGGTACTGCATCTGCGATGACAAAGTTTTTCTGACCACCCAGGGAAGCAGCTCCACCTATAGGGGGAAGCGTTAAAGTTGCAGGAAGACCATCGGAGATTGTAGTTATCGTACCGTTTAGGGAAGGTGAGCTATAATTAAGGTCGCCAGCGACTTGACCTCCAGTTATGGTGTAGTTAAAGAGGAGGGTATTTGTAGTGGTACCGCTGGCATAAATTGCTACTCCTCCTGAGTTAAGATTGAATCCTGGAAAGCCAGGGGCGAAGGCGACGCTGACGGGTTCGCTAAAGGTAACGGTAATCGGAATAGTTTGACCTGCCACATAATTACCATCAGCTAAACTTGAAGTGACACTGAGGATGGTAGCGGGCAAAGTATAACCATAATTGGCAAAACTCAGGGGTTGGGTTTCAATTTCCCCAAATCTCACTTCTAAGTTCCAGTCTCCCCCTAAAGCCGCAGCACCGGTTAAGTTGTTAGAAGCAGCTACACCTGCACCTGTGATTTCACTGAATCTCTTGACAAATTTCTTACCAATTTCTCCGGCAGCAACATTACATCCATATAATAGGATGTCGCCTGTTTTAGTTAGGGCCTTTCCCCACTGTTTTAACCGATCGCCCAAAGCTTCGATCGCACTTTGATCGATCGCCTCAGTACCGAGTGTGATACTCCCTTCGTTACCGTGAGAAATGATGTGCAATGCTTCAATATCACTTTCTCCTGCTAGGGATTGAGTAATTTGCTCGATCGCGCTGGATTTGTTATCTAAAATGACAACTTTACCGCGATCGGCATTTTGAACAAGGCTTTGATAATCTTCTAGGGAGGAATCAACGAAAATGATTTGCTTAGTCATGGTTGGTTTCGTGTTAATGATTGATTGGTCTTGAATACACTTCAGATGTCAAGATTTTACGATTGATTTATTTAACTTTCGCGACAATGGCACTAGCGCGGCTATTTGTGGCCTCATTCCAACAAAGATAACCGGGAAACATCAAAGGCGTTACGCCAAATCAGTAACTCAATGCTATTTTATTATCCAGGCGATGTTCCTGATGCAGTAGATGACTTTCACTTCGGGAAATAGTTCCCCAATTAAAAGTAATTTACCACACCACAGGCGATTAGTGTCGAAGATTACTTTTTTGTCAGTTGGTGGGTGATAGTTGCGGAAAAATCTTGATCGCAATCACTGCTCGTAATGACATAGCTCATTGCTTTTTGTCGCAAAATGTGCTGTGATAACTCACCTAAAAAATGATTAATTAAAAAAAGTGCGATCGACCATAAGTCAATACCGTTTACTTAAGATTGTCCGAAGATAGAAAGGAAGCAATCGCAATTAATTGTAGGGTGTGTGACGGCGATAAATCTTGATCTCAAAACCAGCAAGCCCTATGTATAGTCACGCACCGCCCCAGTAGTGATCTGATTTTGAGGAAAAATTGCGATCGCACAGATGTTGTGTTTATTTATAAAACCATTGTGGTCAGGTGCGTCGCTATTAAATTGTCGATAGGTAGCTAGGATTTTTTCGTGGCGACGCACCCTACGACTTCTGATTTGTCAACGGTAACTCGACAATCAACTCAGTACCTCCGCCAACCTCACTGACGCACCGAATCCGGCCGCCGTGAGCTTGCACAATTACCTGATAGCACACCGAAAGTCCCAAACCAGTGCCTTTCCCCACAGGTTTAGTAGTAAAAAATGGGTCAAAAATCTT
>Ga0335395_10002895_pt1 | contig 10666 bp, 12 predicted proteins | sample MAT02_FD_205744 | JGI IMG/M metagenome (GOLD analysis project Ga0335395, IMG submission 205744) | Freshwater microbial communities from Lake Fryxell liftoff mats and glacier meltwater in Antarctica - MAT-02 (spades assembly) (version 2) ...
CTTCCCGATCGCGATCGCCGTCGACCAGCGGCTCACCGTCGACCAACTGGCCAACTCCTTCACCGTCTACCCCTCACTCAGCGGCTCTATCGCCGAGGCCGCGCGCCGCCTGCACCTGCACTCCTAGGTCGTAGGTCGCAGCAACAACGAAGCCCGACCCCTCGAACGAGGAGCCGGGCTTCGTGCGATGCCTGCTAAAAGGTCAGGCCGCGATCTGCTCAGCGCGCAGCTGACGGTAGACGTGCACCGTGATGAGGGTCGCGACCGGCAATAGGAACAGGGCTCCGACGAAACACAGCAGAATGCCCAAGAAAGTTGCAACAGCGTTCACGATGAGCAGCAGCAGGGCCGGGAGCGGTGCGGCGAGGACCATGGTTGCACTGCCGGGAATGGCGGCTGCGACGGATTCGCCTGTGTCGAGGGATCTGAAGACAGCGAACTGTAGGAAGAAGATCGCGACCAGCCCAAGGATGATGCCCACGAACGGCAAGAGAAACCCGATGTAGGTGATGAGGCCCACGACGATCGCCGTGATGACGAACGGTCCGAGGTTGTCTCCTGTGGTCAGAGCGTCGAACGATGGTTTGACGCCCTGAGTGCGGCGAAGCGCTGCGCGATAAAGGCCGACCGAGGCGAGGATCGACAAGATGCCGAACAAGATCTGGAGGACCGAGGAGCCGAAGACGAACTGCGAGGCGATTGACAGCAATTGCACCACGGCGACCACCGCAGCCAATCCAACCCAGGTGCCCCAATCCTTGCCGAAGGCACCGAAAGCCCATGAGAAGGCAGCACCGATGTCGGCGTTGACGGCGCCACCGTGAGCTGATGCGCCAGCAGGTGCTCCCGGCGGCGGGGGATAGGCACCGGCAGGCGGGGGCGGAGGCATCGCGGGCGGGGGAGGCGGTGCCTGACCAGCGGGCGGTGCGGGCGGCGCCGGCGGCGCCGGGGGTGCTGGGGGTGCTGGGGGTGCGGGCGGCGGCGGAACCGGCGGCTGCTGACCGGCGTTCGGGTCATTGGGGTTGAGGGGCTGGTCGGTCACGGGTCGGCCTTTCGCTACCGGTGCGCGGGCATGAAGCGTCCGCGAATCAGGGTCGCGCTGATCATCCCGTTCATCTGCGCAAAAACGTGGGATCTCAGAGCGGAAAGACGGCGCAGATCCGTAACGCCTTCGCCCCACTATTCGTTCACCAACCCACCAACCCACAAACCTACGGTCTAGTAAGTGCCGCTTCTGTCCGCCGCGGACAAACACGGCACTTACTGGACCGTAGGTTTGTGAGGGGTGGGGGTTAGTCCTTGATGTCGCAGAGGACGGCGCCGGAGGTGACGGTGGCCCCGACCTCGGCGGCCAGGCCGGTGATGGTGCCGGCCTTGTGGGCGTTGAGGGGCTGCTCCATCTTCATGGCCTCCAGCACCACGATCAATTCGCCAGCCTCGACCTGCTGACCGTCTTCGACCGCGATCTTCACGATCGTTCCCTGCATGGGCGAGGTGAGCGAATCGCCGCTAGCCGCAGATGCCGCCTTCTTGCTGCCGCCTCGTTTGGCCGGCTTCTTCGCGCCACCACCACCTCCGCCGCCACCGGCAGCGAAACCGGCGGGGAGCACCACATCAATGCGCTTGCCGCCTACCTCGACAGTGACGCGCTCGCGCTCGCCGTCCGTGTCGACGCCCGCCGCTGCACCGCTGTAGGCCGGGATCGTGTTGTTGAACTCGGTCTCGATCCACCGTGTGTGCACGACGAAGTGCGCGGCGGGGTCGGCCGGCGCGAAGTCGGGCTCGACGACGACGGCGCGGTGGAACGTGAGCGCGGTGGGGATGCCGTCGACCTCAAACTCGGCCAACGCGCGGCGGGCGCGCTGCAGGGCTTCCTGACGCGTCGCCCCGGTGACGATGAGCTTGGCGAGCAGCGAATCGAAGTTGCCGCCGATCACGTCGCCCTGAACGAAACCGCCGTCCACGCGGACGCCGGGGCCACTGGGCGGACGCCAGGTGATGAGAACGCCGGGCGCGGGCAGGAAGCCGCGGCCGGGGTCTTCACCGTTGATGCGGAACTCGATCGAATGGCCGCGAACGGCGGGGTCGTCGTAGCCGAGCACCTCGCCGTCGGCGATGCGGAACTGCTCGCGCACCAGGTCGATGCCGGTGACCTCTTCGCTGACGGGGTGCTCCACCTGCAGGCGGGTGTTTACCTCGAGGAACGAGATCGTGCCGTCCTGTCCGACGAGGAACTCGCAGGTACCGGCGCCGAAGTAGCCAGCCTCACGGATGATCGCCTTTGAGGCGCGGTAAAGCTCGGCGTTCTGTTCGTCGCTCAGGAAGGGCGCCGGCGCCTCTTCGACAAGTTTCTGGTGACGACGCTGCAGCGAACAGTCACGCGTCGACACGACCACGACGTTGCCGTGCTGGTCGGCCAGCACCTGGGTCTCGACATGGCGTGGCCGGTCGAGGTATCGCTCGACAAAGCACTCGCCGCGGCCGAAGGCGGCGACGGCTTCGCGCACGGCCGATTCGTACAGTTCGGGGATCTCTTCCATCGTGCGGGCGACCTTGAGGCCACGACCGCCGCCACCGAACGCAGCCTTGATGGCAACGGGTAGCCCGTGCTCCTGGGCGAAGACGACGACCTCGTCGGAGTGGCTGACCGGGTCGGGGGTGCCGGCCACCAGGGGAGCGCCGGCCCGTTGCGCGATGTGGCGAGCCTTCACCTTGTCGCCGAGACCGTCGATCGCCGCGGGCGGAGGGCCGATCCAGGTAAGTCCGGCATCGATCACGGCCTGCGCGAAAGCGGCGTTCTCGCTGAGGAATCCGTAGCCGGGGTGCACCGCGTCGGCGCCGCTGCGCGCCGCCACGTCGAGGAGTTTGTCGATGACCAGGTAGGTCTCGGCGGCGGTCGCACCGTCAAGGGCGTAGGCCTCGTCGGCGGCCAGCACGTGCTGGGCGTCGCGGTCCGGATCGGCGTAGACAGCCACGCTGGTCAGGCCTGCGTCCTTGCAGGCACGGGCCACGCGGATGGCGATCTCGCCACGGTTGGCGATCAGGACCTTGCGCACGGGGGGACCCCTTTGTTCTCACGGGTTGGGTGCTGCAGAGCTCGGGCGAACGCGCCATCGACCAGCGCGCGGTGAGTCTAGGGAATCGGCGCGCCGAGCACGGGCCGGGTGGGCGCAGGCTCTCGGCCCTGGCCTCCTTGCAGCGCATGTAACCAACGGACGATGTGTCCCCTGCTGCCCCTACTTAGGTATTCCTAACCTAACCTTGTCGTCGGCGCCCACCTGCGTTATCGGATGCACGACCACACAGGAGCCCCGATGCGATCCACCCGTCCCACCCCACTGGCCCCTTCGGCCGCGGCCTCGCCCCGCGCGGTTGGCTTGCTCCTCGCCGTGGGTCTGATCCTCGTGCCGACTCTGGCCGCGTGCCAGAGCACGCCCACCACCTCGGACGCCGTTGCGGTCAAGGCCACCGATACCGAGTGCACGCTGGCGAGCACCAACTTCGAGGCGGGCAGCGTCACCTTCGCCATCGCCAATGGCGGTAGCAAGGTCACAGAGGTTTACGTGTACGGCGCGAACAACACTGTTGTCGCAGAGCGAGAGAACATCGGCCCGGGAACGTCGGCCGACCTCACCACCCAGCTCGCGGCCGGCACCTACGAGGTGGCCTGCAAGCCTGGTCAGACCCGCGACGGCATCCGCCAGACGATCACCGTGACGGGTGGCGCCGCACCTTCGGCCACCTCGGCTGACGGCTCCGGGTCGGAGTAGCGCGCCGTCGTCGGGTGCCGAAAGCTACGGCGTGGCCTGCGTCCACAGGTCGGTCCAGCGCACGCCGAGCTGGCGCAGCAGATTGCGCAGCACGGGGAGCGAGAGCCCCACGACGTTCGAGGGGTTCCCGTCGATGCCGTCGATGAAGGGCGCACCCAGCGCATCCAGGGTGAAAGCACCCGCGACATTCATCGGCTCACCAGAGGCGAGGTAGGCGAGGACCTCATCGTCGTCGGGAGTGCCGAAGCGCACAACGGTCGACTCGACCGCATTCACCCACACGTTGCCCTGAACATCGATGACGGTGTGCCCCGTCCGCAGTGCGCCGGTGCGACCTCGCATGGCCTGCCATCTCCTGGCCGCGTCGGCCGCGTCGACGGGCTTACCCAAGGCGCGACCGTCGATATCGAGCACGCTGTCGCAGCCGATGACGTAGGTACGACGCGGATCGTTGCGATCCATGTATTGCGCCACCGTCTGGGCCTTGGCCTGCGCAAGTGCGAGGGCGATGTCGGTGGGTGTGGCCAGCGGTCCGAGTGCGGCGGTAGCCGCTTCCTCGTTGACCCCGCTCACCATCGTCGAGTGCGCGATCCCGCTCGAACTGAGCAGTCGGGAACGGGCGGGAGAGGCCGAGGCCAGAACGAGGCGCATCACGGCGATGACCTTAGTGCGGCACGTGGTTGTGGGAGCGAACCGCGACACGGGCTGCCACGATGGAGCAATGTCCGACGATCCAAGGTCCGCCGATCCGATGAGTGGGTCAGACCCGGCCGACCCCCCGCCGCGAGCCGCGATGCACGGCCGGGTCGCCTTGCTCGGCAAACGTTCGTCGGTGCTCGAGCCGTTGGGCGAGGCGCTGCGGGGTCGGGGGTTCGACCCTTTGGTGATCCAGGTCGGTTCCACGGCCGAGGTGGATCGCGCAGCAGCGCATCTGCGCGAAGAGCGCTTCGAGGTCGTTGCCTTCGGGCGGGCCGTCGACGACGCATTGCGGCGCCAGGTGATGGATGCCGCTCGTTCCCGCAACCCGCGAGCCCAACGGGCCGATGGTTACGCGCCGATCATCGACCTGTTGGTGGCGCAGGTGGAGTACGCCGCACGCCATTCGCAGGCCGTCACCGATGGCGATCCGGTCGTCGTGATCGAGGCGGTGCCCGACCCGGCCGTGGTCGTGCGGACCACGAGTAATGACGTCGAGGTGGTGCGCTTTCAGATGGGGCCGCTGCTGCGTCGTCGCGTGACCGTCATGCCGGTGGATCGCGAGGGTTCCGACGCGGTCGCCTTCTTCACCCGCCAGCCCGCTGATCGTCGCGACTTCGTCAGCGTGCGTGTCGACGGTGTATGCGTGTTCGTCGGCGACTCGTTGGGCCGACTGCCCATGTGTCGCTAGATCAGGAGCGAGATGCCGATCGCCACCATGATGATGGCGATGAACCCATCAAGGATTCGCCAGGCGATCGGCCGGGCAAACGGCCGGGCAAACATCGGACGCAGGTAGCGCCCTCCGTACTCCAACGCGGTGCTGAACGCTTTGGATCCGGCGGCACTGGCCGAAGACCACGACGTGGTCGAACTGCGCACCTGGTTGGAAGCCCACGAAGAAGCAGCGCTGCTCACCTTCGCCCGCCGCCACCACCTCACCTCCACGGCCGATCCCACCTCGGTGTTACTCAGCGGTGAACCCGGTGAAGTGACCCGGCCCTTCACCGCCGAAGAGTTGGCGCCCCGCCTGGGGGTGGGACCACCAACGGTGCAGAACAGGTTAGCCCTGGCCAGTGAGCTCCTGACCCGCTTCCGGGCCGCTCACACCCAACGCGCCGAGGGCGCACTAACCACCAGCAAAAGGGGACCCCTGGATGCTGGTCGGAGTGGGCATATCAACCAATCCAATGTCCCCATCCGTGAACCCATACTCGTGCAGATCACGACGTCTGTTGAATTCGCTGTGACGGTCACAAAATACGGAAGGTCATATCCCGGGGGAAGATGGCTCAGGCGAACTCGTCGAGCTAAGGCGAAGATGGTGCGAACGTAAGGACCTGTTCGACGGTGTCGCTATCGCTCAAGTTTGGCACGCTCAAGGTCGGCATGCTCAAGGCATGAATGACGCACGGGTTCGCCGGGCCGCACGAATCGGCCGGAGGCAGGATGTTTCCGATCGGACCCCTCTGGATCGTGATCGACGCCGTACCCACACCCTGAGCATTCGTCTGGATCCATGGCATAGAGGTAGAGGTCCAACTCCTCCGTGCACAATCACCAGGACTGGTAACCGTCCGACCCAGCTTGCACAAGTTCACAGCCACAGTGGCATCGGGCGAGAACCCCGTCACTGTCACGGTGACTTCCTCGCCCCCCATGTAGGGACCGGCGGGGTTAATGGTCATCGTCTGGCCCGAAGGCTGCTGCGACTGGGTGGCTGGCAACTCTGTGGTGACGTTCTGCGTCGTGGTGATGTCCGGTGTGCTAGTCGGCGCCTGGTCTTGGGCGGACGCACCACCGCTGGCCACCACGGCTATCCCTGCAATCAGCAGAGCCCCAGCGACACCAGATGCCGCAACTCGTCGAGCTGAATACCGTGCCATCGCTGACCCCAATCCTCGCAACGAAGAAGGAACTCAAATCACGCTAGGTACTAGACCTGACCGTAGATCGTTTGGCCGATCGAGCGCAAGGGAAAGTTCGCTCGCAGCCAGAACTTCCCACCCGGTGACCCGTGTCTTCTCCAGGCCCGGTGGGTCGGGGAACCTCGTCAACTCCTAAAGGCCCCCTCAAAGGACTCGGGATCCGCGCTATGCACGATTGATGCCGAACCACTCGGCCAAGCACCTCCGTGCCTGCGTCTTGGATGGTTACGGCGCCTCTCCCGCGACCAGATGCAGAGCCTCTTCGTAGGCACCGCCGAACTCGACCCGTGTCACATCCTCAAGATCGAATCGCGAGGCCTTGCGCGCCCAACAACCGCCACGGTCGACCTCGATCAACGACAGGGTCCCCTCAGCCACTTCCCGCACGGAACCGATCCAGCACACGTCAGGCCGGTCGAACTCAAGGTGGACCGTCAGCATCGAAGCACTCTGCGCGGCCGTGGTGACGACGGCGGCAACATTGTCGAGCTCGACCGTCATGGGGGCGACGGGCGGCCACTCGCCGCGCGCACGTAGCGCCTTCACCTCAAAGCAGTCGGGATCCGGATCGATGCCGACGGATTGGATGTCTTTGATCCGCAATGCGGTCCAGCCGTCCAGGTAGATGCCATCCGACACTCGGGCCAATAGGACCCATCGGTCGCTTCGAGCAACTACGAAGCCCTCCAGCCGATCCGTATCCGGTATCCACCGCCGAACTCGTACGAGTAGTTGCCCGACCCTCGCGCGATCAAGGCGCTCAGCAGTCCTCGCCTTGTCGATCGGCGGCTTCTTCGCCACTGCTCCCCCTCACTCGTGCGACGGTCACCCCGCCGATCAAGCCGACAAAGTACCGGGCTTGAGGGGCGCCCGGTAACAGTGCTCACCTGACTTGTTGCGGGGATAGACATCGCGACGGGCTGGCGTCGTGAGGAACCTCGTCAAGGTGAGGCTGCTGCTAGGAGTGGCCGAGCTCTTCGGTAGGCGCGGACGCGTCGATCGAGCCGCTGGTCTGTTCGCCGTGAACGGCGATGACGTCGAACCCGACCTCGTCGACGATCGGCGCATCGGACGACTGCGCCACCGGCTGCACCTGCGCCTCCGAGTGAGCACCGCAGCCATGGTCGAGAGACACGATGCGGCCATCGCTCGGCGACATCTCGTTCGCGCACACGCCGAACGCTTGGCGCATGACACCCGACACCGGCACTAAGAACCCACACGACGAACAACGAGCAGGAGCTGCCTGAGCCATCGGTGAACTGGGCCCTGAATCGCCGCTGTACCAACGGTCTGCGGCTTCATCGCGACCCAAGTCGCTCAGCACGCGAACTCGGCCAAGACCGAGCTCCCACCCTGGCGGGTTCAGCGGGTCTTCTAGCTCGTCAGGCAGCGTTAGATCGGCCCCGGTGAATCCGGGCGCGAGGCGAAGGTCGTCCTGACGGGTGGGGAGCAGATCGCCGACGCCCAAATCGCCCGGGCGGAGCCGTTCGCTCCAGGGCAGCCACGTTGGCGCGAGCACCGAATCATCACCAGGAAGCAGGACGACGCCATCGACCGTGATCACCTTGGATCGCGAGGCGCGCGCAACGGTGACGGCCCACCGCCAACCGATGTAGGCCGGGTTGAGGCAAGCGAAGTAGTGCGTGACGACGCGCTCGTCGTCGGCATCGAACCCCAGGTGCTCGCCGACGCGCTCCGCGCCTTCGGTCTCCTGCGCCGCAGTCAGCGCCAGCGCCACAGCACCGGGATGGCTGCAGGCCGCGTCGACCTTGTGGGCGCGCGGCTGATCAAGGGTGGGAGTCACGGGATCACGGTAGCCGCTGGGCACGCGGGCGGATGGGCCGGTCGGCCCCTACGGTGGGGCACGTGCGGGTTCTCGTGATGTGCGCAGTGGCCGATGAGGCCCGAGCGGCGGTGAGGCGTCTGGGTCCGACGCGCCCCACCACCGTCGGCCCCTACAGATCGGCTGTGGCCTCCGAGGGTGATCCTGCCGTCGCCGTCGTGGCCGTGGCCTGCGGAATCGGCGAGGCAGCTGCCGCCAGCGCCACCGCAACGGCCCTGGCGCTGGACCCATCCATCGACCTCGTCCTCAACGCCGGTATCGCCGGTGGCTTTGCGCCTCGCGTGGCGGTCGGAGGTGTGGTGATCGCCGATCGCATCGTGGCCGCTGACCTGGGGGCCGAGGAGCCCGGCTCCCCCGGTGCACGGGTCCCCCTTTCGGCACTGGGCTACTCCGGCGGCGATATCACCTGCGATCCCTCCCTGGTGCGCCGTGCAGCCAGCCTCACTAACGCCCACGTCGGCACGATCCTCACCGTCAGCACCGTCACCGCAAGCGCCGAGCGGATCGATGACTTCGTTCGCCACCACCCCGAAGCTTTGGCCGAAGCCATGGAGGGCCACGGCGCTGCCGTCGCCGCTGTTGCCTTCGGCACCGCATTCCTGGAACTGCGCACCATCTCGAACCCCGTCGGCGTCCGCGATCCCAAGTCGTGGTCGATCGAGGACGCCCTCGACGCGCTCGCCGATGCCATGCACGAGCTGCTGATGGCACCCGATTCGGATCGGCTTGTGCGATGACCACGCTGAGCATCGCCTACTCCCCCTGCCCGAACGACACGTTCGTCTTCCACGCATGGGCGCATGGACTGATCGAGGGCGCTCCGAGCCTCGACGTCACTTTCGCCGACATCGACCTGACCAACGGCTGGCTAGAGAGTCACGAGTACGACCTGCTCAAGATCTCGGCGGCCGCCTTGCCAGCTGCCCAAGCCGCGGGTTACCAGCTCGTACCAGCGGGGGGCGCCGTCGGTCGTGGCTGCGGACCCCTGCTGCTGTCGGCGTCACCGACCACCGAACCTGCTGGGCTGCGGGGCGCGACGCTGGCGATCCCTTCCGAACAGTCGACCGCATACCGAGTGGCGCGGCGATGGATCGCAGCCAACGTTCCCAGTGGTGTCGGCACAATCGTTGTGATGCCGTTCGTCGAGATCATGCCGGCGGTGGCTGCGGGAAAGGTCGACGCCGGGTTGGTCATCCACGAGGCGCGCTTCACCTACGCCGACTACGGGCTGCACAACATCGTTGATCTCGGCGACTGGTGGGAGACGCAGACCGGATTGCCGCTGGCTCTGGGCGCCATCGTCGCGCGCGACGACATCGTGGAGAGCTACGGCATCGCCGCTATCACCGACTGGACCTCGCGTTCGGTACAGCACGCGTGGACGCACCCCGAGGATTCACGCGAGTACGTCGCCGAGCACGCCGACGAGATGAGCCCCGAGGTTCAGCGGGCCCACATCGCGCTCTACGTGAACGACTTCACCCGCGACCTGGGCGTCGAGGGCCTCGAAGCCTTCGACGCGTTGCTCACCGACTGACAGCAGGAAGAGCCCTAGTCGAGGTCGTCGGCCACAGCGCGCAGCACTGCGCCGATCTTGGCGGCGTGGTCGGGTGTGGGTCGACGTCCACGACGAAGTCCGTTACCGACATCGTCGAGCAGTTTGATCAGGTCTTCGACGATGATCGCCAGGTCGTCGGGGCTCTTGCGTGAGGCAGCGGCCACCGAGGGAAGCGGGTCGAGCACGCGAACCGACAGGGCCTGCTCGCCGCGTCGGCCTTCGGCCACGCCGAACTCCAAGCGGGTGCCGGGTTTGACGCTCGCGGTACCGGTGGGCAACGCCGATTTGGGCAGGAAGACATCGCCGCCCTCATCGTTGGCGATGAAGCCGAATCCCTTATCGACGTCGTACCACTTCACCTTGCCGGTGGGCACTGCGCACCTCTGCTCTGCTGGCCTTCGTGGCTCAGGCCACGTCGTGATGTGCGTCGGACGACGCCCATGTGCTTGCTCATCGACTTCCTCATCAATCCACGAGCCAGCCGAGGCCACCCGTGGGATCCCACGATACCGATCATGGCGGCGAGCGTCGCCGTGGTTTCGTCGCGCCGCTCCGGCCGAGGCGCTTGCGCCGGAGCCCCGATGCGGAGGCCGGGGCGGTCGCGTACCGTAGTGCGGATGTCCACCCCGCCTAGTTCGCCCGCTTCCGACGCCGTCGCCGGCTCCGCCGCACCCACGTCAGAAACCTCGAGCGGACGCCCTCGGAGCCTGGCCGACGACCTCCGGCGACGCAGCGATGATGCGCTGGCCACGCTGCTGCGGCTACGACCCGACCTTGTGAACCCCGTTCCGGCCGACCTCCGGGCCCTGGCCGCGCGAGCCACAGGGACGCCATCAATGCTGCGGGCTCTCGATGGTTTCGACGCCTT
>Ga0335395_10002897_pt1 | contig 10662 bp, 10 predicted proteins | sample MAT02_FD_205744 | JGI IMG/M metagenome (GOLD analysis project Ga0335395, IMG submission 205744) | Freshwater microbial communities from Lake Fryxell liftoff mats and glacier meltwater in Antarctica - MAT-02 (spades assembly) (version 2) ...
CATCAATTCCCAGGTTCCGCGCCTGTTAGTGGTAGTTTTAGTACCGGAAAATCTAGAAAACTGGTTGCAGCAGTCTGAAGACGAAATGTGCATGAGGTATTGCGCCTACTGGGTGTCGCTGCGGGGGCGGCCAGAAAGACTCAATACAGCGAATGTAACAGTTGAGTTATCCCGCTCTAATCAGTTCACAGTAGAGGCTCTAAAGTCTATTATGCAGCGTCTTAGTCAAGGAGGTTTACCGTGAAAGTAACTGTAAAAGACAAGGAAATTTTTCAAAATATAGATCCAAATGTGTTAGCAGAACACTTAGAGACAAATGGCTGGCAAAAAGTTGCTTTAGTTTATGAGAATACTTGGATTTGGCACAAAAAGAATGATGTCGGTCAGATTTTTGAAATCAAGCAGCCTGTGAGACAAGAATTTGATGCTCCTCAGCTTATTGCGGAAGCTTTTAAGACGCTAGAAGTGATAGAAAATCGTTCTCAGCTAGACATTCTCAGCGATTTAATCACTTCTTTACCTAATGTTGCTATCTCAGGATGGATTAATAAAGTACAGGGGGCAGAATCGGCAACTTGCAACATTACATTAATGGGATTTGTCGTGGGGAAGCTGAGAAAGATTCATCTGGAATTGAGCGGATCAGATTATCAGTTGGCCCTCAAGGCTTATGAAGCGCGATCGCCAGTTACCTGTTTTGGTGATTTAATTAAAGAAAATGACTGTTTCGTGCTAAACAATCCGCAGAATTTTGCTCTGCTGACTGAGGCAGAATTAATCAAATAGTTTGGGACATCCTGGTTGTGGTACAATATCAATCAAAAATTATTGTGCCGATCGCATTACAGGAAAACAGGTTGTGCAAACTTTAAAATTAGGTGCATCGGGTTCCGATGTTGTGAAACTTCAAAAACGCTTGCTGGAGTTAGGGTTGAATCCAGGGAGTGTAGACGGTAAATTTGGGCCGAAAACTGCAGCATCCCTCAAACAGTTTCAAACCAATCAAAAATTTTTGGCAGACGGAATCGCGGGCCCCAAAACGCTAGCTGCTTTGTTCCCCAAAGAACCTTTGGTATCGTCACTTTTATCGTACAGGGCGATCGAACTAATCTTAGAATTCGAGGTTGGCGGCGGGCGGAAATATTACGAAAAGCTGTTGCAGCGTCCCACTTGGCCGCAAGGAGCATCAGGAATTACGATCGGCATCGGCTACGATCTAGGTTACAACACAGTAGAAGTTTTCAACCAAGATTGGAATAAATTAGCGGATGCTGACCAAAAACGTTTGAGTAACTGCTGTGGTTTGAAAGGGGAATCTGCAAAAAAACGTTTAGCTAGCGTGCGAGAAATTATTATTCCTTGGGAATTAGCGTGGGAAGTTTTTAATATTGTAACTATCCCGAAATTTTACAATTTTACCAAAGAAGCATTTCCGGGTTTTGAGGAATTGCCTGCGGATGTTCAAGGCGGATTGGTAAGTTTGGTGTTCAATCGCGGTACGAGTATGGAAGGAAATCGCCGCCGGGAAATGCGTGCTATCCGGGATTTAGTGCTGAAAAAAGATGTGAAGGGCATTGCTGAACAAATCCGGGAAATGAAACGGATTTGGGTTGGTACGAGTATTGCCACAGGTATCAACAGGCGGCGGGATGCGGAAGCAGATTTAATTGAGGAATATGCTTAATCACAAATGAATAATGACTAATTTAATAACCATTGTAGGATGGGCAAATATCTATTTTTAATACGATTGGTTCGTAGTGAGGATTTTCGTCCGAGCGAAAAAGAAGGACTTCAGTCCTTACTACGAACCAATCTGTTTGAGCGTTAGGATTTTCGTCCGAGCGAAAAAGAAGGACGCTCGCATCTCAGTTTTGAATTTATAGTGCGAGCGTCCCCGCTCGCGTATTGTACTCGCGAGCGGGGACGCTCGCACTATAATAAAAAAATGCTTTTTGCAAAACTGAGATGCTCCCAGAAGGATTAAAGTCCTCACTACGAACTTTGTAAGTCTAATAATTAAAACTTTGAACTTGCAGCAGTATGCGGTGGTAGTACAACTTTCTTGGCTAAACCCAGCACTTGCAAAATTTGAATCGCCCACCAAGTCATGTCAATTTCCCACCATTTATATCCGGCTTTTGCTACATTCGGATAAGCGTGATGGTTGTTGTGCCAGCCTTCTCCGTAGGTGAGAATTGCCGCCCACCAAAGATTGCGAGAATTGTCTTGAGATTTGAACGTGCGGTAGCCTGTCATGTGGCTGGCAGAGTTGATTAACCAAGTGCTGTGCCACAGCAAAACTGCCCTGAGAAATACGCCGTAAATCACAAATGACCAACCGCCAATTAGGTAAAGTAAGATTCCTACAGGAATTTGCAATATCAGAAAGTTGCGATCTAACCAGCGGTAAAATGGATCTTTAGCTAAATCTGGAGCGTATTTCTTGTAAGTTTCGTAATCAAAAAACTTTTGGTGCGGGTAAAATATCCACATCATGTGACTCCACCAAAAACCTCGCCGCGCGGAATAAGGATCTTGATCGTTATCTTCTGTGTAGAGGTGATGCTGGCGGTGTCCGGAAACCCAAAAAATTGGCCCGCCTTGTAAGGCTAAAGCACCTATTGTGGCGATCGCATATTCTAACCAGGTAGGCACTTGGAAGCTACGATGAGTTAACATTCGGTGATATCCCAAGCAAATGCCAATGCTGCCAAACAGCCAGTGCAGAAATATCGCTACAGCTAAAGCAGACCAAGAAAAAAACCAGGGGGCTAATAATGCTAAGCCGTGTATTGCCCCAAAAAATGCCGCAGTCGTCCAGTTAAATGCGATCGGCTGTTTGCCCTCAAGGGCAGTTTCGACGGAATTATAAGCCATGAAAGTCCTTATTTTAGATAACGGCGATCTGCTGACAAAACAACGATCGGCCTTCCCCTATACACTGGTTAAAACTGATGCTCGCGAAAGCATACCGTTACAGGCGGAACAGGAAGTGCAAGTCTTACTTACATATTCAGCTTAACAGGCGTTTCCTTTTTATGCAAGTAATGCTTGCAATTTATTTATGGCCGCTCAACGGAATCCAACTCGGCAGCGTTTAATCGGTGCAGCGCTAGAGTTATTTGTCTCTCGGGGAGTTACCGAAACCACGACTAAGCAAATTGCAGAATTAGCTGAAGTTAATGAGGTAACGCTATTTCGGAATTTTGGTAGCAAGCACGGCTTGCTTTTGGCAGTCATTGAAGAGGCTGCCGTATTTACTAAGTTGGGTGAAAGTTTAGTCGATCGGACAAATCAGACTAGCAGCATTCATAAAACGCTCAAAGACTACGCTATTGCGTGTTTGCAGGCGCTGGAACGGGTTCCCGAAGTCGTGCGATCCGTGGTGGGCGAAGCCGGAAAGTACCCCGCAGAAAACCGCGCAGCGCTGGGTAGAGGCTTTACCGAAGCCAACCGCTACGCAGCAGAATATTTTGCTGATGCGATCGATCGCGAGAAGTTGCACACGCATTTGAGCGCCGAAAAGCTTGCGAGTTTACTCAACGGAATGTTGGTGGGATATGCGGTGATTGAGTTTACTAGCGAATTTCACGAACTTTGGCAGGATCGGGAGGATTTTTTGGAAAATTTAGTCACGCTGTTTTTGCACGGGGCTGTATCGTCTTTTAATGAGGAGGAAGAAAAGGAGAATGTTAGTTTTTTGAGTGCGGATCGGAAGGTGGAAGCTGGGATTTGGCCTGCGTCTGGCGGATTTGGCGCCCAAATTCGGGACAGCCCGATCGCCCAGAATCAATTTGCTGTTAAATCGGAGTTGGCGACAAAAAAAACTGCTGGGGAAAATGTGTCAGATTTGTCGGCAAATTTAGTCGCTGCCATTTTGCAGCGGGCAAAAAAGCTGGGAATCCAACAATATGCTTTAGTATATGTTTTGTTTGGATCGGGATTGAGTAAAGATGAGATTGTTGGGTTGGGGCGATCGCACCACATTAGCGATTCTCACCAACAACTGCTGCAAGTCACTCAAGGTTTGGGGCGGCAAGTTCCGGTGAATCAATGGATTTTGGGCAAGCGCTACGGTTCTTATACTAACAATCCGCTGACTCAGTGGTTGAAAAACCGGAAAGATAGCGAGTCAGCTTTGTTTTTGAATCGAACTGGAAAACCGCTATCGGAAAATGATTTAGTAGAGTTGTGGGAAGAATTGATTGCGGGATTGGTTGGTGTTGAAGCAGAGGCGATCGCGATCGAACAAACTCAACAAACCTGGTGCGTGGAGATGTTAATGCGGGGTATGAATTTGGAAGATATGCAAATATTGACTGGGTGGGATGTTGCTAAGTTGCAGCCTTACGTGCGGAGATCCAGGGAAAAAACTGCTTTGGAACAAGCGATTCGTCTCGATCGCAAATCCTAGACAAATCATAGTAGTCAAATGCAAAGGTCAGAAAAATGGGAATCAGTTTGAAATTTAACTTTCCTATAATGTACTGTGTTGAGACAATATATGCTATCAAATTCGGTTAATTGCCCGTGATATCTGTAGGACACGGCAGTGCCGTTTCCCTACGCTGTGGCGAGACAAAATGTATTCTAAAATTCGGTTAATTACCCGTGATATTTGTAGGACACGGCACTGCTTTGTCCTATCTTTTTTAGCCGTGTCGCTACTCTTGTTAGCCGTGTTTCTACGTTTTTTAGCATTCATCTAAACTAATTAAATCTGAAATATGAACACTCCTCAACCTTCATTAACTAAAACAAAATTAAGAAAATCGCTCCTAAACACCCGCAAATCCCTATCAGCATCAGAATGGAGACAAAAGAGCGATCGCCTCTGCAACCACCTGCAAAACTCCCCCGCATTCACCCAAGCAAAAACAATCCTCGCCTACTTTAGCTTTCGCCAAGAACCCGATTTAAGTCCCCTATTTCTAACTCCCCACAAATGGGGATTTCCCCGCTGTGTCGGTTCTTACTTGTGCTGGCACATTTGGCAGCCAGGAGATGCTTTACATACTGGAACTTACGGCATCCTAGAACCACAGCCTGATGCTCCAAAAATCGATTGCTCAGAAGTAGATTTAATCCTCGTACCCGCCGTAGGTTGCGATGTTCACGGCTATCGCTTGGGCTACGGCGGCGGCTATTACGATCGAATGCTGAGTTTACCTGAGTGGGAATCAAAAATTACGATCGCCACAATCTTTGAATTTGCCTTGCTAGCCCAGCTACCAGTTGACTCTTGGGACAAACCGCTGCACGGAGTTTGCACCGAAAGCGGGTTAGAAATGATACAGCAAAAATCTTAAAGGTCGATCGAGCAATAAATTTTCAGTAATTATCCCTAGATCCATGTTTATATGTATGATGACTAACACACTAGCCCACAAAGAAACCGGGTTTTTTAACCGAGATTGAGGGTTTTAAGCAAATACTTTCGTTGAAAAACCCGGTTTCTGGGCACCCGTGCGTCAGCCCTATGTATTCTACAGAAAGTCCTATTCCCCCTATCGGGAAGTAGTCAGCCTGTTTTAATCTAAAATCTAAAATCTAAAATCTAAAATAGTATGGCCCAACGGTACGTTCGAGTTAAAACAACACAAGGACACATCCATTACGGTTTGCTGCAACTAAGCCGCAGCATTCAAGTATTTGATGCACCTCCCTGGTTAAAAGGACAACCAACAGATTTGGAACTCCAACCAGATACTTACCAAATTCTCGCCCCTTGCTCTCCCTCAAAAATTGTAGCCGTCGGCAAAAATTATGTCGATCACGCGGCCGAAATGGGTACTCCAGTACCCGAAGAACCCCTGCTGTTTTTTAAGCCGCCCAGCGCTGTCATCGCAGCAGGTGGAGCGATTCGCTATCCCAAGCAGTCGGAAAGGGTAGACTACGAAGGAGAATTGGCCTTGGTAATTGGCGAACACTGTAGCAACTGCACTCCCGAACAAGCACACGGCAAAATTTGGGGCTATACCATCGCCAATGACGTGACAGCCAGAGATTTGCAAAAGCGTGACAACCAGTGGGCGAGGGCGAAAGGGTTCGATACATTTTGTCCCTTGGGGCCTTGGATTGTCCGCGAATTGAGTCCCGGTGCACAGTTGCAGACTTTTGTCAATGATAGCGATCGACCGGCACAGTCATCCCAGATCGATCGCATGGTATTTTCCCCAGACTTTCTAGTCTCCTACATCAGTCAAATTATGACTCTAATTCCCGGCGATGTGATACTGACTGGAACGCCGCAAGGGGTAGGGCCGCTACAAATAGGCGATCGAGTCCGCATTGAGATAGAAGGTATTGGCAGTCTGGAAAATACAGTCATTAGTCAGTAGTCAGTAGTCAGTAGTCATTGGTCATCAGTTATCAGTCATTGGTTATTAATTAGGTAAGTGCAAAAACAACAATGTAATGTCTTTCTTCTAGTTTTTAGGGCGGGTTTAGCGATGATGCGCGCTTCTGAACGAGTTAACCATTTCACGCACGCGCCCTCTCCCCACCAATGCCCAATGCCCAATGTCCAATGCCCAATGTCCAATGCCCAATGCCCTGTTTGACCAATGCCCAATGCCCAATGCCCAATGACTAATGACCAATGACTAATTTATCGTACCTGCATATAAACAGCATCCGAAAGCGGAGGAATCTCTGCATAGCGTCCCAACGCCGACTGAACGACTGCATAAACAAATGCAGCCAAAGCTCCCAAAAACACCATATTAAACAGAGTTTCCGCAATAAATGCGACTTGCAAGCCTTTAGAAAAAATCGGCAAAATCAAACCGCAGAGCATCAAAACAATGTCTAAAAGAATCGCCTGCATCGCATTAAAACGAATGAAGTGACTGATGTTTTCGTTTCTAACTACTCCTAAATACAGGGCAAAGAAAATAATCAAGCTAGCGAAGGGCAACCTATAAATCTGAAGCAACGGAGCTAGCGGGATCAAAAACAGTTGCAGGACAGGAAACTGTGCAAACAGATACCTGCCAAACCCCAGCCCGTCAATCAGTGGCAGCAAATAAGGCAAAGAAGCAAAAATCCGGTCTGGAACAGTCGTAGATCCGCGCCAAGTCATAATGAAGTCTCCTGAGTCGATCGATAAACTATCAATTCCCGTTAAACTCAGGATAACGCAGCAGGATCAGTTCCGACGCGCCCGGAATTTTCCCACACTCAGAGCCGAGTCGATTCAGGGGTACTTAGATCGAGTCAGGTTCAATAGTCACCATGCCCCATGCCCGATGCCCCATGCCCGACGCCCCATGCCCCATGCCCGATGATTATTTAATATTGGCAATGACGAAGCCCATTAGACACTCGTATCGATCGGGCAAATTTTCTGTAGGTTTAGCAACTGGATGCCCGCAGCGAAGCTCTCCACCGCTCCAGCGCGGTTGGCCCGTGCGATCGGCGAGCACGCAACCTTGGCAAACACACTGAGGGGCAAGCATCTGATTTTCCATTAGAATAACTAACATTTGATACCTCCGGCAGGTTTCACACCAGTAATTTCATTGTATGTCAGGAACTTGGGACAAACGGCTTAAGCTGAACACAATGTAATATTTGGATAAATCATGTGAAATCCGTAGTAGGGTAAAAGATCCCCAATTCGCAATCCTAAATTGTCAAGAGGTTGATTATTGTGACCGACACTAACTTAGACTTGCTTTCCAAAACCGACCCGCAGATTGCCGATTTAATCGGGCAAGAACTCCAGCGGCAGCGAGACCACCTAGAACTGATCGCCAGCGAAAACTTCACCTCCGCAGCCGTCATGGCAGCTCAAGGCTCAGTGCTGACCAATAAATACGCCGAAGGACTGCCAGCCAAACGCTACTACGGCGGCTGCGAATTTATTGACGGCATCGAGCAAATCGCGATCGATCGCGCCAAACAGCTATTTGGAGCAGCTCACGCCAACGTCCAGCCCCACTCCGGCGCTCAAGCCAACTTTGCAGTGTTTTTGAGCTTGCTAGAGCCTGGGGACGCAATTATGGGCATGGATTTGTCCCACGGCGGACACTTGACCCACGGTTCCCCCGTCAACGTCTCCGGCAAATGGTTCAAAGCTTTTCACTACGGCGTTAACAAAGAAACAGAACAGCTTGACTACGACGAAATTTTGGCAGCAGCCAAACAAAACCGACCGAAATTGCTGATTTGCGGCTATTCAGCATATTCGCGAATTATCGACTTTGAAAAGTTTAGAGCGATCGCCGACGAAATCGGAGCCTACCTGCTCGCCGACATCGCCCACATCGCCGGGTTAGTCGCCACAGGCCACCACCCAAGCCCCCTCGCCCACTGTCACGCAGTCACCACAACCACTCACAAAACCCTGCGCGGCCCCCGTGGTGGCTTGATTATGACTAATGACCCGGAATTAGGTAAAAAGTTTGACAAAGCAGTGTTTCCCGGCACTCAAGGCGGCCCCTTAGAACACGTGATTGCGGGCAAAGCAGTAGCTTTCGGCGAAGCATTAAAACCCGAATTTAAAACTTATTCCGGTCAAGTAATAGAAAATGCGCGCGCTTTAGCTGCACAGTTGCAGCAGCGGGGTTTAAAACTCGTTTCCGGCGGCACGGACAATCACTTAATGCTAGTAGATTTGCGATCGGCAAACATGACAGGCAAGCGAGCCGACCAATTAGTTAGCGGTGTAAATATTACTGCTAATAAAAATACCGTGCCTTTCGATCCAGCATCGCCTTTTGTCACCAGTGGTTTGAGACTCGGTTCGCCGGCGATGACAACCAGGGGCATGGGAACTACTGAATTTACCGAAATTGGTAATATTATTGCCGATCGACTCTTGAATCCAGATGATGAAAGCGTCGCAGCCGATTGTCTGCGGCGAGTAGCTGCACTTTGCGATCGCTTCCCGTTATATCCGCACTTGTTCTTGAAAGTGCCGGCATTAGCTTAATTTTCCTGATTGGCAATGGGAAATTGGTAGTTGGAAGTGTACGGGTAAAAGGGTAAAAGAGCCGGAAAAGATTGAGAGTTGCTAGTTGAGATCTTGAGAAGCAGTTTTTATCAAAAATCTCGCCCGGACGGTTTTTAGTAAAGATATTTGTCGGGCTGCGCTAGTTTGATTAATGGTATTTGTCGATCGCGAAAGATACCGCTCAACTGGGCCCGCTTGGCAAGTATCGATATCGAAAAAGTCGATCGATATTGCGATTGAAAGACGCTTAATTTGAGAGTTATCAGTGAAAAACTTCACAATTCGCGTCCTGGCAACTTCCACTCCTGCAAATCTCCGGCTCCCAAACCCCCAGTCGCTCTCTCCAGATGTTTCCTTGTGATAAGCCATCTGAAATGTAGTAGACTCTGCCTGAACAGCCTAATTGCCCCGCACTATTATTTAAAATTGATTTCAGATGCCGCACCAGTATCTGTACCACGTAGTCGCTTTTCTGGTTTCTGCGATCGTCGTCCTCTACAGTACACCAATAGTCAAAAAAATTGGTCTCAAAAGCGGGCGAGTCGATCGGCCAGGCGAGCGAAAAGTCCACAAGCGCCCGATGGTGCGCTTGGGAGGAGTGTCCATCTTTATGGGCACTCTGACTGCTCTGTTATTTGTCTGGCTCTCAGGAGGCTTCATCGATGCTAGCGGACAAATTCTCGATCGCAAAGACGAATACGAAATCTGGGGAGTCACCCTCGGCGGCCTCGGATTCTTCCTCATCGGTTTAGCAGACGATTTATTTTCGCTCTCAGCCATCAAACGCTTGCTCATGCAAATCGGCGTATCCAGCATCGCTTGGTACGCGGGCGTACAAATTGAGTTTCTCACAGTTCCATCCTTGGGACTGACAGATCTTGGCTGGCTGAGCTTGCCAATTACCGTAATTTGGCTCGTCGGTATGGCCAACGCCATCAACTGGATTGACGGTTTGGACGGTTTAGCAGCCGGAGTTTCAGGTATTGCAGCAGTTGTGATGCTGATAGTCAGTCTGTCAATGCACCAACCGGCAGCAGCCCTAATTGCAGCGGCTTTAGCTGGCGGCACTTTGGGATTTCTGCGCTACAACTTCAATCCGGCTCAAATCTTTATGGGAGATGGCGGGGCTTATTTTATCGGTTTCACTCTCGCGGGAGTGGGAGTAATTGGGTTAGTTAAAACTACGGCTATTACCTCTGTGTTGCTGCCATATTTAATTTTAGCTGTACCGATTTTAGATATGTCAGCCGTGATTCTCGATCGACTCCGCAACGGCAAGTCACCGTTTATTGCTGACAAACGCCATCTCCACCACCGACTTTTAGAAGCCGGACTCTCCCATCGATTTGCGGTTTTATTTATTTACTCGCTGACACTTTGGGTGGGAAGTTTAGCCCTCGCTTTTTCGGTTCCCAGCGGCGTAATTTACGCTATGGGTGCGACAAGTTTGCTGGGATACGCTAGCTGGAAAGTTTGGAGACACGCTCGATAGTCATTAGTCATTAGTCAGTAGTCATTAGTCATTAGTCAGTAGTCATTAGTTGTTTACTACCAATTAGCAACTAGCAACTAGCAACTAGCAACTAGCAACTAGCAATGCCCAATGCCCAATGCCCAATGCCCAATGCCCAATGCCCAATGCCCAATGCCCAATGCCCAATTACCAATGCCCAATGCCCAATGCCCAATGCCCCATGCCC
>Ga0335395_10002898_pt1 | contig 10660 bp, 7 predicted proteins | sample MAT02_FD_205744 | JGI IMG/M metagenome (GOLD analysis project Ga0335395, IMG submission 205744) | Freshwater microbial communities from Lake Fryxell liftoff mats and glacier meltwater in Antarctica - MAT-02 (spades assembly) (version 2) ...
TCTCAGCACGATTGCATACAACTATAAATTATAGCGAAATCACAGTATATTGTCAATCAGTAAAACACTAAGTTTCTCAATATTTTTTAGCCAATGCGGACTGAAGTCCGCACTACAAACAGGTTCGTAGTGAGGACTTTAGTCCGCATATTACTTGTTTCCCGACTCCATTTCCTTGCGTTTCTTCGTTGATGGCTGTTTGCGAGTTTTAGGAACCGGGATTGTCTCAGACTCGGGCTGTGCGATGTCTTCGGTTGATTTGCACAAGTCATTCAATAACAATTTCTGCTGAGATTCGAGCTCATTCAGCAACTTTGATGCTGTTTCTAATATTTGTTTTCCTTGTCGGACTTGAATAGTAGTTTTATTTTCGATCGCATCCAGCAACACAAAAAGTGATACAATTTGCCAAATATCTAAATCATCGCCGATCACAGCGCACTCAGACACAATTTTGCCATTGGCTGGGGCGTGAATTCCTAAGCCGGAAGCTTGAATCAACGGCTGCATTTCTGCTAAAGTTAAATTGGCAAGGTCGCTAATTTTATGTTCAAGCGATACGAAATCGGCTAAATCTGGTAAGTTGAGCGATTCTGCGGCTACAGCGTCGAACTTGAAGGTGAGAGTTTGATTTAACGGATCGGAAATGGCGTAAATTGATTGGATTTGCGATCGACTAACCGCACCTTGATTAAAAAAATCTTTGCCTAAAGGCGCTATGGCAATTGTACCATTTTCAGCCACCTCCAAACTTTCCAAATTAACCAAAGTCGTCGCCGTAGTCTTCACAAAAATCTCGTCTAACCCCAGCAAATCCGCCAACTCCTGCAAAGTTGGCGCAGGATCAAACTCAACACCCGCCCGCAAAATGAACTCTTCCAATACATTAAACTCGCGCGGTTCACTAATCGCCACCTCCAGCGGAGTTTGGCGGATTGCCAAGCGGAATTGACGCGCCGCCAACACTGACAAACCCGGATTTTGTTGCTCGATTTGTGCCGCTAGCGAACTTAAATTCGAGTCAATTTGTTTAGTTGAGGACGCTAGCAACATCTACAAAACCTCCGCAGTGACGCACCGTTTTTGAAACTTCCTGATACATTTTTCCGACAGTACCTGTTTGTTGGGTAAATAAATCGTGACAGCCGACAACTATCAGCAATTCTTGAGCACGGGAAAATGCCACATTCACCCGTTCCGGTTCCTTAGCAAATCCAATATCGCCCCTAATATTATTGCACACTGTGCTGACAATAATCACAGGTCTTTCCATGCCTTGAAATATGTCAACCGTACCAGTGCGGATACTCAAAGAAGGGAATCTTTCGGCGGCGATTCTATCTTTAATTGCGTTCAATTGAGCACCGTAAAAAGTGATAATCCCGATTTCTTTCGGCGGTTCACCCTCTACCATTTTAGGCCGCCAAGCGGTTTCCATCTGTTCGCACAAAAGCTCGATCGCATCAATCTCCCTCACATTCAACCGCGAAGTGCCCTGTTTTCCCTCCTCAAACCCTTGTCCCACGGGCGTTTTCACCCACAGGATGTGATTGTGTTCTTGAATGATCTCACCTGCGAGATGGTGCGCGCGTCTCGTGTCTGCTTCCAGAATCCCACAGTTGAGCTTTTGCTGGTAAAACTGATTGATTGCGCCCATAATTTGCGGGTGCATTCGGTATTGAGTTGTCAGCATTTTTTTGATCCCGTCGCCCGCACTTTCAAACAATATTTTGAACAGCGATTCTTTGATAAAACTAAGTTCATCTCCCGTACAACCAATATCTTCGGCGATATCATCGATTGTACTTTGATTGAACATCGGCGGTAATTGCCTGTGATCTCCCACTAATACTAATTTTCTGCCCTTCAAAGCGGGAATTAATAACTCTGGTGGAGTGCATTTGCTAACTTCGTCAATGATCACTGCATCAAAGCTGGGGAAGTTTTTGCTAAAATCGAAACTCGCAGCTTGCACGCAGGTAATGCCGATCACGTTGGCATTGTCAATATAAATTTGCTTTAAATCACTGCGGTCTTTTTCTGATGGATTGCGGAGTTTTTCAATCCAATCTGTGACAAAGTTTTGAGAACGATTTATGGCCGTTTCTTCTCGTTCTAATTCCCGTTGCCAATGTTTGAATAAACGCTTGATTTTGCTTAAGAAATCTACGCTGAACAATCCGGTACTGGGGACTTCTGGCTGGTATTTAGTCGGGATTGTTTGCCATGCTGATTCCCACCATTTTCTCTCTACAATTAATCCTGCTGTTGGTTGTTGCTGTTGCAGTTGAGCGGTAATTTCGCTCAATTCCGTTTGAAGTTGTGCGAGTTGCTCATGCAAAGCTGTGGAGGCAATTTGCAGCGGTGATAATTGCTCGTCAAGAGTGCTTTTGATGACTTCCAAAATCCCGAACGGATCTAAGTCAGCAATGGATTTATCAAGCTGAATCGCACTCACTTTCCAAACATCAATTTGCTTGACAAAATGCTGCGGTTGCTCCCAAATATTTGACTTTTGCGCGAGATATTGTTCAGCTAAAATCCGCAACTTTTCTGGTACGTTTGGCTGTTCGACAATTGCTTGCAATAGATTCGTAACTTCGCTAATTTTTAAGTTAGCTTCTTGCTGCGCTGTTTCTACCTGAACTTGGGCGGCGGATATTTGCTGCTGACTGACGCTTTGACCGATTTTATCTAATAACTGTTGCTGTTTGATCAGTTGTTGTTCGGTTTCGGTTTTCAGGGGAACTATGCACTGACGGGCATTTCCGAGGATGCTGTGCAGCAATTCTTTGACTAGGCGATCGAAGGTTGCCTGGATTTGATTTGGCTGCAAGGATTCACTGTAAAATTGTTGGATATTAGCTAAGAAAGTGCTGGCTTTTTCGATGATAAATTTGCGCTGACTGGGGCTGACTTGGGTATAGCTGGCGAAGTCTTTGGCTAATTGTTGCCATTGCGTGCGATCGCCCGCAGCGAGCACGATCGGCGTTTGACTCAAATTTAGGTGCAGAAACTCGCTAAACCGGAACTGCTGCCCTTGGATGTCCTTAAAACCTGCGGTGGCTTCGTGGGATAGCGCCTGCCGCAACCGCTCCAAATCGGGCAAACTCACTTTACATTTCGGCGGGACGATCGGCATTTTGAGCTGACGAGCAATTTTTAGCAATCCTGCGGGCAATTCTACCATATCATCCGTCAGCATCGCGCCCGTTTCCCAGCAAGCTTTCACGACTTCATACAATCCCGTATCTGCTGTCTCAATCCATCCCGCAACGGCGACGACAACCGCCGCAATTTCCGCTTTTCGCAGTTCCAAATTACTGATTTTCTGTTCGAGATTGTGGCGATGTGTCTGATTTTGCTTGTCGCCCAATTGTAGCTGATTGACAGCATCCGACAACTGCCGCGACACCCGCAGCGACTCCGCAACCGCTGACATAGCGTGACAAACATCCTCAGCGCGATCGCACGCAGCCTTAAAATCCGATATTTGGGCTGCTACAGTTTCCCGCAACCAAACCGCAATCCCAAACGCGCCGCACATCGGGCGATCGAATCCTATTTGAATAGCATGATTGACGCAAATCCGCACATTTGCCATAAAGTTTTCGACTAAAACATTGCCTTCAGAATAAGGTTTTAGTTTCGGCATAAACTCGGCAATTTCTGAAGATTCCCAGTTAATATCCGGCGCAGATAGCAGATTAGCCAGCCCATCAACTAAAGATGCAATCTCGCTTTTGGCGCTTAAACTTAGTTGATACGCTGCTGCTTGCGCGCTCAACTTTTCCTCAACATCTGCCTGACTATCGTGCAGGTGTTTTTGTTCCTTGAAAAAAGCTCTTTCAGCGGCAGAATAGGCATTAAATCTGTCGAAGTCTGCCACCAACTGCCGCAAAGATGTCACATTAATCTGACGCTGCGACAGTTTTTGTTCGCAATCAGTCGCCGTATTTTGTAGCCAAGTGCCGATCGCATTTTCTTCTAAAAACGGCTGGCCCTCTTCCTGCACCTTATGAGCTTTTCCCTTCCGCAAAGCCCGAATCGCCGGATTGTGCACCAACCTACTCAAAGCATTATCAACCGCTAAATTAGCTTGCGAAGCAATGAGAGTTTTCCCACCTTTACGGGCAATTTGATAGCAAATTTCCGCAATCACCGTCGTTTTTCCGGTTCCGGGCGGCCCTTGAATTAGAATTAAATCCCGCGCCGAAAGCACCATTTCAACGGCGGCGAGTTGATCATCATTAGCATTACGATTTAATAAGTCTTCCCGATCCAACTTAACCAGTTTGTCGGGAATTCTCGCCTGGGAAGAGTCGAATAAAAACTCGCTTAAATAGGGATTTTGAGCGCGGCCATCCGTGAGCATTTTTAAAGCTTTTTTTTTGCGATCGATCTGACTAATATCGCCCGCCGCCTCAAAATACAAGAATCCTTGTTTGGGAAGTTGATATCTGCCGCCCGCCAGGCGATCGCCCAAATCAACATCTAACTTAATCCGTAATTTACCATAATCAAAGTCAATTTCCGCAATGCTACCTAAAGTCTCGCCATCGCGGCCACTTCTGCTTCCGGGCGGCGAATCAAACAAAATAATGTCTTCATTTCTGGCCTTTTTCAGCCTTTCGCGAAAGTCGCCGATTTGTAAGGGATTCTCATCGTAGCCGTCAAGAGTTGCGGAATGGCGATCGATTTCAAAAGTAACGATTTTGAAGCCGGAACCGTAGTTGTGAGCGCGGAAAGGTACGCAAAATTGACGCGCCTCGGCGATGCGTTTTTCGACATTTAAGAAAGTGTGCCAAACTTTTAATTGTTCGGTACTCGGTATATGTCTATCGTCCCAAAATGGCATTTGTTGGACGCGGGCGATCGACTTTGCCGGAATTGGCGAGCGACTTTTTGGCAAAAGTCGCAACTGCATCGGCAAAACATACCCATCTTTTCTACCTCTAGGAATCGCCACCAAACCAGCATCCAGCAGTTTTAAGCCACCGATGCCATCTTCTATGCGTACAGTTGCTAATAATCGTAAAGTGCGATCGGCTTTTTGCAACAATTCGGGCAATTCAAAATAATCTCCATCCGTAGCAAGAATCAATTCCCAGATTTCTTCCTCAGAAAATCTCTCATTTACCTTTTGGCGGCGCACATAAAAAAGACTGTGGGATGCGCCGGCTATCTCCGACATCAGAAGTTCCGCACGATCTCTGCATTCCCAATCGCGATATTTCGCTAAAGCCGCGTCTCCTTCAACTTGCCCAATAAATTTATTAATCGTGCGATCGCCACTAAATTTATATCCCCAATCTTCTGCTACTAAAGATGGCATATTTTGATTTTCGATTTTGGATGTTAGATTTTAGATTGGATTTAAGATTAGCACATAGGTTCGTAGGGTGTGCACCGCGCACCGATTGAATTTGTAGGTGTGCATCGCGCACCGGTTAAGAAGACCGGTTAAGAAGACCCGGCGGTTAGAAACCGCGTCTACACAGACGAAACCCGCCTCCGCGGGTTAAAGACGAAGACCGGGCGATAAAAATCGCGTTACCTTCTTCAGTCCGCGGAGGCGGACATCGTTTGTGTAGGCGCGGTTTCAACCGCCGTCTGCATCTCGCACACAACGCACGCCTGCATCTGCACAATAGAATCAAAAGGGCGAATGATGGGAATTGAACCCACGAATGGTGGTACCACAAACCACTGCCTTAACCACTTGGCTACACTCGCCATAACGTTTTTAACTATAGCATCATATCTCAGCACAAGTCTAGGGGTAAAGCCAAAATTTTTTGAAATTTTTTTCAGAGTCCTTGAATCGATCGCATCCATCGCACCTCAAATTCCAGACACAGTAAGAGTTTAGCACGATTTTCCGTTTGGGAAAGCTGCAATAATCCCACTTCCTAAGCAATCGCGCGATCCAGGATCAGAAGACCGGGCGGTTGAAACCACTTCTACACAAACACCCACTCCAAGCGGGTTGAAGACCAGGCGGTTAAAATAACATTATCTTCTTCAGTCCGCGGAGGCGGACATCGTTTGTATAGACGCGGTTTCAACCGCCGTCTGATGTCTATCAATTCCCTCATCCTTCCCTTCTTTCTTCCTTCCTTCGGGCTAAAAGCGTCTAAGCGCTTCGCGCAGGCTGCGCCAACGTGGTTCATTTAACAAAAAATCAAAAATCAAAAATCAAAAATCAATATGAGTTACTGCCTAAATCCAGAATGTCAAAAACCCGAAAACCCCAACACCGCAGAACATTGCTTAAACTGCGGCTTTAACCTATTGCTGAGACAGCGATATCGACCGATTCAACTCATAGGTAGAGGTGGATTTGGCAAAACTTTCCTAGCAATTGATGAAGATATCCCATCGCACCCCCGCTGTGCAGTCAAGCAATTTTATTTTTACGACAGAGACCCCGAAATCCTCAAAAAAGCCGTTGAACTATTCCACCAAGAAGCCATTCGTTTAGACGAACTCAAACACCCACAAATCCCCAAATTATTAGCCTGCTTCAAACAAGAAAGACAAATTTATTTAGTTCAAGAATTTATAGACGGGCCAACTCTCAAACAAGAATTAGAGGAGAGTGTATACGATGAAAATAAAATTTGGCAACTGCTGCAAGACCTATTACCAGTCCTGCAATTTATCCACAATAGCCACGTTGTTCACCGCGACATCAAACCAGAAAATATTATTCGTCGCCAGTCGGACAACAAACTCGTATTGATCGATTTCGGCATTGCCAAACTAATGACTGATTCAGCCATACTGCGTCCAGCAACGCTCATCGGGAGTCAAGATTATATAGCCCCCGAACAAATGCGCGGTAAAGTATTTCCTGCTAGCGACCTTTACAGTTTAGGTGTGACTTGCATTCGCCTGATGACGGAAGTTCCGCCGTTGGATATGTACGACTGTAACACTGAACGCTGGTGGTGGCGCGACTTTCTCCCCAAAGGCACAAGTATTAGCGACGAGTTAGGTGAAATTTTAGATAAATTGCTGCAAACTCATCTCAGTCAGCGGTACGGTCTTGCTGAGGAAGTTTTGCAAGATATCAATGCGGCTTTAGATATTCGCCCTCAAGTTTTTCTTTCGCTCAAAATGCCGTTAGCAAAGCCCTCGCAGAGGATCGCCCCTACGATCATTAATACCGATAACTCAGCTAATCTCAACGCGCCACAAACTCCTGATGCTCCAATTTTATCGACAAAAACCGTGGCTAATTCCCCAGAGACTTTTTCCTTATCTGTGACTTCAAATCTCGATCCGACCATGATTTCTGCACGGGCTGTTGATTATACCAAACTGCGGGATTGTTTGTCAAACAAAAAGTGGAAAGAAGCCGATCGCGAAACTTGGACAGTCATGTGTCAGTCTCTGTCGCTGACACCGGGAACTCAGCTAGAAATCAGCCAAATTTACAAGTTACCGTGCCCAGATTTGCAAACAGTCGATCGGCTATGGCTACATTATAGTCAAGGTCGGTTTGGCTTCAGTGTCCAAAAGCAAATCTACGAAAGCGTTAAGGGAGATTATATCCGATTTTGCGATCGGGTAAACTGGCCGACATACAACTCTGCTACTGCTTCAGGACAAATTAAATATACTCAAAAAGCACCAATCGGACACCTCCCGTCTCGCAGTTGGGTGGGCGGCATTCAGTGGCTGCGCCACCTCGATGCGCTGTCAGCAAAACTAACCGAGTGCAACAATAATACTGCTGCCAAATTTTCAGTTAACAGTTAACAGTTAACAGTTAACAGTTAACAGTTAATTACCGATTACCGATTACCGATTACCAATGACTAATGACTTAACTCTATCTAAAAGCAGATAAATCTCTCATGTGAGATGTATCCAGCGACCGAGGTTCAGTGCGATCGCTTGTCGCACAATGGATGCTGAAGGTAAACACAGATACAAGTCGGCAATCTGACGACTATAACAACCGAACTAAAGAGAGGTATCGATCGATGTTTTTTCACAAAAAGCAACTAATGTCTCCGGTAACAGTAGACGAAGCCAACCCCCGTTTTGCTCAATTGCTGCTAGAACAGTTTGGCGGAGCCACCGGAGAACTGACAGCAGCTCTGCAATACTGGGTGCAGTCCTTTCACTGTGAAAATGCAGAGATTAAGGATATGCTCCAAGATATTGCGATCGAAGAATTCGGCCACTTAGAAATGGTGGGCAAACTCATAGAAATGCACACCAAAAACGTTGACCAAACAGATGCTTACAAAAGCACTTTGTTTGCGATCCGCGGTGTAGGCCCGCACTTGTTGGACAGCCAAGGTCAAGCTTGGACTGCTGCTTATGTCAACGAAGGTGGCGATGTTGTCCGCGATTTGCGCGCTAATATCGGTGCGGAAGCAGGAGCTCGCCAAACCTACGAAGAATTGATTAAACTAGCGCCGGATGCCGGAACCAAAAAGACGCTGCACTTCTTGCTGACTAGGGAAATCTCCCACACTCAAATGTTCATGAATGCTCTGCAATCAATGGGCAAACTTACCGATCCGCTGTTCGGAAATATCGCGCCAGATTCAACAGTAGATTTGTTCTTTAACTTGTCTAGTGATGGCAAGGACGAACCCAATGCTTTGAACTCTGAACCTACTTTCAAGTACGTCGCCGATCCTGCTCCCAAAGGTTAATCAAAATATTCGGCAACTTATATCCTCGACTTCTTATAGAAGTCGAGGATATCGCTGTTAAGCTGTCGCGCATTTAAATTTTATATTTAGAGCGGGCTCTCCCGCCCACCCCACTCATTGTTTGATTTTTTTTTAAACATCCAATTTAAGTGCAGAACAGCTTATGTTTTTTTAGGAATTTAGGCTCCCAGATGTTAGAATTATTCAACATCATCGAACACTAACATCAAATCCATATTGAAATTGCGATCGACCTATTTATTAGTTTCCCACGGCAGCCGCGACCCCAGACCCCAAATCGGTTTGGAAAACCTAAGTCAACTGCTGTCTCAAAAATTGCCTGACTCGTTCCCCGCAGTCGCAACCGCTACCCTAGAACTCGGCCCCGCCCCGCTGCACGAACAAATTTGCAGTTTTGGCGAACATACCCTTTCCCTCGGACTGACACAATTGCAAATCCTGCCCGTATTTTTATTACCGGGAGTTCACGTCGTCGAAGACATACCCGCTGAGGTGGAAATTGCCCAAAAAACTTTTGGTGACAAGCTAAAAATAGAAGTGCGCCCGCATTTAGGTTCCCAGGAAGCCGGCTTAACAAACTTGCTGAAAACTCAGATGCAAGACGTGCCTTTTCTCCCCAATCTGCTATCCCCAAAATGGATTTTATTATCCCACGGCAGCCGCCGCCCCGGAGGTAACTCGACTGTTGAAGAAATCGCCAGCCAACTCGGTGCACAGACAGCTTATTGGTCGGTCAAGCCGAGTTTGGAAGAGCGAATTGACAGTTTAGTTCGTGGTGGACAGCAGCAAATAGGAATTGTGCCATACTTCTTATTTAATGGAGGAATTACAGATGCGATCGCCAAAAATGTCGCACAGCTAAAGCAGCAATTTCCGGCGGCAGAGCTTCATCTCGCAAATCCTCTAGGCGCAAGTGTAGAATTAGCAGACTTAATTGGGAATTTAATTCAAAAATGAATTGCAAAGACACAGAAGAGGTCAAGGAAGCAAGCAAAATGTCTTTAGGTAAAGTGTATTTGGTAGGTGCAGGGCCTGGAGATCCGGGTTTGATGACGTTAAAGGGAAAAGCTCTGTTAGAGTGTGCGGATGTCGTGATTTACGACGCTTTAGTCAGCCCTCAAATTTTGGCAGTAATCAATCCGCAAGCAGAACGAATTGATGCCGGAAAACGCAAAGGCCGTCACTCGTTAATGCAGGACGAAACAACTCAGTTAATGATCGAAAAAGCTCAAGATAATGCGATCGTAGTTCGTCTCAAAGGCGGTGATCCATTTATTTTCGGGCGCGGTGGCGAAGAAATGGAAGAGTTGGTAAAAGCTAGAGTTGCGGTGGAAGTCGTGCCCGGTGTAACTTCTGGAATTGCGGCCGCTGCTTATGCGGGAATTCCTCTCACACATCGATCGTACAGTTCGTCAGTCACCTTTGTCACCGGCCACGAATCAGCAGGAAAATATCGACCGGAGGTAAATTGGCAGGCGATCGCCCGTGGCTCCGAAACCATTGTAGTATACATGGGAATCCACAATTTGTCGTACATTATCGGCCAGTTAACAGCAGCCGAATTGAGCGCAGAAACGCCCATAGCATTAGTGCGCTGGGGAACGCGACCGGAACAAGAAGAATTGATCGGCACTTTGAGTACAATTGTAGAGCAAGTTGAGGCCGCTGGATTTTCAGCACCTGCGATCGCGGTAATCGGAAATGTCGTTAATTTGCACTCTATTTTGTCTGGATGTCGGCCGATAGATAAGACGGCGGTTGAAACCGCGTCTACACAAACAAAGTCCGCCTCCGCGGACTAAAGAAGAAGACGGCGGTTGAAACCGCTTCTCGTCAAACGATGTCCGCCTTCGCGGACTGAAGAAAATAATTCAATTTTAACCGTCTTTGTCTTCAACCCGCGCACCATCCGGGTTTTGTCTGTGTAGACGCGGTTTCAACCGCCGTGTCTTCTTCGTATA
>Ga0335395_10002899_pt1 | contig 10660 bp, 8 predicted proteins | sample MAT02_FD_205744 | JGI IMG/M metagenome (GOLD analysis project Ga0335395, IMG submission 205744) | Freshwater microbial communities from Lake Fryxell liftoff mats and glacier meltwater in Antarctica - MAT-02 (spades assembly) (version 2) ...
CGATCGAAAAGGCCTTCTCGAAGCTCAAAGCACTTTTGCGCAAAGCCGCCGAACGCACCGTCTCGGGCCTTTGGGCTCTCATCGGCAAGCTCGTCGACATCTTCACACCAAAAGAATGTGCAAACTACTTCAGCTCCTGCGGATATGATGCAGACTGATCGGAAAATGCTCTAATGGACGGCGATGCCAGCCGGGAGGATATCGACGCGAAGCTCGCCGAGCGGGACGCTGACCGTGACTTTTTCACCGCCGACGAGCATCCCGACGGCATGGCCACTGCCTTGCTGCCCGACAGTGGCCCCGTGGCCGAGTATCGCGGCGGTGACCGCCTGCTCCGCGCCGATCCGACGATGTCGAGGGTGCGCACTCGCTGGTCTTGAACACCGCGCCATTCCATTCAACGGTCTGGCGGTCGTCACGCTCACGCGCAGCTTGCAGCCTCGTGCCGCAGTGAATGGACAGGCAGCGATAAGTTGCCGATCGCGCAGCCGCGGCCGGGCTATAGCAACTGCTTCAGGCGATCGGGATCGATGTTGCCGCCACTGACGAGCACAACGGTTGGCCGCTCGCGATCCAGCGCGATCCGACCGGAAAGGACGGCGGCCAGGGCTGTGGTCCCGGAAGGTTCTGCCACTATCTTGAGGCAGGTCATCATATCCACCATTGCTGCCACGATTTCTGTGTCCGACACGAGGAGATGTTCGGCAAAATCCTGCTTGATGAGATCGAAGCAATGCCGGCCTGCCGTCGGCGGTGAAAGACCTTCGGCCACGCTCCTGCCCTCGAATGCGACCGGCGCTCCGGCTGCAAGGCTGCGGCGCATCTGGTCTGCTCCCTCGGGCTCGACCCCAATCAGTCTAACGGCATGATCCGGTTGGCAGGCGCGGGTTGCAAGAGCCAGTCCGCCAGCCATGCCACCGCCGCCAATGGCGGTTACAATTGTCCCTACCGTGGGCAGGTCCTCGAATATCTCCAATCCTGCCGAAGCATGGCCAACCATCAGGTCCCTGTCGTCATAGGGGTGGACGAGCAGGCGCGAAGTTTCTTCGGCAAAGGTCTCGGCGCGGGCACGCAGGGTCGTATGATCCTCGACCAGAACGAGTTCCGCCCCATACTCGCGCGCCGCAGCGATTTTGAACCGACTGGCGTTGTGATAGACGAAGACGGTCGCTTTCGTCCCGACTTTTGCCGCTGCATATGCGAGGCCCAGGGCTGCGTTTCCGGACGAGAACGACACGACGCCCAAAGCTCGCTCGGTGCGGGTTAAACGCATCATCTTGTTCATCATGCCGCGAACTTTGAAGGCGCCCGTTTTCTGCATGCATTCCAGTTTGAAATACAGATCTGCGCCCACGCGGTCCCCAAGGCGGCGCGAACGGACAAGAGGTGTCTTGTGCAGAAACGGCATTGCGACACGACGTGCGGCCTCCAATTCCGCCAGCAGGTCGTGAGCCAAAAGGTCCTTCTGCTGAAGCATTGCCCACTCCCCTGTCGTCATCGGCCGAAGCACGCCGCGTCGGGCAGCAGACTATGACAATACCGTTGCTTGTGCAACCAATCTGCCAGACGAGTTAATTTCGCGCCTCAGCGTGCACGCAGATAGGCGCCCACCTCGGCCAGAGCAGCGTCGGCTTCGGGCAACTGGCCGGCGAATAAGCCCCAGTCATGGGGCATATCAGGCCAGATCGAAATGTCTGCGGCTACTCCGGCGGCACGCGCGTGCTCATGGAAATGCACGTTGGATTCCAAGGCTGGTTCCACAGCGCTGACCTGCAACAGCATTGGCGGCAGACCGGCAAGTGGTCCATTGATCGGTGAAGCCAGCGGATCGGTGACCTCCAGATCCTGCAGAAAGAGCGCCACGACGTAATTAATGTAGGCAATGGCTTCCGGTGGGATCCCTGAAAGGTCCGCGAGGTCCACAGCACCACCCAGCGAGACAATCGCGTCAGGACTGCGCATGCCGGTCCGCAGCATTTCCTGCGCGGCACTGATCGACAGGCTGCCTCCGGCAGAGTCGCCGCCCAGGAAAGCCCGATCGGCGATGCCAGGACCGTCCGGGCCGTTGGCGATCATCCATGAAAAGGCGGCAACAGCGTCGGCGCGGGCATCGTGCAGTGTATGTTCCGGGGCCAGTGCATAGTCGACATTAAGCACCGCGATCCCTGCCGCCTTCGCCAGGTGGGAGATCATCGGCCGAAACATCTCCAGGTCGCCGGCCAGATAGCTGCCGCCATGCAGCCATGCCAGACGCCGACCATCGATCGCGCCCTCGGGAACCAGCCACTCGCACGTCACGCCCGCGGCATTGACCGGTATTACAGCGACGCCTTTGGCCAGAGGGTCACCCGATGCTATCTCCTTCATCAACTGGCGTGCCAGCGAAATGTCCCGTTTTACATAGATCGCGTCCATGTAGGCGGGGCCGACCTTGGCGAGGCGCTGCATGATGAGCTGAAATTCCGGAGAGGGCATGGTATAATCCTACTCGATGCGCTTGAAGGTGCTGGCGCCGTTGCAGAGAAAATCACCGCCGCCCGAGCCAGGGATGTTGACGAACTGAAAGCCCCGGACCAGCCTGGTGCTGAGCTCGGGCGCCAGGGGGTAGAATAATGGCCCAGCTCCGGTCAGGTAAAAGGCGTCGGGGCCCGAAGGTATGATCGGCAGCCGCGACATGGCTTTGTGCAGCGGATTGGCGCGCGGCGCGATCGTGAGATACGGACCATCTGCCTCGACGGACACGGTCAGGCGCAGGATATGATCGCCAAATTCGCCGAGTATGTTGCCGAGATCGGCAATCGGGGCGATCGGCATGTCGGATGCGCTGGCCTCGAACACCCCGATCAGATCGCGGCACAGGGCGCCTACCACATCCTCGTAGACCACCATTCCGGTCGGCGCGTTGACAAGCAACGCAACCACCAGCTCGTCTTCGGGAACAATCCGCAAATGGGCTCTGGTACCGGCGGTTGAGCCGTCGTGTGCAACGATGCGTTTGCCACCCCAATCGAACAGGCTCCAGCCCAGACCCCAGCCGAGCAGGCTGCCGGAATAGGACGCCGGCATCTGGACGGACCATGCGGCAGCAGCGGTTTCGGGCCTCAGGAGGTTTCCGTGCAGATAGGCTTCGGCCATAGCCACAAGGTCGCGTGCGCGACCTGCAGGCGTCGAACCCGCCGGCGAATGGCCATGGAGGAGAAAGGGATGGGGATCGACCTTCCACTCCGGGTTTCCAGGGTAGCGCACGTGGCCAACAGCGAAGAGGTGGCGCAGGGCGAATTCCGGCCGGGCAACCAGTGCGTCCAGCTTCAATGGTTCCGCGACAAGGGTTTGCAGTGCAACGTCCCATGGCTGACCCGAGGCGGTTTCGATACAGCGCCCCAAAAGCAGCATGCCGCTGTTGCAATAGGAGAGCAGGGCACCGGGCCGGTGCTGCATCGGCTCTGAATTGATGAGGACGATCTGGCGTGCCAGCGCATCCTCGTTCCGCCCGGTATCCTGGAAAATGGTGCCGACCAGTCCGCTGCAGTGGGACAGCAGCTGGCGGATCGTGATATCGGCCAGCAGCGGTTCGACAGGGTCGAACTCCGGCACGTAGCTGCGCGCGGGGGCGTCAAGCCCCAGTTTCCCCTGATCGACCAGTCTCAGCACCATTGTTGCGGTGATGGTTTTGCTGATCGAGCCAAATGGGAAAATGGTGTCAGAGGTGACGGGTACGCCCGTCGCACTGTTAGTGACGCCTGCGGCGGCCTCGTACAGCTGCCCCTTCCAGAGCACGGCGATTGCCGCGCCCGGCAGCCGGTGGGCAGCAATGCTCGCTGCAAGCTTTGCGGACAGGGTCTCCAAAATGGTGCTCATTTGATGTCGGAAGCGTCGCCGCCGGCCGGCCGCCAGACTGCCTTTGCTACCCGATACCAGTTCAATCCCAGTATCTTGCGAATGCTGGTCTCGTCATAGCCGCGGTCGATCATGGCCTGGGTGATGCGTGGATAGTCCTCAGGCTCGGCCAGCGGCATGTCGGGTCGGTACCCTGAACCGGGCGGAAAGGCGCCACCTGCCGCCGCCAAAGCAGCCTCGTAGATGAAGGACTGATCGTAAACATAGTCCAGCGACAGTCCGACATGGTCGGGCCCGACCATCTGGACCATGTGGTCAATGTGCTCGACCAGACGTGCAGCAGAAACATCATACTGGGCATTGACCATGTTGGAGATGCCCAACACCCCGATCACCCCGCCGCTTTTGGCCACTGCGGCGATCAAAGTATCGTCGACATTGCGGGGATGGGAATGGACAGCGGCCGCATTCCCGTGGGACACGATCACCGGAGACGTCGAGGCAGCGATTGTGTCGAGCGCCGTTTGCCGACCGGTGTGTGCCACATCGACCAGCATGCCGACCCGGTTCATCTCCGCGACTACGCGTCGGCCATAGCCGGAAAGGCCGGCGTCGGACGGCTCCATGCAGCCGTCCCCCACGCTGTTGCGAAGGTTGTAGGCCATCAGCATGTGCCGAACGCCCAATATGTAAAGAACTTCGATCATCGCAAGGCTCCCGTCGAGCCCGGAGGTGCCCTGCAGATCAAAGGCTATACCAACGCGCCCGGCTCGCTTGGCGGCAAGCATGTCATCGGCCGTGTCGACCAAGCGATAAAGATCCGGTGAAGCCTGGATTTGCGCTCGCTCCACCGCAATCTTCTTTATAGTTGTGCCCGCGTCGAACCCGTCGCCACCGATGGACAACGAGACGAAGTCGACCCCGCTAGCAGCAAAGCGTGGCAGCAATGCCCGCTTCAAGCCCGGTGCGCCGAGGTCGGTGTATGGCAGGGTGAAGTCGCAGACAAAGGCGTCGCGATGGAGGCTCGCGGCCTGTTCGCTTACATCCATGCTAGTGGTCATGGCAGCCCCCAATCATGCCCAAATCAGCGTCTGCAATTCCTGAACCTGCACCGTGCAAATGTCGATCGTTCGTCAGGCCAGACGCTTCGTCGCCCGTTCAACTTCCTAGAATCGAGCCGAGAATTCCAGTCCAGCTGTCCGAGGTTGACGGAAGTTGACCAAGATGCGGGACGGACCCGGTGTGAACGGGGTAGTCCCAGGAGTTGGGATGCCTGCCGTGGTGCTGGTAACGACGTCGGCGTTTGTTAGGTTGCGGCCCCACGCTCTGACACTGAAACGTCCGTCTGCCGTCTCCATGCCGACGGCGGCGTACAGCCACCAGTAGGCAGGCTGCACAAAGGGTGATCCGTCGGCGGTATTGTAGCTGTCAGCCCAGCGCGCGTTGCCGTTCAGGCGCAAGTTGAGCGCGTTATTAAGTGGCGCGAGCCAGTCAGCCGAGAAGGTCAGATTGTTCTTCGAGACCCCGGCAATCCTCTTGCCGTTAAGGGCCGGATTGGCACTTTCTTTGAACTCGGCGTGGTTGTGGCCGTAGGTTGCGCCAAGAGTGATGCCCTTTACCGGAACGACGTTGAGTTCGGCTTCGACGCCGTACAGAACCGCTTTTGGATCGTTGAAGAGCACGAAAGTGGGCACGCCGCCTACGATGGATACTCGACTGGCCTGGCGATCCTTCCAGTCCATGTAGAATGCGGTGATGTTGAATCGTGCGCGGTTTTCCCACAGCTGCGACCGGAAGCCTGCTTCCCAGCTGTTCACAAACTCCGGCCTCACTTGAGCACCCAGCGACCCCGGCAGAGTAGGAAGGCCGGTCTGAAAACCTCCACCCTTGTAACCGCGGGCAAATTTAGCATAAGCTGAAAGTTCGGACGTAAAGCGGTACGTCAAGGCCACATCGCCGGTCAGCTCGGTGTTTGAAAGAGATCCCAGAGCCAGCGGCACGACCAAGTTCACCGGATTGGTGCTGCCGATCGGGGTAAAGGCCTGGCCCGCCGGCACTTGGGCAGGAAATCCCAAGACCGGGTCAATGAGGCTGACTGCGCTTGCAACATTCTTGCGCTTGTCATGGGTAAGCCGCAATCCACCGGATAACACCAGCTTGCTCGTCAGTTCCTGCGTGATCGCAGCGAAAATGGCAAAGCTGTCGGAGTTCAACTTGTTTTGCGATACAGCGTCGGTCGGCACGATTCCTAAGTTCGGGAGCGGCGGCACTGCCAGCAACAGAGGAATGTTTAGAAAGAGCCGGGTGCGGTCGCGCAAAGACTCATGGAAATAATAGAGACCGCCAACGACAGTGGTCCCGGGCGCCTGATAGGACAGACGAGCTTCCTGCGAAAATTGCCGCTGTTCCTGGTTTACGCTGCTGTTGACGAAGGCGACGGGTAGTCCGTCCTGCTCGCTTATCTGATCAATCTTGTAGCCGCGGTAGGCTGTGACCGAGCTCAGAACGATGCGATCACTCAATTCGTAATTCGCAATCGCCGACAGGCCGAAAATCTCCCGTTGCACCGTGCTGTCGAAATCCGCATTGACCGTGCGCTGGCGCGAGAAGGCGGTGAACGGCGTGATTGTCTCGCCAGGCAAGGTAAACACCACTGCGGCGTCCGTTGCATCGTCCTTTGAATACTCGCCCTGAAACACGATGTTCAGGCGCTCGCTGGCGTCCCACAGCAGTTGTGCCCGACCACCCCAGTTGTCGATCCCGCCAAGGGTAGAGCCTGTTCCCGCATTGCGGGTAAAGCCGTCCTGTTTGCGTCGGGTCAGGTTGAACCGCGTCGATACCGTCTCTGATAGGGGTAGATTGAGATATGCTCGAGCCGAGAAAAGGTCATAATTGCCGACTTCGACGGTCGCCCCGGCACCAAGTTCGGGACCAGGCCTCGTAGTGGTTATGTTGATCGAACCACCGATGATGTTCTTGCCTTGCAGGGTTCCCTGCGGTCCGCGCAGGATTTCAATGCGGTCGATGTCCAGCAGATCGGTGTTGAACGCCGTGGAGCGACCGACATAGACTTGGTCGACCACTGTGCCATTGGCAGTCTCGAAACCGGCGACGGAGTCGCTAGAGCGCACACCTCGGATGGTCAGAAGCGAATTGAACAGGAATCCGGAGTTGGCAAATTCGACGTTGGGCGCGACTGTGAAGAGTTCGCCTACCGATCTGACACCACGCGCAGAAAGCTGCTCAGACGATAGTGCAGTAATCGATGCCGGAACGTCCTGCACATTCTCGGCAACCTTACGGGCCGTGACAATGATGTCCGTCAAGGTGGCAGACCCCGTTCCTTCGGGTGTCGGCACCTGCGCCAAAGCCGGAGCCGCAGCCAGACTTGCAAGAAGGGCGGTTCCGAAGAAGCCATGCCGTGCCAACTGTTTCTTCATGATGGTCCTCTCGAGTTGCAACTATCTGAATGAAGTCTGATCCTCGCGTCTGGATAGTTGCGAAGGAAACCATATAAAAGTTGTTGACACAACCATTATGTTTGCGTGGCCCCTTGCGAGGGCGGCCTTTCCCGGTTGGCGTTGCGCAAGGTTGGGCGACTGGGCGAAAAGGCGGACGCATCGATCGTGGACCAAGCGCCTGGACGTGGCTTTGCTCCAAGCAAGTTGGCAGCGACCCGCGCCGCGGCCGGCGCGGTCTGGACACCGTAGCCGCCCTGGCCAGCCAACCAGAAAAAATTGGAGTACCGGTGATCGGGGCCGATCACCAAACCCTTGTCGCTAACCGAGGTGCGCAAGCCGGCCCAAGAGGCGAGGATGCGCCGCACGCTGATAGAGGTTGCGCGCTCAAGCCGATCGATTGTGACGGCAATGTCCATTTCGTCCGGCATCGCGTCGCCAGGCGCCTGCAGCGTCTCGTCAGCAGGCGAGACCAATAGTTGGCCTGCGTCGGGCTTGAAGTAAAGATCTTCGCTAAGAGCCACGCAAAACGGCAACTCGTCGAGCGGCCAGCCGGGCGCATCGACAACAACCACGGTTCGGCGGAGGGGGGCAAGGCCAACCGGCTCAACACCAAATAGTGAAGCGACGTCGTCCGCCCATGCGCCTGCCGCATTGACAACGACGCCGGCGAGCAGCGGTCCGGCTTGCGTTTGCAGCAGCCATCTGTCACCGACGACCTCTGCCGACATCACCCGCGCCCCAGTGACCAGCCTTGCTCCGGCTGCGCGCAATACACCAACATAGCCGCTCACGAGCCCGTGAACATCGATGTCGGCAGCATCGGGCTCATAGATAGCCCCGCCAAGAACTCCCTCACGGAACACTGGCGCAACGCGAGCAGCGGCAGCGGCAGCCAGTCGTTCGACCCGCAACCCGCCTTGACGCAGAGCATCGTAGCGCTCGTCTAGCAGCGCGGACTGTTCCGGACTACCGAATTGCAGAACGCCGCGCGGTCGCAGCAGGGGGTGTTCGGCAAAGCCAACGCCGGGCTCGTTGAAAAAGGCGAGGCTTGCGGCACTCAACGCGCGGACCACTTCGTCACCGTAGCTCGGCGCAAAGATTGCAGCAGACCGGCCGGTGGCATGATAAGATAAGCGGTCTTCTAGATCGAGCACCAGTACGCTGAAATGCGAAGCAAGTTCGGCTGCAAGCGACAAACCGGCAATGCCTGCACCAATGACGACAATTTCAATCTCTCGCAGATCAGCCAGCAACAAACTGTGCCTCAGAACCAGCTACTGATTACTGAAAGCGGCTTTTTGATTTTGGCGTGGTGCGGAATTGTGGCGTCCGCCGCTGGATGGCCGACAACCAGGATCAGGAAGGCCTTTTCTGTTTCGGGGCGCTCACAGATCTTGTTCAGGAACGTCATCGGATTGGGAGTGTGGGTCAAAGTACCTAGGCCCGACTCGTGCAAAGCCGCGATGAGGAAGCCGGTTGCGATCCCGACGGACTCGTTCACATAATAGTTCTTGCGTCGTTCAAGCTCAGTGACGCCGCCTTTCCGCTGGGCAAAAATGACGATGAGCCATGGTGCAATCTCGAGGAACGGCTTTTCGTCATCGGTGCCGAGGGGCTCCAGCGCATCCAGCCACTCATCGCCCGCCTTGCCACCGTAGAAGACGCGCTCCTCTTCCTCGGCTGCCGCGCGGATTCTTCGCTTCATCTCTGGGTCGCCGATCACGGCGAAGTGCCATGGTTGGTGGTTGGCGCCGTTGGGCGCCGTCCCCGCCGCCATGAGGCAAGTTTCGATGACCGCCTTCGGCACTGGCTTGTCTGAGAAATAGCGAATCGTGTGCCGACGTTTCAACGACTCGTGGAAGGCCCTCGCCCGGGCTTTCATCTCCGGTTCCGGGTAGGAAACAAAGTCTGTCAGCGGAGAGGCTTCATGGTCGCGCATTTGACATACTCCGGTCGCTTACCCAAGACGGCAGATAAAGTTGCTACTGCAACTTGTCGGTTCGTGCAAGCGGCGTGTTGCCTTACGCTGAGTCAAACATGCTTGCGCGCTTCGACAGTGCCGCGATAGGGCTTGGCGCCCAGCAGCAGCAGCACAGCAAGCAGCGGAAAACAGACCCCGGCAATCACCGCAAGCGAAGCGCCAACACTAGCTTCGTCCTGGAACAACTGATCCGTAAGAAGCGCGACACTTGTGGGCCCGATCCCGCCTCCAATCACACCAACGGCAAGCAGCAACAGGGCCGAAACCTGCGCGCGCTGTCGATTTGGGGTGATGATTTGCACAATGAGCACCGGGACAATCGCCAGGTAACTGCCGAAAAAAACGAACACCGAAAACAGCACCAAGAAGCCGATCAGACCAGGCATGAATGGCGCACAAACGCCGCTGATTGCCAGCATGATTGCGGCAAAAATCGACAGGCGCACGGGCGCGTCCACGATCCCGCGCCGGAACATCCAGTCGTTCAGAATGCCGCTTGTCAGCGCGCCGCCAGTGCCAAACACAAGGAATACCCAGCCGAGTGCGGCCGCGCTATCGGCAGGAGTGAGTTCGAATTGGCGGATCAGGAATGTCGGACTCCAAGCCAGCCAGCCATTGAAAGCAAGGCTGCCGAACGGATAGGCCATGAAGATCAAAGCATAGGTTAGCGCGTCGGCTTTCAGGAGGCGACCAAGTTCGCCAAGGCTGGTGTTGGACTGTATGGGTGTAGGACTGGGTCCACGGCGGACGGGTTCGCGAATGGTCAGAACCATCAGGATCGCCAGCAGAACACCCGGCGCGCTCATCAGTACAAAGGCAGCGCGCCAAGACGTCAGGTGACCAACGAACGGAAGCGTGACTCCATTCCTCGCCCCGAGCCAGGCCAGCGCCATACCCCCCAGAATGAGGCCTAGGCCGGTGCCCAGCGCTCCTCCCATGGTGAAAATCGCCACAGCACGGCCCAATCGCGCCCTCGAGAAGAGGTCCGGCAGCATGGAAAAGGCCGGCGGCGCCAGAGCCGCCTCTCCCACGCCGACCAGGACGCGAGAGATGAACAGGCCGGCGAAACTGGAGGCCAAGCCAAAGACCCCCGTGGCGATGCTCCAGCCCGCGACGCCGGCAGAGATTATCGGGGCGCGTTTCCATCGATCAGAGATCACCGCGATCGGGAGACCGGCAATGGCATTGAAGAAGGCAAAGGCGAAGCCCTGGACCAGGCTAATCTCGGTATCGGTGAGCGAAAACTCGCGCTTCACCGGCTCAACCACAAGATTTAGCAGCGATCGATCAATGTAGGACAGAGCCGACGCGAGACAGAGCAGAATCAGCACCCAGACCCCAACGCCAAGGGGCGGGTTGTCATCGTCGACATACGGTTTCA
>Ga0335395_10002900_pt1 | contig 10660 bp, 8 predicted proteins | sample MAT02_FD_205744 | JGI IMG/M metagenome (GOLD analysis project Ga0335395, IMG submission 205744) | Freshwater microbial communities from Lake Fryxell liftoff mats and glacier meltwater in Antarctica - MAT-02 (spades assembly) (version 2) ...
ACTGGCAGCGCGCCGCGTCGTCAGTCCACTCCCGGGGCAGGTACAGCCGCGCGTGGGCGATGCCCACCAGCCCGCCCCGCGTCAGGGCGGCGAACACGCCGACCTGCCCGTTGGAAACCTTGCCCACCCCGCCGATGTACTGCCGCGCCACGCCCACGCTCTTCTTGCCCGACTTCTCCCAGCCGCACTCGTCGAGCAGCAGTCCCTGCTCGCCAGGCTGGCCCGAAAGACTGCTCTGTGTGCGCCGTGCCACGTACATCATCACGCCCTGAGCGTCCCAGTCCGACTCGCTGACGAAGTACTGAAGCTGCTGGTAGTCACTGTCGGGGATACGCTCCTGCATACGTTCTATCGGGGCGGCCCATGCCGTTGGACTTGCACTCGTGGAAGAGACCTTTGAGGTACTGCTCGCAGCGCGCTGTGCTGTTCTTACGCCCGCAAGTGAAGTGATCCCAGTAGCCGCGGGCGTAGATGTCGATTTTTTTTCGTCTAAGTCAGGGTAAGTCATAAGGGTAAAATATGCCTCAATTTTGATTTAACAAAGTAGAATTAGGTGTCTTACATCATTTAAGACACCCTATGAAAGCCCAATCCCAACCTTCAACCACAGACCCAAAGCTAGACTCCGGGGTAGCTAACACATTCTGGGTATATTCGCCAGATTACTGGACATAGACCCATTTGGGCGTTCTGAGCGTTTGCGCGATGTTCTCCAAGTAGCGGATAAATGCCACGAGTGACCGAACGTGACGGCGTAAGCTGGTGATGCCTTGGCGGAAGAATGATATGGCCATTGATGAGCCTCCGTCACGGTATACCTTTTGTTTCACTGAACCATTCTCAAATGCCTCACGTAGGGACAGAACATATGCCATTACCACAATAGCAATGAGCAGCATGATTTTGCCATCATCCTTAAAATTGAGATCCTCAATCGGGGCCGCCCGTGCGGTTGAATCCCTGCGTCTTGAGATGTTTAAAGCATGTCTCGATCCGCCAGCGACGGCGGTAAGCTTCGGTGATCTTTATTTTGTTGGTTAAGCTAGAAATAAAGTACAAAAGGGGCTCCTCTGGATCGTTTTTTGGGTTTTTAAGTATCACGATGGATAGCGCACAGCCATTCAGGATGAACCCTTTGATAACGCCCCGCTTGCGGCGGTGGGCTTGCCGGGTCAGTTTTGAATAAGCCGGGCCAGGGGCTGCGCTGACCGGCAGTCGGTAACAGCCCGCACTGAGCCGCACCACAAAATCGATATCTTCTGAACAGAGATAGCGCAACCACCGCATCGGCGGTCCGATTCTCGCCAATATATTCTCGGTCTGCCAACAGGATTTTACCCTCCAAGCGGTAGTAAAGCAATGCCTCGGTCATCAACTGCTGTCGTTCCACCTCGCTGCTATGGCCTTTCTTGTTGAGTTGAAGCGGCTGGGTACTGTCGTTTATCGGCATTTTCCTGATCGTGACGGCCTGCGTCAACTTCATCAACCTGGCCACGGCGCAAGCGCTCAACCGCGCGAAGGAAATCGGGATGCGGAAGGTGCTGGGAAGTCGGCGGAGCGAGGTTTTTTGGCAGTTCATCGCCCAAACAGGCGTGATTACGCTGCTGGCGTTAGCACTGGCAGTGCTGCTTACTTTGACCGTTTTGCCTTACGTCAATACCTGGTTTAGCTCGCAGGTGAGCTTCGACGTACTTAGCGACTGGCAGCTATTGCTGTTCATTCCGGCGTTGGTGCTGCTCGTGACGTTTTTGGCGGGATCGTATCCCGGTCTGATTCTGGCTGGATTCCAGCCTGTAATGGCGTTGAAGGGCCAGCTGTCGCAACAGCACATCGGTGACAATCAACACCCGCCGGGCGTTGATTGTCACGCAGTTTGCGCTCTCGAAGGCTTTGGTGATCGGCATGATCGTCATTGCCAAGCAGATGAGCTATTCGACCAATTCGGATTTGGGTTTCGATAAAGACGCGGTGATGATGATCCCGATTTCCTCAGAGTACGAAAAGGCTAAAATGGTAAAGGGAGAGTTTGAAAATCTGGCGGGCGTCGAGGAGGTGACGCTGTGCTTAGCCGCCCCGGCTTCAAACAACGCAAATTGGAGCACAGATGTTTATTTTGACAACAGCCCCAAGCAGGAGGGTTTTCTGGTATCGGTGAAAGCCGGCGATGAGAAATACCTCAACACTTTTGGCCTGAAGCTGGTCGCTGGTCGCAACGTCTTCCCCGCTGACTCCGCTCGTGAATTCGTGGTCAATGAAGCCTTCGCGCGGAAAATGAATCTGAAATCGCCCGACGAATTGCTGGGGAAAATGCTGATTGTGAACAATGACGAGAACAAAGGTCCGATTGTGGGCGTGGTCAGGGATTTTCACGATCTGTCCTTTCACGCAGAAATCAACCCCATCGCGATTTTTACAAACCCCGATATATACAATACCTACGCTGTAAAACTAAACACTGCCAACCTCACCACCACGATGGCCGCCCTCGAGAAGACCTGGAAAGCCAGCCATCCCGACCAACTCTTCGGCTACGAATTCCTGGACGACGACATCGCCTCTTTCTACGAAGCCGAAACATTGATGCTGAAACTGATTCAGGCGTTCTCGGCCCTCGCGCTGTTCATCGGCTGTCTGGGTTTGTACGGTCTGGTGTCGTTCATGGCGGCGCAGAAAACGAAGGAAATCGGCATCTGCAAGGTACTAGGCAGCAGCGTTGCCCAAATCCTCTGGATTTTCGGCAAGGAATTCGCCCGGCTGATCGTCATCGCCTTCGTCATCGCCGCCCCGCTGGCGTGGTGGCTGATGAGCGGTTGGCTGGCCGATTTCGAGTTTCAGATCGACATCGGTGCCGGGATTTTCGTCTGGGCGTTGCTGGGTACCTTCCTCGTCGCGTTCGCTACGGTCAGTTTTCAGGCAGTGCGGGCGGCATTGATGAATCCGGTGCAGAGTCTGAGATCGGAATAAGAATACCCTTAAAACTAAACATAGCCATGATCCGCAACTATCTGAAAGTCGCCTACCGCAACCTTGCCCGCAACAAGGGAAACTCCTTCATCAACATCGGCGGCCTGGCGGTCGGCATGGCCGTGGCGATGCTCATTGGCCTGTGGGTGTACGATGAGTTGACGTTCGATCATTACCACAAAAACCACGACCGCATCGCGCAGGTCTGGCAAAGTGGCATCAGCAACGGCGAAATCAATACGCGGATCACCGTACCGAGACCGCTGGAAATGTCGCTGCGCAATGAGTACGCCGACGACTTCGAACACATCGTGATGAGTAGCTGGACGCTTCGCGGCGTCGTGGCGCACGGCGATAAGCAACTGGTGAAGGAAGGCAACTACATGCAGCCCGCCGCCCCCGAAATGCTCAGTCTGGAAATCCTGGCGGGACAGAAGGACGGCCTGACGGAAACCAACTCGATCATGCTGGCGGCTTCGGTGGCTCAGGGACTGTTCGGCAAGGCCGATCCGATTGGCCAAATCGTGAAATTTGATAACAAGCACAATCTGAAAGTCACGGCGGTTTTTGCCGATATTCCCGCCAGTGATTCCTTCAACGCCACGACCTTTATCATTCCCTGGGAGCATTTGGTGGCCAATACCGAATGGGTGAAAGATGCGGCGGATCAATGGGGCAATAATTCCTTCCGGTTGTTTGTGCAATTGGCCGATAACACGTCGCCGGAGCAGGTAACGGCCAAAATCAAGGACATTAAACTAAAAGCTTACCCGGATCAGGCCCAGTACAATCCGCAGTTTCTGCTGCTGCCAATGAACGACTGGCACCTGCGATCCAAATTCGAGAACGGCGTACAAGCGGGCGGACGCATCGAAAACGTGTGGCTGTTCGGCATCATCGGGGCCTTTGTGCTGCTGCTGGCCTGCATCAACTTCATGAATCTCAGCACGGCGCGTTCCGAAAAAAGGGCGCGGGAGGTTGGCATCCGTAAGTCGGTGGGTTCGGTGCGAATGCAATTGGTCAGCCAGTTCTTGAGCGAATCGTTTCTGGTCGTTGGCCTGGCGTTTGGGGTAGCAATGTTGCTAGTGCTGGTTTCGATTCCCGCCTTCAATACCCTGGCCGACAAGCAGATTGCTTTTCCCTGGAACAACCTTTATTTCTGGGGGGCGTCCTTGGCTTTCACCGTTTTCACGGCGATGCTGTCCGGCAGCTATCCGGCACTTTACCTTTCTTCTTTCCAACCCGTGAAGGTGTTGAAGGGTACTTTCAGAGTAGGACGTTATGCAGCCCTGCCGCGTAAGGTGCTGGTCGTGCTGCAATTCACGGTTTCAGTGGCCTTGATTATCGGTACGGTCACCGTTTTCCGGCAAGTTCGACACACCAAAAACCGCCCCATCGGCTACGACCGCGCGGGGCTGGTGCAAATTCCCCTGACCGAAGGGGCTTTCGATGGCAAGTACGCTTTCATGCGCAACGAACTCATCAATACGGGGGCCATAGTGGAGATGTCCGCCACCAGCAACCCGACGACCGAGGTGTATTACGGGCGCAACGGCTTCAAGTGGGAGGGCAAGCCGGACGGTTTTCAGGCCGGTTTCGCCTGGATTTGGGTCTCGCCCGATTACGTCAAATCGCTGGGCTTGAAAATCATCGCCGGACGGGATTTTTCACCGGAGTTCCCCACCGATTCCAACGCAATACTTTTAAACAGAACCGCCGTGGAATACATGGGACTGAAAGACCCTGTCGGCACGATACTTCGGAATGACGATGAGGAAGATCCCGGCAGAGGTATGAAAGTGATCGGCGTCGTGGACGACATGGTGATGGACTCTCCCTACGAATCTGTGAAGCCCTCCGTGTATGATTTTAACGGAGGACCCGTCCGCTTTTACCACCTCCGCCTCAACCCTAACCAAAGTGCTGCCAAGGGCATCGCCACCGTCAAAGGCGTTTTCAGGAAAAACTTCCCCGACCTGCCCTTCGAGTACAAATTCGTGGACGAAGAATACGCAACCAAATTCGCCGCCGAAGAACGCATCGGGAATCTGGCGGGCGTATTTACCGGACTGGCAATTCTGATTAGCTGCCTGGGTCTGTTCGGCCTGGCCTCGTACGTCGCAGAGCAGCGCACCAAGGAAATCGGCGTCCGCAAGGTACTTGGGGCCAGCGTTGCCAGTCTGTGGCGGCTGTTGTCCAAGGATTTTGTGCTGCTGGTACTCATCGCTCTGCTGATCGCCACACCTTTGGCCTGGTATTTCATGGATGGCTGGCTGCAGAAATACACCTATCGCACCGAATTGTCTTGGTGGATTTTTGGGGCGGCAGGCGCGGGAGCTTTGGTTACTACGCTGCTGACGGTGAGTTTCCAGGTGGTGAAGGCGGTGTTGATGAATCCGGTGAAGAGTCTGAGGTCGGAATAAAGCCCATTTCCGAAGGCTTGACCTTTTACGAATTGTAAAAAATTTGCGAAGGACATTTTCGCTTTCCCGAATCCCCGGCAGGATGTTTTTAAAACGCTTCTTCCAAAGCTACCTTTCCCTCTCCATCGCTCAAACGCACGTAATCCACCAAGCCTTTCCCCTGAAAGCTGCATCCGACCCTAATAATTTTTCCAGCGAATTGGCGGATTGTTTTTTTGGAAATTATTGACGAACCATTGGCAGTGAAATATGCCGCTAAATTAGTCTCCCCGCAGCATGGAGCGAGCATTCTTCAGCCCTGAAAGTGCATTTGTATCAAATCATAGTACTGATCACCGATAGGAATTTCCTGCTTGTCGATTTCTACGTCTTGTCTCGTGTACGCGGTGACTTTGTCCACGTTGACGATATAGGATCGGTGAATACGAAGAAAGCGACCGTCAAGCAGTTTCTGAAAGGCGGAAATGCTGTATTTGACCGTGTGCTGTTCTTCGGGCAGATGAATGGTGACATAGTCTTTAAAGCTCTCAATGAACAATATAGCCTTCAACATCAACTTTATCTGCTTGCGGTTCTTGCGGATAAAAATGTAATCTTTCTGCTGCATTACTTCCGGAAAGTCAGTAAGTGTTTCGGGTTGCCGACTCAGAAACTTCTCGGTGGCCCGAAACAGGCGCTCGAAGGTGACGGGCTTCAAAAGGTAGTCCACCGCGTTCAGATTAAAGCCGTCGAGGGCGTAGTCGCGGTACGCCGTGGTGAAAATGACGTTGGGCTTGTGGAGCAGGTTCTTGAAAAAGTCGGTTCCTTTCATCACCGGCATTTCGATGTCCAGAAAAAGCAGGTCGATCGGCGTTTGTTGAAGCACCTTCCTGGCTTCCAGGGCGCTGGCGCAGGTGCCCACTACTTTGAAATCGGCTAGTTTGGACAAATGAGTTGCAATCAACTCGCGGGCGAGTTCTTCATCATCGACAATCAAGCAGGTGTACGTCATGACATTTTCAGATCTAATGCGACCGTGTATGCATCCGTTGCTTCATCCAGCCGGAGTCGGTGCGCGTTGGGATACAGGAGTTCCAATTGCTTCCTGACATTTTTCAGACCAATGGCTGGCTTTGCTTCTCCGTTTTGGGGCGCATTGCTCGGGATGGAGTTTTTAATACAAAAAGCTATTCCATTTTCCTGAGCGTGCAAGTCTATGTCGATTGTCGCCTGATCGATCTCCTGGCTTACCCCGTGTTTGAAAGCATTTTCTACGAAAGTAAGCAGCAGCAACGGGGCAATTTTTACGTCGTATTCTAGCAATGGGGTAAAAGAAACGGCGACCCGTTTTCCGTACCGTATTTTTTCCAGAGTCAGGTAGTTTTCAATGAGTTCGACTTCCTTCGCCAGCGGCACGTAGTCTTCGTTACAGCGGTAGAGGATGTAGTCCAGAATATCCGACAACTTCCCGATGACTTCGGGGGTGCTGTCCGATTTCTTGACCGCCAGGGCGTACACGTTGTTCAGCGTATTGAACAAAAAATGGGGATTCAGTTGGTGTTTGAGGGCCGTTAGTTCGGCGGTCTTCTTCTGTTCGTTGATTTCCGACAGGCGTTGCTGGTCGCGGTAAAACTGGAAAAGCAGCAGCAACACCGTGGGGGAGAAGAAAAAGATGCCTTTGCTGGCCGTCAGGGAAATATCGGTGATCCGTTCAAACATCGATTGGTAGCCAAATGCCTCGAAGCGCGTTTCGTAGGACTGTGGAAAGGCGGGTTCGAAGTAATAGTATTTGGCCGCCTGGTAGCCTATCGAGGCTAAAATCAGCAGCATCATCAGTAGCACGACGAAAACGAAGGGGCGTTTTTTATTTAAAAAATGGGGAATCAGTCCGTAAAGCGTGGTGTAAGCGACGCCGATTTGCAGTAAGGTCATTACCGATATTTCCCCGACCAGGTGCGTGGAGTTGCCGTAAAACGCCCGGTTGGTCGTGATGAGGTGGAATAAAAAGATGACTACCCAGAAGACTACGTGTCTGAGTAGCAGCGTGTCCGTTCGGCGATATAGATTGGTTAGAGTGTTCATAGCGATGGAGCAAGGTACGGTCAAAAGAGATAATGGTGGGCAAAAGTAGCCAAACGGGCCGAGCAAGTTGCCGAACAAGCCATTTCCGTTGACCGACCCACTTTTCTTCGCTTAAACCCCCGCTGGCTGCCCAAAGCGGCTATTGATCCACTTTCCGAAAGAGCAAAGGCTATTATCGGTTCTTTTGGCTTTGTACCAACCGCCAGCCCTAACTCCATGACGAACCCACTAACCGTTTTAATCGCCCTTTGCCTCATCGTTTTCGGTACTCGCTCCCACGCCCAATCCATCACCTCCGTTTCGGGTAGCGTGATCAATTTTGAACGAGAAGCCTTGCTGGGTAACGCTGTTGTCCTTAATTCGCAAGATTCCAGCTTTATCAAAGGAACACCCTTTTTGGAAGGCAACTTTGAGATTTCTGGTTTGGACCATCAGCAAATACTTCTGAAAATCACCTCCCTTGGATTTCAGGATGCCTACCGATCCATTCAGTACGAAGGTAATCCTCAGATGAAAGTGGGCGACATTGTATTACGGCAATCGGCTAACGAGTTGAACGAAGTGGTGGTGAAGGCCAAAATCCCGCTGGTGCGGGAAAGGAGCGATGGCTCGATAGAAATAATTATTGAAAACACCCCTTTGGCCACCAGCACCTCGGTCGATGAAATCCTGAGCCGCTCACCCGGCGTGGTGTACGACGCCGAGGGACAGATCGGCATCTTCGGCAAGGGGGCTGCCATTGTTTTCATCAATGGTCTGCGCGTGTCCAATGATCGACTGTCCACGCTCTCGCCGACCAACATCGAAAAGATCGAGATCATCAGCAACCCCGGCCCGCGCTACGACGCCGAAGGCAACGCGGTCATCAACATCATTACCAAACGCAAGGCAGACGAGGGTACCCAGGGAATGCTGAAAAATTACTATTCCCACAGCGACTTCGCCGGCTACGACAACCGCACCAACCTTGACCTCAGCTGCGCGAAGGGAGCCTGGTCCGTCAACGGTAATTACGGCCTGCAACTGGGCAACGACCGGATGATCCTGAAAACGACGCGCGTTCGCAACGCGCCGGGCGATATTTTTAGCTCCGATCTCACCACCGATTGGCGATATAAGTATGACAATTATTCCAACTACGGCCTAGGCTTTCAATATGACCTGAACAAAAAGAGCTACCTGTCTTTGCAGTACACCGGGGCTTACGAAAAACTAGGCGGCAATCAGTTGAGCGACAATACTATTATCGACCACGAAATCGGGCGGTACGCCAGCACCCTGGCGTGGGATGAGCTGTCGTTCGACAACACGTTCAACGCCAACTACGCCCTGGATATCGACAGTTTGGGTTCCAGCCTGTTCGTCGGAGGGCAGTACGCTTCGTACCAACACGATTTCGATAACGACATTCGCCAGTCTGGTACCGTTGCCGGCGCGGAAAGCAAGGCGTTGATTAACAACGTGGGAGAAGGTAATATCCAGATTCTAAGCATCCAGGTCGACTACATCAAAGGATTCAAAACGGGAGCCGCGCTGGAAGCAGGGGCCAAGCTGGGCCACGTAAACAACCGCTCGTTCACTACGTTCCTGACCACGGACGAAGCCGGAGTGGTGACTCGAGACGAAAAACTGTCCAGCGATTTTGACTACACAGAAAGGGTACCCGCCGGGTACGTCAATTTCCGGGGACGCATCAGAAAAGGCCTGGATTACAGCCTTGGAGCACGGGCGGAGTTGACCGACTATACCCTGCTGACCAGCGTGCAAGGCGGGGCCGTGCTTAAGGATCGGTACCTCAATATTTTTCCCAACGCTTCCCTGACCGCCCGATTGTCCGATAAGGCCAACGCCTACTTTACCTATTCCTCCCGCATCGACCGCCCCTCATACCAATCGCTCAATCCCTTCGTCATCTACCAGGATGCCTTCACTTCGATACAGGGAAACCCCACCATTCAGCCCGCGAAAGTCCACGCCTTCGAACTTGGAGCCGCTTTGGGTGGTTGGAGCGTAAAAATGGGTTATAACTACACCATCGACCTGATCGGCGCCGGTGCCTTTCAGGCGGAAGACGATCCGCGCGTGTATATTTTGCAACGCGCTAACATAAGCGAAGAACACTCGTATTTTGCGTCTGTGGGTAAAAGCATAATTACAAAATGGTGGAACTCCACCAATACCGCGAGCATCAGCTACAACCATGCCATAGACGATACCGGGGTTTTTACCGGAAGAGCTAACCAGCCTTATTACTACCTATATTCCCAGAATAGCTTCAATATCAATGATTGGTTCACGCTATATGCAACGGCCTGGTACCAGAGTGACAAGCAGGACGGCATCTATCTTCGGGAAAACCAGTCCTCGGTGAATTTTGGTCTCGAAAAAAAATTAATGAAAGGCACACTAACGTGCAACCTCGATGCCAATGACGTTTTCCACCAGGTGCGGGCAGCGGGAGAGTACCGATTGGGTACGACCGACATTGTTTACGGCAGGAAGTTCAATACCAGCTATGTTCGGTTTTCGGTTTCGTATAATTTCGGTCGACTGAAAAAATCTAAATACCGAAATAAGGACGTTGGCGAATCCGAGAAACAACGAGCGCAGTAATGGCATTTATTAAAGAAATGGGTCTATGTTCGGCAATCTGAGAATGCGTATGCTACTGAAATAAGTTGACAGGTTGAGGTCAGATAAGTCGCCAGCGGCCCAATGGCAGGTTGTTCGATATAAAGCTTCACCACGCGCTGCACCTGGACGGGACTACTCCTTGCCGCCCTGGGTTCAAGATACGTACTTGTTGCATTCGGCATGAGACACAGCTTACACCCCATCTGCACCTGTTTGGCGCGAAAGACAGCAGGGGGTACCTTCCCGATGTGGCACGCCCTCAGTTTTCGACCTACCTTTTGACCGCGGCGGATAAGGCGATCCGGGAGCAGCTCGATTTAAAGCTCCATGACGAGAAGGGAAACCCAGCCCATTTTGAAAAAGGCAGATACGGGGGTGCGTTGGCGTGTCTATGATGGACTGCTTAACATAACTCTGACTTATACAACAGCCCATATGCTACTGGTTTCAGACTCTCACGCATTGTCAGTTTGAAGCCATCGACCATTCTTTTTTAATGCTGGTAGCCCAGCCCCTTTGGCACCCGAGTAAGGTTTTAACTTTTCAAATGGTACAGTTTTACCTGCGGCATCCGCACA
>Ga0335395_10002901_pt1 | contig 10656 bp, 8 predicted proteins | sample MAT02_FD_205744 | JGI IMG/M metagenome (GOLD analysis project Ga0335395, IMG submission 205744) | Freshwater microbial communities from Lake Fryxell liftoff mats and glacier meltwater in Antarctica - MAT-02 (spades assembly) (version 2) ...
GATTTACCTACGACCCTCTACTATTCATTTAATTAAACTAAAATAAATTGAAAATAGTTTAATAGTGCCTACAGTTCCTATCATATCAAAAATGCCCGACGATGGCAATTCTAACTCATTGTATATCTGCCATTAATGCTGACTGAGAAAAGGCAGATGAGACACCTGCCCTTTATTATGGCTATTTCAATGGCTATTTCAATGGTTTTCGATCGGCTGCGGCTGGCATTGCTCGTTCTTCCTTCGCTGGTAAGAAACTAGGATCAAATACATCTTCTACTTTGAACTTAGTTGCTAGTTTGAAACCCTCCACAGTTTGCGTAATAGATTTTCCTAACCGTTCCGAATTCACAGCCCCCAAGCCCAAAGACTCTGCCTCTGGAGTAATTATCAATCTGTCTAGGGCAATTTGCAAACGAACTTTTTCTGCATTCCGATCCATTAACTTGCTATCATCAGCCGCCATCACCATATCCAAAGCTGCATCTGGATCTTTGATTGTGTCTTGCAAACCCTTTAAGTATGCTTTGACAAAACCCTTTACAGCCTCTGGATTTTCCTTAGCAAAACTGGCTTTAGTCAAAATGGCGTTACCATAAAAATCTAAACCAAAATCATTGTAGTAAAAAATATTTACTTCATCAGCTTTGACCCCGGCTTTGAGAATACTAGGCATTGCTGAAGTAGAAAAACCACTAATCGCCTCTACCTGCCCTTGGACAAGAAAAGTCTCCCGGAGTTTTGGCTCCATGGTCACCCATTCTATACTTTCTGGATCAACACCGATTTCTTGGGCAAATAAAGGCCATAATTTCCGGGGTCCATCGCCTGCGGGAGCGCCCATTTTCTTCCCAGCTAAATCCTTAGGATCATTGATACCACTTTTCTTGAGGGTGAGAATCGCAAAAGGAGCTTTATTAAAAGGCACAGCTACAGCAATAATTCGTTCTTGAGCATTCTTATCATTGAACTCTAGGGTATTGTAGATATCACTAAAGGCAACATCAAATTGCCCCGTGCCTAGATTACTAATGGCTGCGACATTTCCTGTCCCCCGTTCATAGGTAACGTTTAACCCTTCTGCGGTGAAGTAGCCTTTTTTAATAGCAACGATGAGTGGGGCATCGAGACTTTGGAAAAGAAAAGCCAGAGATACCCGGATATCTTTCTGGGCGGCGGGGCTGGCAGCAGGGGAGGCAGTATTACTGGTAGCTGGGCTAGTAGCAGGTGCAGTTTCTGTAGTGTTCTGGGCTGCACAACTGCTAAATAAAAGAAGGGAACTAGCGATGAATACTCCACTAGCAAGACGCTGAGACAGGCGAATTATAGAAGCTAAGGAAGTTTTATTGAGAGTGTTATTCATAGGACAAATTTTGGGCTAAAGTTTAACAATTTTTTGATCATTAAACAGGAGTTGTTCTGGAGGGTTCTGTGTTTTTAGATACATAGAAGGAGTGACTAAGAGAATGACGACTAGCGATGCTAGCTTTTTGTATCAGAATTTGGGTGACGAAGATCACTAATGCTATAGAATCTCGTCACTATGGAATAACTGGCTTAGTTGGAGAATAAGCGTAATAGTTCTACGTAAAATCATTTAAATCATTGTGAAAACTAGACACGCTATTCGGCACTTGGTTGAAAAAGCTCTATCCATCAGGCAGCTTACTCCAGAGATAGAAAATGAAATTAACTATGAGCTTACTCGGCTTGGCTACGTCTCTGAGGTGGATTATGAGGCTTTGGAGTTATTGATGTCAGAGATGGATGCAGGAAGAATCAAGCTGGTCGCGACTAGCTCTATAGCTTAAACTTAGTTGTCTTAATTATTGAATCGCCTTATATCCCACGGCTAAAGCATATGGATTTTACAGCAATTTCTATAATTTTAGAGTTCTCCGTAATCAATTAGCTTGAACTAAATCTGCGGAAAATGATGATTAAACGTGTGATAAATCCCTAATGCCAGAAGCGACTAATAACTTGAGAATTATTTCTCTCCTGCCCAGTGCTACCGAGATCATCGATTGCTTGGGGCTAACCACTGCCTTGGTTGGGCGTAGTCATGAGTGTGATTATCCGCCTTCGGTAAAAGACCTTCCCCCTTGTACTGCCGCCAGACTAGATAGCCATCAAACCAGTTCTGAAATTGACCGTCAAGTAGAGCAGTTAGTCCAGTCTGCGCTGAGTATTTATAAAATCGATTTAGCTGTATTAGAAGAGCTAAAGCCTACGCATATTGTCACCCAAGATCAGTGTGATGTCTGTGCCGTCAGCTTTGGGGATGTGATCAAGGCGGTGGGAGAACTAACCCAGAGTAGCCCCCAAATTATTTCCCTCCAACCAAATACTCTGGGGGAAGTATGGCAGGACATTGCTCGAGTCGGGGAGCAGTTGGGAGTGGATGCGGCTCCGGTGTTGCAGAGTCTGTGGGAGCGGGTAGAGGCTTGTTGTGAGCAAACTCAAGGTTTAACTAATCTGCCGAGGGTGGGGACGATCGAGTGGACAGAACCCCTCATGGCAGCAGGAAACTGGAACCCGGAACTAGTTACCCTGGCTGGCGGTGAGAATCTCCTTGGAAAATTAGGGCAGCACTCCCCTTACCTCTCTTGGGAAGAACTAATGACTGCCAATCCTGATGTCTTAGTTATTATGCCCTGTGGCTTTGATCTCCCCCGCACTCGCACAGAGACAACTCAGCTAGCCCAGCATCCCCAATGGCAACACCTCAAGGCTGTGCAAAACCAGCAGGTATACATCACTGATGGCAATGCCTATTTCAATCGTCCTGGTCCTCGTCTAGTAGATTCCCTCGAAATCTTGGCAGAAATCCTCCATCCTGATCTGTTCCCTCCTCGATATTGCGGTACTGGCTGGGAGATTTTTTAGCTATATTTATGAAATTTACAAATGTATTTGCGAATAAATAGCTTTATTCAAGCTGTTGTTAAAATTTCAAAACTTGAGGGGTGTTCTGAGCAAAAGCTATCCTAGTTGAGTTAGAATGGCTATATTAAGATTTATTGCTACTCAATTACAAGCCAACTCAGATTTTTGTCGCAAATATTCTTTAAAAGAAAATTCAAGGTTGATAAAATGTCTGGTGTGGCTAAATCACAGACTAATCACTGAACTAATCACTAAATTAAGGATTGAACACAATGGCTTACGAACTTCCAGCATTACCCTACGACTACAGCGCCCTAGAACCCTTCATTACGGCAAAAACTCTAGAATTTCACCATGATAAACACCACGCTTCCTACGTCACCAACTATAACAACTTAGTTAAAGACACTCCCCTAGCAGATAAGTCCCTAGAAGCAGTCATCAAAGAAGTTTATGGTGATGCTAGCAAAGTCGGCATTTTTAACAATGGCGCTCAGGCTTGGAATCACACCTTTTACTGGAATTCCATCAAGCCCGGTGGCGGTGGAACCCCTACAGGAGCCTTGGCTGACAAAATCAATGCTGACTTTGGTAGCTACGACCAATTCAAAGAAGCCTTCACCGCCGCCGCAACAACTCAATTTGGTAGTGGCTGGGCTTGGTTAGTCCTCGACAATGGCACTCTAAAAGTCACCAAAACCGGGAATGCCGAAAACCCGATCGCCCTTGGTCAAACCCCTCTCCTCACCCTCGATGTGTGGGAACACGCCTACTACTTGGATTACCAAAACAAGCGTCCAGCTTACATCGGTGATTTCTTGAATAGCCTAATTAACTGGGATTTCGTGGCAGCAAACCTAGCGGCTGCTTAGATTTTGTAAATATTAATTTGGGAGGGGTAGGCAACTGCTCCTCTTTTTTTATGGAAAACTTATTTTATGCCAAATCTATTGCTTGGGGATTTGATTGATTTGATCAGGGTTTATGGCATGGCATGAAGCAAATCAAATGAGACAGGTTAACAGGGGGTTAAATTTTTATGAATAGCGACAGTTTGGGTAAATATATTACTAGTACCGATAGTGCTGCCAAATCTTGGCTCTTGGTGCAGCTACGCCTTAGTAAACTTCAGGAACGTAAATCTGAGATTTCTGCCGAAGAATACTTAGGGGATTTAGCTGATATCCACAAAGACCTCATGAACTTGGGAGAGTGGTGGGTTGATCAAGAGCAGGAAGTATTTTAGTGTTGCAGCTCATGGACTGGGATAGCAGCACGAGGAAGTCACACTAACGAAATATTCGGATTGGGGTAGGCACTGAGCAGTTCGACAGGTTTGCTGGAAGACTTTGCTGAAGTGCTGACAAAATTGGTAAGACTATTAAGGTAAAAATCAGATAGGCAAGACTCAGAAAACCTTAGGCAAAATTCTATGACTCAATCTCAAAAAATCGCCACGAAAATCAATCTCCAGAATCCAGAGTATTACTTCAACCGGGAGATTAGTTGGCTGCAATTTAATAGCCGAGTTCTCCAAGAATCCCTCGATCCCCGTACTCCTCTGCTGGAAAGACTGAAATTTTCGGCTATTTTTAGTAATAATCTCGATGAGTTTTTTATGGTGCGAGTGGCGGTGATTAAAGAGCAGATTGAGGCGGGAGTAACAAAACTGAGCATTGATGGTTTGACCCCGGTGGAGCAGCTAGAAGCCATTAGCCAACACCTCCGCCCCCTAGTCCAGACCCAGCACCAACACTTTGAGCAGGAATTGCGCCAGCTACTTTTCAAGCAAGGCATCCAGATCATGAATTATGTAGACCTAAACCAAGAGCAGCGAGTTTATTTGCATCAATACTTTGAGGAGCAAATTTTCCCAGTCCTCACTCCCTTAGCGGTGGATCCTTCCCATCCTTTTCCCCATATTTCTAATCTAAGTTTGAATCTGGCAGTAGTAGTTAAGGATCCGGACACAGGCAAGGAAATGTTTGCTCGGATCAAGGTTCCCCGAAAATCCCTGCCCCGGTTTGTAAAACTGCCGATCGCAACTTCTGAGGGTAGCAAGAAATCCAAAACCACAGTATTTAGCTATGTGCCTCTAGAGCAGGTGATGGCACACAATTTAGATTCTTTGTTTCCGGGGCTAAATATTCAGGAGTACCATATATTTCGGATTACTCGCAATGCTGACCTCGAAGTGGAAGAAGATGAAGCTGATGATCTGTTGTTGGCGATCGAGCAAGAACTCAGAAAACGCCGTATGGGAGGCTCTACTGTGCGCTTGGAACTCTACGCTTCCACCCCAGAAACCGTGCGATCGATGCTCCAACGGGAACTAGGGCTAGAAGATCAAGATATCTATGCTGTGGAAGGCTTATTAGGCTTGGGTGATCTCATGTCTTTGATGGAAATTCCCCTGCCAGAACTCAAGGATGCTCCTTGGACAGCGGTGATCCCCCCCCGGCTCCGGGCTGACCAAGGAGAAATTCCCCCAGAAAAAGGTAATAATAATGACTCCGGTAACTACAACGGGATGACGGATCTCTTATCTGATGGGGTCGATGTCTTCAAGGTGATCCGCCAAGGAGATTTACTCCTGCACCATCCCTACTACTCTTTTTCTGGTACAGTGCAACGCTTTATCATCCAAGCCGCCCAAGATCCGGATGTCTTAGCAATTAAAATGACCCTCTACCGGACTTCTGGAGATTCCCCCATCCTCCAAGCTCTGATGACTGCTGCCGAATTGGGAAAACAAGTGGCGGTGTTGGTGGAACTCAAGGCGAGATTTGATGAAGAAAATAATATTAACTGGGCAAGGAAACTAGAACAAACTGGGGTGCATGTGGTGTACGGGTTAGCGGGCTTAAAAACCCACTCCAAAGTGATGCTAGTAGTCCGTCGGGAACAGCAGAAAATTCGTCGCTATATGCACATTGGCACAGGGAATTACAATCCCAAAACCGCTAAACTCTACACAGATTTGAGCATTCTCACCTGCCGGGAAGAATTGGGGGCAGACTTGACGGATTTGTTTAATTTCTTGACGGGCTACTCTCGCCAAAAATCCTACCGGAAGTTACTAGTTGCGCCTGTGAGTCTTCGCGATCGAATGCTGGAGCTGATTCGCCGGGAAACAGAGCATTGTCGGCAAGGGGGCAGTGGCAGAATTGTTGCTAAGATGAACTCTCTGGTCGATCGAGAAGTGATTGCGACTCTCTACGAGGCTTCTCTAGCGGGGGTAAAAATTGACCTGATCATCCGGGGTATTTGTTGTCTGAGACCGGGGGTGAAGGGGCTAAGTGAAAATATTAATGTGATGAGTGTGGTGGGGCGCTATCTTGAACATTCCCGGATTTTTTACTTCCACAATATGGGGGCTGAGGAAGTCTACATTGGCAGTGCTGACTGGATGACTCGGAATCTCGATCGACGGGTGGAAGTTGTGACTCCGGTGGAAGATCCGGCGATCGCCAAAGACCTACAGGAAATTTTGGGAATTATGTTAGCAGATAACCGTCAAGGCTGGGATCTCAAACCCAATGGTGATTATAAGCAACGCCGCCCTACCAGTGGTGATCAAGAACAGAGTAGCCAAAACCTGTTGATGAATATTGCGGCGGGGGTTTAATGTAATTAGTTAATTAACAGTTCTAATTACCCGTAATTATGTTTTGGCGGGAATGCTCTTGGCTGGGGCAGCTTTCTTAATTTTCACAGAAAAGCCAAGTTAACTACGCTAAGAATAGTTATTGTTAAGAATAGTTGTTCAGGGATGGAGAAAACAGCGATAATTACAGGCAAGTTTAGTTGTGAGGGATAGTGATGCGGCAGGCGTTGGGTAAGCAAGGGAATTTATTAAATCTCCGGGGAGTCGAAGAGCATCCCCAGCAGGCAGAGTTTTTGCTATTGCGGCTCTTGGTTAGCCATTATCACCAGTCTCTAGATGGCTTGACAATTTTCCAAGATATCTATGGTTACTTGCCCCAAAATAATCTAGAGCAGGCGATCGCCCTCAATCTAGCAGGGATCAGGACTAAATATTTTCTGGAGCCGGAGCCAGAATTTAGTGATCTGCGGGGCTTTGGGCTGATGGGGATCTATCTACTCACAACGGCTTTACCGGGGCAACTCCACCTCGATCGAGACACTGGGGATATTCTTTGGTATCAGTACACAACTGGGCTGGATCCAGATTTGGTGGATTTGATTGACTTAGCTCTCTACTGCTCTCGGAATAACCGCTTCCCCACGGGACAGCATATCCTCAAGGCCCTCCAACAACGCCTTAAAGCCAAGCAACCAGCTCCTACGCCCGAATTTCCCCTTGCTCCACCCAACTTTTACGCCGATGTAGTCACTAGTAACCAGACTAAAGCTCGATCGAAATCCTTACCTAAATCTTTAACTAAATCTCATCCTCAATCTTCAACTAAATCCCCAACTAGAACTACTCCCTACCCTTGGGTGAAAATGTTGATCTGCGGTAACTTGCTTGTCGGAGCCTCCATTGCCCTAGGCTTAGTGATCCCCAAACAAATCTGGCAAATTCCCTCGATCGATCCCCAAACCCCCGACCCAAATTTAGATACAACTCCAGATTTAAATTCCCCTCCAAATGCAAATCCAGATGCAAATCTAGAGCCGAATCCCAGTTCTAATTCAAGTTCTAACCCTAATCCCGCCTCTCTCTGGCAACTCCCTTCCCTCTCAATCTTTCCTCAAGCGCCTCAAATTGTTGAGAATAATGGGGATAGTAATGTTGATCCAGCCTTCGATCGAGCGATCTCTATAGCCCGCCAAGCCGTCGCCCTTGGGAAAAACCTCCCCCAGCAAAGAAATTGGACAGAAATCACCCCTCTTTGGCAGCAAGCAATCCAGCAAATGCAATCTATTCCCCCCAACAGCCCCAAGTACTTGATCGCCCAAGAGAAGGTCAAGGAATACCAAGGCTATCTCCGTGATGTCCAAGAAAATTTTGATCCATTTTTAGGGGGAATGCAGCAAGCCAAGCAAGCTGTAGCCATTGGTAAATCTGCCCAGACTTCTTCTCAATGGCAGCAGGCAAAAGCCCTGTGGCAGCAAGCAATCCAGTATATGCAAACTGTCCCCAAAGACCATAATAACTACCAAACTGCCCAGGGTAAAATTAAGGAATATCAACGGTATCAAGCCGCCGCCCAAGCAAGGATCACGAGTCCTAGCAATCCTCAAAAGTTGACCCTCCTCAAAGTTATTGAAGGGGAAATTTCGCCGAAGTCGATCGTGCATTCGGGGAATGGGTTATTTTTTGCCCAAAACATGATGTATCGCCACTCCATCACCGTGTACGATCGAGCCTTTCAGCTTGTAAAAACTATTAAAGATCAAATTAAACTCACTGATTTCGGTCACCAAAACCATCCCGGTACTTTCCAAGGCTCCCCAGTGGAAGCGGCTTTTTCCCATCAAGGTCGCTATGCTTGGGTTTCTAACTATCAAATGTATGGGGCGGGGTTTAATAATCCGGGGCAGGATATTTGCAACCCCAAAGCTAACTATGATCCTAGTTTTGTCTATCGGGTAGATACCCAAAGTTTGCAGATCGATCGAGCCATCAAGGTCGGGGCTGTGCCTAAATATACGGCTGTCTCGCCGGACGATCGCTATCTCCTGGTCACCAACTGGTGTAGCTGGGATCTGAGCATCATTGATACCAACACCAGCCAAGAAGTCCAACGTTTATCCCTCGGAGCCTACCCCAGAGGTATCGCCATTGATAGCAAATCCCAGAAAGCCTACATCGCCATCATGGGTTCCCTAGACCTAGCAGTGCTAAATCTCCAAGACCTGAGCCTAGGCAGACTAGCTGGGATGGGTAATGCTCCCCGCCATGTGCAAATTTCTCCTGATGACCAATACCTCTACGTTAGTTTCAACGGGGAAGCCCAAGTCGGCAAAATTGACCTAAACACCGGGAAAGTCCTCAAGAAGATTTCCACAGGGAAAGCTCCCCGGAGCATGGTGTTATCGGCGGATGGAGAATTTCTCTATGTAGTTAATTACGATTCCCAAAGTTTCAGCAAAGTCCGGGCAGCAGATATGGAAGTTGTGGAGACGGTGCGGGTGGCGGCTGACCCGATCGGGATTACCTACGATGCCGAAACCAGACAGGTATGGGTTGCTTGCTACTCCGGCAGTATTTGGGTCTTTCAAGATTAGGAAGATTAGTTGAAACTACTCCTGCCAATAGATAGAAACAGCTTTAATGGCATCTACCCAAACATCAAAGCTCAAAGGCTTAACAATAAATAAATCTGCCTTGAGAGCCTCTGCTTTGATCCGGTCTTCTTGGCGCTTGGAAGTAGAGAGAATCACCACCGGAATAGAGGCAAGATTTGGGTCTGCTTTGATCTCAGCGAGGGCTTCAAAACCATTTTTCCTTGGCATATTAATATCGAGGAGAATTAAGTCGGGGTCTGGATAAATTTCTCGATTACTGTAGTTAGCCCGGTGGTAAAGATAATCCATTAATTCTTCCCCATTGGTGACAGCATAGAGTTTGTGGGGAAGTTCGTTAATTTTTAAGGCTTCCTGAGTCAAAAAAAGATGGGCTTCTTCATCTTCAGCTATGAGTATTTTGCGAGAAATTTGAGACACGACCACCTCGGATCGATCGAATTGCTTCATGATTTATTTATTAAAAAAGATGGCTGGACTAAGAGTGAAATAACATTACTAATTGATAATAATTATCCCAAACCAGAGGTAAGAATTTATAGTTAATTACTGCCTTATTTTGATTAATCTCAAATTCCAGATTACCACAGGCTTCTGCAAAGACAAGATTACAATCTGTAGGGGCGAGGTATTCCTGATCCCGGCTGAGAAGTAATGTAGCTACTTAGGCAGGAGAAAGGGGATCAATCACAAGGAGAATATCATCAAAAGCCATGATTTCAACCCAAGAGCTTTACCAAGGTATAGGCGATCGCCGCACTACCTACAGGCACTGTTAAGTTATCCATTCCCCACCAAGAAAAGGACTCCAAGCCCGTCGCCACGATCGCCACAATCAGAGACACGCACCAAATTTGCCAAGTATTACCAATGGTTAAAATTAATATTAAATTGCACACGATATAGCTAACTACCGCCATGGTGAGAGAGCCTTCCCAGCTTTTGGTGAGGCTACCAACTGTGTAAATATGTCTACCAAAATTCTGCCCAATTATGGCTGCCATCCCATCACCATAGCTCATAATCAAAATGCCGATCGCTGCATACCGGGGTTGCCCGACTTCCCAAAAATAGGCAATAAGGATACCCATACTCACCGCATAGAAAAAAGTGCCGAAGCTCTTTCTGCCAATGCTATTCACCCCCGGCAAGATTGGTAGTTTGTAGGAAACCAAGACCAGCATACTTGCCAAAACTGCTGCCGTCGTCCCCACCCAAGCCGGAATCTGGAGCCACCAAGCTAATAAAATCACATTCCCCGTGCCGATGTGTACAACTTTGCGGGAGACTTCCCCATTCACAGCAAAGTATCGATGGAGAGACTCCGAGATTAAAAGGATCAGACCTAAGTAAAGGGCAACTAAGGCGATGGGTTGCCAAAGAGTAGGAGAGGAGTCGACCATAGTTAAGAGGTAAACTAGTAGTAAGTTTTCAGATTGTTATACCAAATCTGCTTTATTGAGACTAATTGATTTATGCTTAAATCTTTTGGGGGTAAGCCTTGCACCCCTACTTATAACCGGATTTGATATTAGTTTCTAGATTGTGAAA
>Ga0335395_10002903_pt1 | contig 10651 bp, 11 predicted proteins | sample MAT02_FD_205744 | JGI IMG/M metagenome (GOLD analysis project Ga0335395, IMG submission 205744) | Freshwater microbial communities from Lake Fryxell liftoff mats and glacier meltwater in Antarctica - MAT-02 (spades assembly) (version 2) ...
AAAGTTGGCGAGTATGTTGGCAGGGTGGCTGTTCGTAGCAGCGGGTCTTTCAATATTTCAGCGAAAGAATTGGTGCAAGGCATTAGCCACAAATACTGTCAGACTCTTCAGAGGAAAGATGGATATTCGTACCAGTTTTAGTTTAGTAAAGCCGTCCTTAAGGACGGGGTTTCTACCCAGGTTTCCGATGACTAATGACTAATGACTAATGACTAATGACTAATGACTAAAAAGTTAAGTTTAAAACAAAAATCGCTCGAAATTCTGATTCGCCTCAAACGCCTGTATCCAGAAGCCCCTTGCACTCTCAACTACGAAACTCCCGTGCAGTTGATGGTGGCGACGATTCTCGCGGCTCAGTGTACGGACGATCGCGTAAATTTGGTAACGCCGGCGTTGTTTGAGCGTTTCCCGGATGCGGTGGCTTTGGCAAATGCTGATTTAGATGAATTGGAGCGTCTCGTGCGATCGACTGGTTTCTACCGCAATAAGTCTAAAAATATTAAAGCTGCTTGTTGGGCGATCGTCAATAAATTCAACAATCAAGTCCCGCAGCAAATGGAACTGCTGCTAGAATTGCCCGGAGTCGCCCGCAAAACGGCTAATGTCGTTCTCGCCCACGCTTTTGGTCTTCATCTGGGCGTGACTGTAGACACTCACGTCAAGCGTTTGAGTCAGCGGTTGGGATTGACCGAACACGCCGATCCGATTCGGATCGAGCGGGATTTGATGCTATTGTTGCCGCAGCCGGATTGGGAAAATTGGTCGATTCGGTTAGTTTATCACGGTCGGGCGGTTTGTAATGCAAGAAAGCCGATTTGTAATATTTGCGAACTTGCAGATTTGTGTCCTTCTGCTAATAGTTAGATGTTGCACTAATTTCAGCAACAGGCAAGATGTCTGTTGCTAAAAAAGCTTAAATTATTGTGGAACAGGCATCTTGCCTGTGGCCAAAAATCTTGTTAACAAAAAAAGTAATTAAAATAAAAGCGATCGCAAATGACCACAATATAGTATAATAGTAGATTGTGATTTATCTAAGGATATAAACAGATTATGGCTAAAAAGAGCATGGTCGAGCGCGAGAAAAAGCGCCAAAGACTCGTAGACAAGTACGCTGACAAGCGCGAAGACCTGAAAGAGCAGTTTGACCAAGCTGCGAATCAGATGGACAAAATGGCGATTCACCGCCAACTGCAACAGCTACCCCGCGGCAGTTCGCGGACTCGCTTGCGTAACCGCTGCTGGGCAACTGGTCGCCCCAGAGGTTACTATCGCGATTTCGGACTGTCTCGGAACATGATGCGAGAAATGGCTCACGAAGGTCTTTTGCCCGGTGTTGTGAAGTCTAGCTGGTAGTAAAAAGAAGGAAGTTCGGCAACGGATTTTGTAACGGATTTAACGGATAGAAGAAAGAAGGCTTTAGTTATAGTCGCGAGAGAGGGAAGAAAGAAGAAGGAATGAAGAAAAACTTATGAATAATCGGCAAGATTATATTTAGGGTTAATTTTTTTTTCAGACTTTCTTCCTTCTTCCTTCTTCCTTCTTCCTTCTTCCTTCTGCCTCTTTCTTACTTCATTGGCCGCAGCATTTATCGATGCCGAGACTTTCGAGTAATAAGTCACTGACGGCATTGGCGATCGCAAATTCGCCGTAAAAGCTTTTAGAAAAATCATAGGCCTGCATTTCGGTGACGATCGCAATTACGAGGCTGCCCACGTCGTTTTCGCCTTCCATACGCTGGCGGAGGTAGATTTGGGCGGCTCTTTTAGCTATTTGCTGGTTAGCGGCTTCTGGGATAAACTCAGAGTCTAGCCATGCCAGGAGTGTTTCTTGCAGCCATTGGCTTTCTTGTTCGGGGTTTTGGGCGGGCGGTAAGGTAATAGGTTCGATGGTTTCAGACATAATTATTCCTAATTGCTAATGTTGACGCATGAAAAGTTAGCGGACAAATGACAACTGATAAATATATGCAATATGATATACCGTCAATTATACAGGGATACGCGCAAGGCTACTTCTTGATGGCAAATGACGGCGAGGAGAGTTTGGGGTGGTATTCGAGCAGCCAGCGGGCGCTGATACCGCTAGATGAAAGATTTACCTATCCGCGATCGCTGCGTCGCCAAATCAATCAAAATCGGTTTTCGGTGGCTGTAAACCGCGATTTTGGGGCGGTGGTTGAGGGTTGTGCCGATCGAGAAACGACGTGGATTTCTAAGGAGCTCAAGCAGATTTACTGGGGTTTGTATGAGGCTGGTTGGGCTCACAGCTTTGAGACTTGGTGTGGCGACGAATTGGCGGGTGGTATTTTGGGATTGTCTATAGGTGGCGCATTTATCGGGGAATCCATGTTTTACCGCATTCCCGAAGGTTCTAAGGTGGCGATGGTGAAGTTGGTGGAGAGATTGCGCGATCGATCTTATCTACTTTTCGACGCTCAAATGAACAATCCCCACTTGGAAAGATTCGGAGCATATAGTGTTAAGGAAAAACTGTATAATACTATTTTGCAAGAAGCTTTAAAGCGCAAATGTTCGTTATTTTGAATATTCTCAGATAAGACGGCGGTTTCAACCGCGTCTATACAAACGATGTCCGCCTCCGCGGTGTAAAGAAAATAACGTAATCTACTCGTTACCAGGCTCCAGCCTGGTAACGCAGATCCGGAGGCTATGCCTCCATTTTCCAAGCGAGGGAGAGCCTCTGGATATCGGTTCCCAGTTAAGTTTGACGTTAAGTTGACACTAATAGGCACTGCCGTGTCCGGCGCGGGGAGCCGCTATTTTGAATATTCTCGGTAGGGAAACGGCACTGCCATGTCCTCACCCGATATCCCTACTTCAAACAATAGTATAATTAAGCTGAGATACTTCTCGGAGACAACAACTATGCAAGTCACAACCGAAGAAATCATTTATCCATCCAGCGACGGTGAACCAATGGCAGAAAGTACAATTCAATACAAATTAATTGTCACCATCAAAGAAGGTTGCGAGTCGCTGTTTCAAGATGACCCCAACGTGTTTGTAGCAGCCGATTTACTCTGGTATCCGGTTGAGAGAAGAAATGACATTTCTCAAGCACCAGATACGATGGTAATATTTGGTAGACCAAAAGGCGATCGCCGTTCCTACATACAATTTGGCGAAGATAATATCCCTCCCCAAGTCGTCTTTGAGATTCGCTCCCACAACGACAGCAACACAAAAATGCACAAAAAACTTTCATTTTACAATCGCTATGGAGTTGAGGAATATTACCTTTACGACCCCGAAATAAATGAGTTGGAAGGTTGGCAAAGAATTGAAGGAACCTTAGAACCAATTGAACCGATGGAGGGATGGATAAGTCCGAGACTGGGAGTGCGGTTTGAGTTGCCAGAATCAGGGTTAGAAATTTATAAACCTGATGGAGAAAAGTTTCTTTCCCCTTCCGAAATAAATGCAGAGCGACTACTAGAGCGACGGCGCGCCGAAGAAGCCTCGCAGCGTGCCGAACAAGCCTCGCAGCGGGCCGAACAAGCCTTGCAGCGGGCCGAACAAGAAGCTCAAAAAGCCGAACGTTTAGCCGCCAAACTGCGCGAATTGAACATCGACCCAGATAGCATTTAAGCCCAAACAATGAGTAGAAACCCGGTTTTTTAAACAAATCGGGTTGCTGCGGATTGCAGTTATTTACTTTTTTCAGGACGAACAGGGAGATTTGGTCGATCGCCCCCAACGAAAACCGCATATACTACAATATATAATACAGATATTAGAGCCAAAATCGTCGGGGTGCAAAAGAATCTTAATCGCGGCCCCATGAATGTGCAAAAATACTGAAGCAAACATTACTAAACTCTGCACGGAGCAATTGTTGTGGACTCCAAATACAACCCCCAATCCATAGAAGAAAAATGGCAGCAGATATGGGCTGAGCAAAACTTAGACCAAATGCCAGAAGATACCGAAAAGCCTAAATTTTATGCCTTATCCATGTTCCCCTACCCGTCGGGAAACCTGCACATGGGCCACGTCCGCAACTACACAATCATCGATGTAATTGCCAGACTCAAGCGGATGCAAGGCTATCGGGTATTGAACCCGATGGGATGGGACGCTTTTGGTTTGCCGGCAGAAAATGCAGCCATCGAGCGCGGAATTCCCCCCGCAAAATGGACGTATGAAAATATTGCCCAGATGAAAGGCTTATTTCGTCGCCTGGGTATTTCTTTCGACTGGACAAAAGAAGTTACAACCTGTTCTCCCGATTATTATAAGTGGACACAGTGGCTGTTCTTGCAATTTCTAGAAGCAGGATTAGCATATCAGAAAGAAGCCGCAGTTAACTGGGACCCCATCGACCAAACAGTCTTAGCCAACGAACAAGTAGACAACGAAGGTCGTTCCTGGCGTTCCGGCGCGAAAGTCGAGCGCAAATTGTTGCGGCAGTGGTTCCTCAAAATTACCGATTACGCCGAACAGTTATTAAACGACTTAGACAAATTGCCAAATTGGCCCGAAAGAGTCAAATTAATGCAAGCCAACTGGATTGGCAAATCAGTCGGCGCTTACTTAGAATTTCCGATTGTGGGAATGGATGAAAAAATCGCCGTTTTCACTACTCGCCCCGATACAGTTTATGGCGTGAGTTACCTTGTTTTAGCGCCGGAACATCCGTTAACTCGGCTCGTGACCACGGCAGACCAAAAAGCGGCTGTAGAAACCTTCATCAAAGAAGTTGCATTGCAAAGCGAAATGGATCGCACGGCCGAAGACAAACCGAAGCGTGGCATCCCCACAGGCGGCAAAGCAATCAACCCTTTCAGCGGCGAAGAAATCCCGATTTGGATTGCCGATTATGTGCTGTACGAATACGGCACCGGCGCAGTGATGGGAGTACCCGCCCACGACACGCGAGATTTCAAATTTGCTAATCAATATCAACTGCCAATTAAAATAGTAATTGTGGATGATGATGAAAATCCGCTGACCGAAGCTTACACCGAACCTGGAATTATGATTAATTCCGAAAGCTTCAACGGGATGGATTCAATTAAAGGCAAAGCAGCAATAATTAAAGCTGCCGAAAATGCAGGTTATGGTCAAGCGCGAGTGCAATATCGCTTGAGAGATTGGCTAATTTCTCGCCAGCGTTATTGGGGCGCTCCGATTCCAGTAATTCACTGTCCCAACTGCGGAACAGTCCCAGTTCCGCAATCGGATTTACCCGTATTGTTGCCGGAAAATGTAGAGTTTACTGGCAAAGGTTCGCCCTTGGCAAAGATGGAAGAATGGGTAAACGTTCCTTGTCCGAGTTGCGGCACTCCGGCGCAGCGGGAAACGGATACGATGGATACTTTTATGGATTCATCGTGGTATTTTTTGCGCTATCCTGATGCTCAAAATCAAGAGCAAGTCTTTGATTCTGCGAAGACGAACGATTGGATGCCGGTAGACCAATATGTCGGCGGTATCGAGCACGCAATCCTGCATTTGCTGTATTCGCGGTTCTTTACGAAGGTTTTGCGCGATCGGGGTTTGATCGATTGCGATGAACCATTTAAACGCTTGTTAACTCAAGGCATGGTGCAAGCAATGGCCTACAAAAATCCCGTTACTGGTAAATACGTTCCCCCAGCAGATGTAGACCCAACAAATCCCAAAGATCCGCAAACTGGTGAAGCTTTGGAAGTCTTCTATGAGAAGATGTCTAAATCAAAATACAACGGTGTTGACCCCTTAGAAGTTATGGGGAAATACGGGGTAGATACGGCGCGGATGTTTATTTTATTCAAAGCGCCGCCTGAGAAGGATTTGGAGTGGGATGATGCTGATGTGGAAGGGCAATCTCGCTTTTTAAATCGCGTTTGGCGCGTGGTGACAGAGTTTGCTGCACCCCCCCCAGCCCCCCCTTGCCAAGGGGGGGAGAAAGATGTGTTGAGCCAAGCTCACCCTGACCAAGGGGAGAAAGATGTGTTGAGCCAAGCTCACCCTGACCAAGGGGAGAAAGATGTGTTGAGCAAAGCTGAGAAGGATTTGCGGCGGGCGATTCACACTGCAATTAAGGAAGTGCAGGAAGATTTGGAGGGCGACTATCAGTTTAATACTGCTGTTTCCGAAATGATGAAATTGAACAATGCCCTGGCTGATGCAAAATGTAAAGATTCGCCCGTTTATGCAGAGGGAATTAACACTTTGATTTTGCTGTTAGCGCCGTTTGCGCCGCACATTGCTGATGAATTGTGGCACTTAATTGGTAACAGCGAATCGGTGCACCTACAAACTTGGCCGAGTGTGGATGCTGCGGCATTAATTACCGATGAAATTACGCTGGTAATTCAAGTTATGGGTAAGACGCGCGGCACTATTCAAGTGCCTTCTGGTGCTGACAAAGCTGCTTTGGAAAAGTTTGCTCGCGAGTCGGACTTGGCGAAGCGCCACATTGAAGGTAAGGAGATTAAAAAGGTGATTGTGGTTCCTGGAAAGTTGGTTAATTTCGTGGTAGCTTGAGTGTAAAAGTCTGTACTTGTCAGTCATATATCACTGCTACGCTACACAAATACAACCTAATCTCCTTTAAAGATTGACAGGGCAACTATTATTTACTGTGAGAGTAGACAAGTTGCCCTTTTCTAACTAACTTTAAGGGAATTTTAGGATTGTTTAGCGGTTCGTTTCTTAGTCTCACCTTTTCTTCCCATTCTTTGAATTTAGGTTCCAGCATTTCAGGTGTAAGTTTATAAATCTCTTTGAGAGTTATGCCTTCATACAGTCCAATATACCAAGCTTCAACTCTGCGATATTTGTTAAGTATAATTTCATTCAAATGATGGTGAGTAGTGACCCCACCGCTTCTATTGAGAGCAATATTTATTGTTTTAAGTTCGTATTCTTTTCCTTCAGCATCAATAGCATCGTTTCCTTCTCGTCCAGGCGATATCCGCAGCCCTAAAAGGATTAATAACTGTAAAGTCTTTCCCCCGTTATCTTGAAAAATATCCGCAATACCATATTCACTAGCCAGATTTTGCAATTCTTGGATGCTTTTCATCGCATCTTCTAGCCGTTTAGCATCTGAGCTGCGTTCGTTTTCTGTAGTAATAGGCTCTTCAACCGGCTCCACTACCGAAGGAGAAACTGGCTCAGCTATCAGGGTATTAAGGATAGCCGTACTTTCACCGCTTTGGCTAAAGCTCAATAAATAACTAGCTGGTACGTTTAGAGCTTCAGCGAGATTCAGAATGACTTCAAAGGATGGCGATCTTTCACCCCGCTCCAATAAACTGATATAGTCAGTAGTCTTATCTGCGAGTTCTGCTAACTCCTCCTGTGTCATCCTTTTTTCTCGGCGCAACTGACTTACTTTGGCCGCAAACAGTTGTCTAGCTTCCTTGTAATTCATACCCTTTACCATTTACAAAAACGTACTGACAGTTCGATTTTTGAATGGTACGAAGAATTTACATTTTAAAGAAGGTACTGAGAGTACGGGTTTACTCGTACTTTCAGTACGAGTTAAGCTAGAATGACCATAAAATCGATCGCACTCTGTATTTTGTAACTTGCAATAATGTTCAATTAGATATGAGTAATATTTTGCCCGCCCCAGTTTATAACACCAAGTACGGTCAAGCTTATCTGGGAGATTCTCTTCATCTCCTCAATTCTCTTGCTAGTAATTCTGTTGATTTGGTGATGACATCCCCTCCTTTTGCACTACAACGTAAAAAAAGTTATGGAAATGAAGACCAAGACTTATATGTTGACTGGTTACTGGGATTTGCACCGGAAATTAAAAGAGTTCTCAAGGACACGGGAAGTTTTGTGATAGACCTTGGCGGTGCTTATCAAAAAGGAATACCTGTACGCTCACTGTACAATTACCGCGTGCTTATTAGATTATGTGACGAGTATGGATTTAAACTTGCTCAAGAGTTTTTCTGGTTTAATCCTTCAAAACTTCCATCTCCTATAGAGTGGGTGAATAAACAGAAAATTCGAGCAAAAGATTCTGTTAATCCTGTTTGGTGGCTTTCCAAAACTAATCAGCCTCAAGCAAATATTACTAAAGTTAAAGTAGAGTATTCTGAGAGAATGAAAAAACTCTTGAAAAATGCTGATGAATTTTATACTCCCAAGGAACGTCCTTCCGGTCATCAGATTAGCGATAAATTTGCAAAAGATAATGGAGGTGCTCTGCCATCTAATTTGCTAGAATTTTCTAATGCGGATAGTAATTCTCAATACCTGCGCTTATGCAAAGAGATTAATGTTAAGGTGCATCCGGCACGTTTCCCCAAAAAGTTACCGTCATTTTTTGTCAAGTTTCTTACTGAACCGGGAGATTTGGTAGTAGATATTTTTTCTGGTTCTAATACGACTGGTCATGCAGCAGAAGAACTATCAAGAAACTGGATTAGTTTTGAACAAGAAAAACAATATATTGCTGCGTCAATATTTAGATTTTTACCTAAAGAATCCTGGTGGCAAGCAGATGAAATATACCATAAACTTTTAACAGAGGAACCATCTGGATTTATATTACCTCAGACCATGCTACTGTTTGAGGTCAATAATTATTGTTTTTAATGCTGTTTACTTGCCAATCATTTATTTAATTACCGCAATGATCAGCTAAACTTGACTAACTCCCAAAAAACACTTCGATTCTACTTCCAACTTGTAGCTGCAAAACTGATTGAGCGCTGCCGCCGTTAACGGCAATTTCTAGCCAACCGTCAGAACCAATTATGGCAATTAAATCACCGGGATTGCTATCGCTGTAAGTTTTACCGCTGGGTATCCGAATTGTATCACAAATATTGCTAATTGTCAATGACCAATTGTTACCTATAATGCAATTATTCGGGATATTAGTAATTAGATTGCCGAAGCGATCGACATATTGAACGCAACCAGTCGCACCTGTGGCTGTAACGGCGCAATTTGGTATCTGTAGCTGCACTAAACTTGCAGGGCGTACCGCCCTTCCCAACTCTTCCAGCGGCACCCCCATCGCCAAATGCGCCCCCGCTGCTGCGAAAATATCGCGACCGTGAAATGTGCTGCTGGCTTCGGGCGATCGCCAATATTGCGAATTCGTCAACTCCACAGCGGCGATCCTCTTCGAGGGCTTCGCTAACGCGCTTTCCCGACTCAACACCCCGCTAAACAACCCGTTATCGGGCCCGACAAGGAAGCAATTAGCACATTTAACCGCGATCGCGCGTCTGTTGCTACCCACACCAGGATCGACTACAGCAATATGTACGGTTTCCGCTGGAAAATAAGCAAAAGCAGTCATCAAACAAAACCTGGCCGCCGCTATATTTTGAGAGGGTATTTGGTGCGTAATGTCAATCACTTTTAACTGCGGGTTGATTTGGGCGATCGCACCTTTCATCACTCCCACATAAACATCGCTCAATCCAAAATCCGTCAGTAGAGTTATAATTCTATTTTTAGACATATATCCAAAGGTAAGAATATGGTAGCACAATGGCAAAACTTTCTGCAAAACTTGGGAGAATGGCACGGTTCTTTCACTCAGCTATCAACGCGGGGAGAAGTAATACAAGATACTCCTAGCATTATTGCTCTCGAAGGACTCAACGATAATAAGACTGTGCGATTGAAACTGCGTCGATTTTCCCCAAATCCTAGCGGTGTCGGCGAACCGGAAGTCAGCGAACTTGTTCGAGAATATCAGAGTTTGGGACGAGATATCTTGTTTTTTGAGAATGGAGATTTTTGTCAGGGAACTATTCAACTAGCGCCTTATTCTGAGTCTGGGGCCGAGTTTGGTTTTATCTACAATTATCGCAGATTGCGCTTCGTTCAACTCTACAATATTGACGGCAATTTATCCAAACTTACCTTAATTCGTGAAAAGCAGCCCGATAAAAATATCCCCGAACGTCCGCCTTTAACTGTGGGGGATTTGCTGGGAGAATGGCAGGGCGAGGCTGTGACACTTTACCCAGACTGGCGTTCTCCCGATTGTTATTCTACCAAACTACAATTGGATTTGCAAAATGGCGATCGCATAGTGCAGAAAATCACTTTTGGCAACAATGCTAATGTTATCAGTTCTAGCGGCAGCATTGACGGTTCTGTGATTAATTTTAACGAAGGTTCAACACCAGTGCAAGTTTTGCTGCTTCCCGATGGCGGTTCTTGCACTTTACCTGTCAAAATTGAACTCAGAAAACCGATATTTTTTGAAGCCGGTTGGTTGGTAGAACCTGACTTGCGATTTCGGATGATTCGCAGTTACAATGACAAAGGTGAATGGGTAAGTTTGACTTTAGTTACTGAACGGAAAATTAGTCATTAATTCTGTAGGGGTTCACTTCGCCAACAATCTTTAATATCAAGTCAGATCGATTACCATAACAAAAACGGTTCGTAGTGCGGACTTCAGTCCGCAACATGAAAGCGGACTGAAGTCCGCACTACGAACCTTATTGATTGCGGTCAATCGATCCAAGAATTGGACGCACCCTAATCTCAGAAACCGGGTTTCTTCCTAGATTTATCGTACTCAACGCAAATTTGTCGAAGAAACCCGGTTTCTTGCAACCCAACGAGAAAAATTTGATCGCTTACTTACGACAAACGAAAGTTGATCTATCAGCGATTTTTATTCCCCGGACTTTGTTTCC
>Ga0335395_10002904_pt1 | contig 10651 bp, 7 predicted proteins | sample MAT02_FD_205744 | JGI IMG/M metagenome (GOLD analysis project Ga0335395, IMG submission 205744) | Freshwater microbial communities from Lake Fryxell liftoff mats and glacier meltwater in Antarctica - MAT-02 (spades assembly) (version 2) ...
ACGTATCGAGGTGTCTCCGCAATGACGTGCAACACTTTCTGTAATAGTGCATAAACAACAGCGAACCCCAGACCGTAGAAAGCGGTGGCAGCTAAACTACCACCTTTTTCACCGGCGATCAAAACCTGAGCACAAGCAGTTCCTTCGGGGTATGGGAGTGAGTCATGCTCCTTGACGATGAGTGGTCGTCGCAATGGAATCATCATTAGGGTTCCAAGAACGCCCCCCATGATCGCGATCATCATGATCGTTCCAACTTCAAAGTACTCTTTACTGGCATCGCCATTCAGAAAAATAAACGCAGGTAATGTAAAAACGACCCCTGCTGCGACGCTTTCACCCGCCGACCCACAAGTTTGAATGATGTTGTTTTCGAGAATGCTCGTCCCTAAAAATCGCTTGCCGATCGAAATTGCAAGCACCGCAATTGGGATAGACGCGGATACGGTTAGACCGGCCTTTAACGCCAAATAGACCGTCGAGGCGCCGAACAAGACCCCGAATATTGATCCCAACGTGATCGCGCGAAGAGTAAACTCCGGAACAGAGTTGTCACTAGGAGAAATGTAAGGCTGAACTGCATTGCCATCACTTGTACCCGATTTCGTCGACATGTACTTTCCTCGATAAGTCTCAGTGGTGAAAATGCTGTTCCCTGGCGCGGTTTAGAATTGTGATCCGCATCGCCCCACGTTGCAATGGGACCTCTGAAATTAGCTATCGTTCGCAATTTTTTACACCATTTTTCAAATTCTCTAGGCCAGGCTACAGGCGCAGGGTACAATCCCCGCTGAGAAAACGTCGGTGAAGGATCACCACACAGCCACTTAGGGTAAGGAAACCGATATGAGCACGCACATGGGTGTCGTTTCTAATTTTGCAATTCGCTTCACGATAGCAATCGCACTTCTTTCCGTTGTCGCCAACGCGAACGTTCCCCAAACCGATGAGCCCCAACCACCCGTAACTCAACCTACGGAAACGGCCTCCGATGGAAATCAGGAGACTTCTGTCGCTCTAGCCCCAGAGGAGCACAAGGAGAACAGCGAGGAAACGCAATCGGACGACGACAAAAAGCAAACCGAGCATTCCGATGCCGAACGCATGGGTGAGATTTTAGAATCGCTCGAAAACGATCAAAAGCAACTCTTGGCTCTCGAACAGGAAATGGATAACCCAGAGAGCGAATACGCCATCGCTGAAAAGGAATTCCGATCGGCCAAAGAGGAAATGGAATCCATCGCGGAAAAATTGGAAGGTGCTCGCGAATCCGAAGATGCTTCTGCTATCGAGCCTTTGGAAAAGGAGTTGGCGTCGCTCCAACGACTGCGAAAACTTGCCGAAGACCGATTGGACCTGGCCATCGAAGATCGAAAAACTCTTCGAGAGCAGAAGGTGACTCTTCGACGGAAAATCGAAAACGACAAGGCTGCATTAGCCGCTATTACTGGCGAAAACGACGACCGGAGCTCAGAAACGGACATTTCCTCGGAGGAAGCACCAACATCCGGTCAATCTTCTCACCGCGGAGCCAACAACCCATCCGAACACCGCAACTCGTCTAGCAATGACCCAGTTAGCCACAATGACGAAAGCGACTCTCATCGGCGATCGCATTCCGACAACTCAGATAGATCGGAAAGTACAAACGGCAATTCTGATTTCGATGAGCAGAACCCTGAACTGGCGAAAGCGGTAGAAGAAGCGGAAGAAAAGGACAAAGAAGCAGACGAAGCTCAAGAGGAAACACGCTCCATCGCCACCCGTTTGGCTGACATTCAAAAGCTCGTTGTTCAAGAGCAGAAAGAACTGACCCTCGCTCGCAAGAAAGTCGATCTGGCCAGTGCCGCACAGTTAACCCTTTCGCAAGAACTGACTCGCCGAACAGCCGAAGAAGCCGATGCGTCGGAACTTGCCGAACTTAGAGCTTCGATTGCTAATTCCAGCAACAGACTCATTCAAGCAAGATCGGAAGTCGCCGAAATAAGCGAACGCCTCAACGATCACCGCGCCGAGCAAAGCAGTTTGCAATCGGAACACATCGTTTCGCTCCATGAAGCCGAAAAGAAACGGCAAGAAGCGAACGAAGCCGAGAGCCGCATCGCTGCCATTCGTAACCCCTTCACTCTGCACAACATATCGCAATGGCTTTTTGATCACGGCCCACCGATCCTTGCAATCGTAGCAGGCATGTTCCTTGTCAATTGGCTCGCATCGTTCTTTGCGTCTCGTTCGGTTCGCCTAGTAACGACGAGCTCAGGCCGAGGCTCAAAAACCGAAAGAGAGAATCGTGCAAAAACATTGGTCGGGGTTTTCCAGAATGCTTCCACCGTCGGAATCTTTATCGCCGGCGTGATGATGGTCTTGGATGAAGCGGGCGCGAACATCACGGTTCTGATGGGCGGAGTCGCTGTGATCGGTTTAGCTGTCGCGTTCGGAGCACAGAACTTAATCAAGGACTATTTTTATGGCTTCGTGATGTTGCTTGAAAACCAATACATGCTGAACGATTTTGTTCGCGTCGGTGGAGTGAGTGGTCAGGTCGAGCGCATTACTTTACGGATGACCGTTTTGCGAGACTCTAATGGTGTGGTGCATTTCATTCCCAACGGAACCATTAACAGCGTCAGCAATGAAACGCACGGATGGTCCAGGGCTGTTTGCGAAATCGCAGTCGGCCACCATGAGAGTCTCGATCGGATTAGCGATGTCCTAAACTCCATTTCGCAAGAACTCCATCAGGACGCGACTTTCGGAAGCCTTTTGCTTGAGCTACCGAGTCCGCCAGCGATCGAGAGCCTAGGTGAATCTGCCGTCCATCTGAAGTTGACCGTCAAGACGCTGCCGAACAAGCATGGCGCCGTGAAGCAAGAATGGTTGAAACGAATCAAGAACCGATTTACCGAACTTGGCATTCAGCATCCGTTCCCACAACGATCCGTTTACGTTCAATCCAGCGACGAATCGTCGTCACATCACAACAAACCAAGTCATCGCACAGGAAACTTCAGGCAAGCCAGCTAAGTGTCGCTCGGCTCACCAGTGTGGTTCGGTTTACCGAACCGTGATCCCAAGAAAGTAGCAGGCACACTCCGTGTGCCGTAGCCTCAAAAACCAGAGGTTTTTGAATTGCGGACGGCACATGGAATGTGCCTGCTACCATCACAAGCTTACTTCCAAAATGGCAAGTCCCGTTGCGGTTTCAAAGACTGTTCCAAATCTCTCTTTTGAGAAGTAACAACAGCAGCCCGTTTGCTCAAATCGTTTGATAACTCGATTGCGACTTTATTGGTTTCGGACTTGTCCACTTTCAACCTGCTGATCGCTTCCGATATCTGGATCGAGACCCCTCCGCTAATCATGGCGGACATTGATCCGTTAGGTTGAAGATACGTAGAGGCGACGGATTCCAATTCGGTAGGTGCTACCGGCAACCGAGGTTGTGCCTTGGCGTTGTCAATCGCCAAGAACGGCTTACCATTGCCGTTAAGAATCTCGTGCCGCACGATTTCCATTGCGATTGCCAAGTCGAAAATATGTCGCAAGCGTCCATAGACTGGATAATCCCGTTGCAATTGGTCGAAGTTGCGGGTGAACTTTCTTGCAAATGAATCTGCAGCAAAGTCGGGCGAGTTCGTAGCAACGTGTTCCCCTTTGGCGTTCATCATTTGGGCTTCGCTCAGCACTTGAACATTAGAGAAAGCAAAATGATAGATATGGCGTTCTGGGTCCATTGGAATCTTGTGATCGGTCAAAGAAAACCACCAGCGGACGATACCTGAGTCGCCTGAATTGCCCAAGCTCGACAAGTCGGCTTTTTCCTTCCAATAAGATTTCATTTCCGGAGGACAATGTTCCAGACCTAGCCCCAAACGTTTCATGTGCGCGTCGGCGATCAGCAATGCATAGCCTGTCGGTGAATCTTGTCGAAGCCCAATCACTTTCGCATGCTGGCGACCGAGTTTCTGTCGCCACTCTTCGGCCCACTTTTCCGGCTGTTTTTGTATTGCCCGCATTGAGGAAGCTGCCCGGGCCATCTTGTAGGCTTCTGTTAGGCGAACAGGGTCTGGATCGATCGAGCAACCGAACTCTCCTTTGTTCCGCAAGATGTGTGGCGCAATGCCAAGCAAGTCTTCCAGTAGAACCGGTGGCAAACCTGTTTCTGCATTCAATAGCTCCCGCGAAGCATTGGTTACAAGATTTCCCGCTGGCCCACCCAAATACCATTCTCGCGACTCTTTGTCATATGCCACATAGTCAATGCGATAGAGGCCGCCCAACAGTTCCATTGCGATGCTTGCTCGAGCGTTCTTCGAGTCCTTCAGCCGATCGGCAATTTGTTGATCAAGCTGGTTCAACGAAACCCACCTAAGCGAACTCGCCTCCTGCCAATCACCTAGGTCTGAGAGTGAAGTCGACTCGGGCTTAGCCGTTTTGGCCTGAACTCGGTCGAATTTAAGCGAGGTCAACTTTACTTTGCTAGAATCGAAACGTTCGATCAACCCCTTCGGATCGATCCGGACCCCTTGTCGGTATGGGTTCAGCGAAGCAGATCCTCCGTTGACTTGCCAGTCCGCACCGATCACGTTTTCAATGAGACCAATCAAAGCGGAGTAGTCCGCTATCGATCCGCCACCATTCGGGTTTTCGTTGCCTCCGCTCTGGTGCAGCTGACTGAGCCATTCCAGTCTATCTTGGCTCGGTAGCAACCTGAGTTCATTCACTGCCGAACTGGTGTTCCTTGACAGAACAGCATCTCGAACGCGAATTAGTTGACTCGGAGAATCAACGGGGTCGCCGCAAAGTGCAACGCCGGAGCATGGCACCAGCAAAGAGGACAGAAAAATGACCGACAAACCAAATTGCAACCGCATGATTGATCCTCCGTGGATAAAACGATACCATTTAGAATTCAGAAAAGCTTAGGACAAGCCCGAATGGCGAGGACTAAACGTAGCGGAACTCGCCAAGAGTTTCGGTTTGCTTGGCAATTCGCCGAAAGCCTACGCGGCGTCCGCTACGAGTTCCCTAAGTTCAAGCCATTCGGGACAATATATGAATCCAAGTTTATCGTCCTCGCATCACCCCGTGATTCTCTCCACTCCAAAATTGCCAAAACTTTCCAAACTTTTACCCGGCGATGCGTCGCAGGAGCGAGATATGCACTTTCAATTCAAGACATTCCTACTCTTGGCAATCCTACCTTTGGGATTGCTGACTTTTAGCAAGACAACCATGGCTCAGCCTCCCCAAAAACCAGTAGCAAGCACCCCAGCAACAGTCGGGGAAACCGATCCGTATCTTTGGCTCGAAGACGTTACCGGCGAGAAAGCCATTGAATGGGTTAAGGCGAGGAACGCCAAGTCGCAAGCGAAAATGGAGGCCGATCCGCAATTCAACGCACTTCGCGAAGATCTACTGGCGATCCTGGACTCGGAGGCACGCATTCCATTTGTGGGTAAACAAGGGGACTATTATTACAACTTTTGGCGAGATAAAAAGAACGAACGCGGACTCTGGCGCCGAACATCCTTGGAGCAATACAAGAAAGCTCAGCCCGATTGGGAAGTCGTTCTGGATTTGGATGCACTTGGCAAGGCGGAAAGCGAAAACTGGGTTTGGAAAGGCGCCAGCCTCTTGCGTCCGGACTACAAACTAGCCCTCATCACTCTTTCACGCGGAGGAGCTGACGCGGATGTCACGCGTGAGTTCGACATGGAAAAGAAGGAGTTCATCAAGGATGGCTTTTCGCGGCCAGAAGCCAAAGGTGGCATGAGCTGGATCGATAAGGACCATGTGTTTGTCATGACCGATTTCGGCCCTGGCTCGATGACCGATTCAGGTTACCCTCGCATTGCGAAAAGGTGGAAGCGAGGTACACCACTCGATACAGCTGAAATCGTCTACGAAGGCAAAAGCGATGACATGTCGATTACCGCCATTCATGACGACTCACCTGGCTTTGAAAGGAACTTCGTCAGCCGCAATCTCGCATTCTACAACGATGAACTGTACCTGCTCGACAGCAATTCTAAGCTAGTCAAAATCGACGTTCCCAATAGCGCTAGCAAGTCCGTCTTTCATCAGTACCTATCCATCGAATTGCGAAAACCTTGGGACGTAGGTGGCAAGACCTATCCGGCTGGCGCACTTTTGATGGCAAATTTCGACGCCTTTATCAAGGGCGATCGCAATCTTGAAATGGTCTTTGAGCCGTCGGACACGACAGCATTATCGAGCTCCGGTTTTACCAAGGACTTTGCCTATATCAACGTCTTGGAAGATGTGAAGAATCGCATCTATGTTTTGAAACCAACTGAGAAGGGTTGGGTTCGCGAACCGCTCAAGGGAGCACCGACGCTCGGCACGGTCAACATTTCATCGGTCGACTCGGACGAGTCCAACGACTTCTTTATGACGGCGACCAACTACCTGAACCCGACAACGCTTTCCCTTGGAACGATCGGCTCGGAACCAACAATGCTAAAGCAGATGCCAGCCTTCTTCGATGCCAAGGGGCTGTCTATTTCTCAACATTTTGCAACGAGTAAGGATGGGACACGCGTTCCGTACTTTCTCGTCGGCGCTGTTGGTTTGAAACTAGATGGAAATCATCCAACGCTTCTTTATGGTTATGGCGGATTCGAAATTTCGATGCAGCCAGGATACAGCCCTGCAGTCGGCCGAGCTTGGGTTAGTCAGGGCGGAGTCTATGTCGTTGCGAATATCCGGGGCGGCGGAGAATATGGCCCACGTTGGCACCAAGCAGCCTTAAAAGAAAATCGACTTCGATGCTACGAAGACTTCGCAGCGGTAGCACAAGACCTGTACGCTCGCAAGGTAACAAAACCGGAGAAGCTTGGTATCCAAGGCGGCTCCAACGGTGGATTGTTGGTCGGCAACATGGTTACCCTGTATCCAGGCTTGTTCAAAGCAGCCGTTTGCCAAGTTCCACTCTTGGATATGCAGCGTTACAATAAACTCTTGGCGGGTGCATCTTGGATGGCGGAATACGGTAACCCTGACGATCCAGCCCAATGGTCCTACATCAAGTCCTTTTCGCCCTATCACAACGTCAAAAGCGGTGTGGGATATGCGAACGTATTGTTTACAACTTCGACTCGCGACGACCGCGTTCATCCCGGCCATGCCAGAAAAATGATGGCCAAGATGGAGGAGCAAGGACACTCGGTCTTGTACTACGAAAACATCGAGGGAGGTCACGGAGGAGCAGCAAACAACCGCCAATCCGCCTTCATGCAAGCGATCGCTTACACGTTCCTCAAACAACAGCTATTTGGGGAGAACTGATCTTTGCCGCAATAGTACTCTCTTAGTTAGCGGAACGGCAGCCGTCCGGCGAGTATCTAAGAGATCCTGCGAAACTGTTCGAAAAGCAGCCTTTACTTTAGCAAAAGTGAGCAGCATGTCGCTAGCCGCGGGTGTTGAAAATTTGGTATTGGTGCAATTTGGAGGTGGGTGAACCGACGGCGCTAGCCGCGGGCTGCATTTTAGTTGACTTTTCCATCAATTCAGGCCCGAAGCTAGCGCTTACGGTTCACAAAGTGAGTGCCATTTGGCTATCGCCTTGCCACTCACAAAGTGAGCGTCATTGGACACTAGCCCCGTCGTTCCTATCCATAGAGGCGATCTGCTTCCTTATGGTTTATTTTGCGTGCTTTAACCTTGCCTCCCGCTAGCTTTTCGCCGTTGGGGTCGATGTAGACACGGCCTGTTTTTCCAGGCTTAACACTCATCACGTGAATGTTAAAGATGAAGGCCATATCGAATTTGGCTTTGAACCAATGGACATTGTCTTTCGTGTCGGTGACGGTGGAACAGCCACCAGGCCCAAAGCCGCGATCGATCGTCGGGCTGATAATCATGTGATCGTTTGTATCTTCGATTCGATCGTAGTGTCGGCCATGAAAATCCCCTTTCAAAATCAAGAAAGCGGTAGCCATATTGTCGTGTCCATGCGGGACTACGGATCGGTCCTTGTTTAACGCAAAAATTTGATGGCCAAAGACCAAATCGGTTGGCAACCCTTCGACTTTCGGCAACGATGCTTTGAGGCTTAGCTCACCACGTTCTTTTGGATTAACATCTTTCGCGAGTTTTTCGAAGTCCAGAAACTTCAGTAAGTCCGGTAGCTCAATTGATGCAACTACGAATCTTTGACTGCAAGGAAGTTGCTATTGTCTTAAGCTCTTCCAATGATTTTCCGGCCAAATCATTTTCACTGTTTGTGAGGAGTTGCAGACGTGATTTCAGAAATTCTGGTCAGTATTCGCGTCGCCATTTGGAACGCTTGGTGTGGCAGCAATTTCAACATTTTGTCTCGATCGTATTCATGCGCGTGTAGCAGCCAAAAAACCCAACAGTCCAAGGGGCTGGCCGTTGGCAAATCCGCTTTCTCCATTACACCATCCAAGTTCGAGCGTGTGAATTTCTAGAGAATTATTCAATATTCGACCCGATTGCTCATCGGTCAAGCGGAATGCATGGTGAACTTTTGGGGATTTTGCCCACAAAATCCCCTTTGTCAGGCGTCCAAAAGTCATCTTGGTACCAGACCTAGCGATTATGGTCTTTCGAGCTGAAAAAGGTCCTGCGTTCGACACCAGTTCTCTCCTCCCAATCGAGCTATCGCCTTGATCTTTCTTGGGTCCGGTTGTCCCTTTTCGTCGAGGACCATGTCATCAATGTGCATGGTGAGGATTTCGCCGATCACTAAATTTGCGGAAATTGGGCCATGGCCTACTGGTATCACTTGCATCACTTTGCACTCCAACGCAAATGGGACGTCCGCAAGCCTTGGTGGTTTCACACGAATCGATTCAAGCGTTTTTTGGCCCGTTAGATCCAATTCGCTTTCTTCTGGCAACAGCATCTTGCTCGAAATATTAATGAGCTCCGCGTGCTTTTCGGTCGAGGCATTAATGACAAACTCGCCATTGGCTTCGATATTGATGAGCGTATCTTTTTTCTCTCCATCCCGCTTCAGTGTTGGCGAAAAAACAACGACCGGTGGGTTCGCTCCAAATGCATTAAAGAAACTAAAAGGAGCTAGATTGACAACGCCCGACGCGGATAAAGTCGTTACCCAAGCGATCGGTCGAGGTGCAACCAACCCGACCAGCATTTGATAGACTGTGACTATTTCCGTTTTTGAAACATCAATTTGCATTTGTTAATCTAACCAAGAGAAGGGATAGTTTGGATCATCCACGGGAATGGCTGCCGACGCTAAATGGAGCGGACGAAACGTGTCGACCATCACCGCCAACTCGTCAGTAAACCTGACCGACCTGCTTGCGACGACGGTGCCAGGATGCGGACCATGCGGAATCCCGTGCGGATGCAAAGTCATCGATCCGATCTCAACACCTCGACGGCTCCCGAATTGGCCGCGTACATAGTACAACAATTCGTCTGACTCGACATTGCTATGCGCATACGGAACCTTGATCGCCATCGGATGCGTGTCCAGCATCCTCGGAGCAAACGTACAAATCACGAATCCTGATGCTTGAAAGGTTTGATGGATCGGTGGCGGCTGATGAATCGTCCCTGTGATCGGCTCAAAATCGTCCGCATTAAAAGTATACGGATACACCATTCCGTCCCAGCCAATTGCGTCAAAGGGATGGTTGGCCATCGTGTATCGAGTCCAATCCTCCCCATCCTTGATCCGAACCACAAACTCACCTTCCAAGTCTTGTGTTCCAAGTTCGCTTGGGCCATGAAGATCGCGTTCGCAAAACGGTGCCCCTAATCGAAATTGCCCATCCGGGTTCAAATACCGAGGCGGAAAACCGACATCTCCGATCGCCTCGATCACCAGTAAATCCGCTTCCGCTATCGAATCGAACTTCATCTGGTAGGTGGTGCACTTCGGGACAACGACATAGTCCATCGGTCGAAACGGAAGCACGCCAAACATCGAAATCAATCTACCAGAACCCTTCTGAATAAAAACGACTTCGTCAGCCCTCACATTTCGATATAGTTCTAACTGCGCTGTTGTAGGGCGACATCGCGATAGGACCACGTCTGAGTTGAACATAAGTGGAACGCGACCGGTAATTGGATCACCTGCCCTAGCCATTGAGGCAGTTTTCAAGTGGACATGTCGCAGTGTGGACGAGTCCGCTTTCACAATGGGTATCTTGCCACCCGTTTCGATACGCAGCACGCGGGTTGGCGGTCGCAAGTGATACACAATGCTGTAGGCTCGGCTAAATCCTTGAGTGGTGATCACCTCCTCATAGAAAATCCCTTCTTGCCTATGGCCCGGTGCGTTCGGGTGAATCGTATGGCGTTTTGGAGGGATCGAACCTCGTTGCAGATACTGTGGCATTTGTCCTCAATCCTTCTTTCAAGCGATATCATCGGGAAGCGACACGGTTTTCGAGAATTCCAAGCCGCTCGATTTCCAACTGAACGACGTCTCCCGTCTTTAACCATCCACCAACAGCAGCGGGAGTCAGTTCGAGAATACAGCCGCTGCCAACCGTCCCCGAACCGATGATATCGCCAGACAGCAATTTTGTGTCGCGGCTTGCATGGGCAAGCAATTGCGGCCAAGTCCAATACATGCTCGACGCATTTCCTCGCGAAACGGTTTTGCTATTGATGGCAGCAGACA
>Ga0335395_10002906_pt1 | contig 10649 bp, 4 predicted proteins | sample MAT02_FD_205744 | JGI IMG/M metagenome (GOLD analysis project Ga0335395, IMG submission 205744) | Freshwater microbial communities from Lake Fryxell liftoff mats and glacier meltwater in Antarctica - MAT-02 (spades assembly) (version 2) ...
GAGCTCACCTCCGGCCAGTGGTACGAGATCCTCGTTGCAGCGCGCGGCGAGGCGATGCCGTGAGCGAAGGTCGGCCCGAGGTCGCCTGGTTCTCGGCGCTGTGTGACGACGATTACGAGTACCTCGGGTTGCGCGACGCGTCGCTGCGATCGTCGTGGGCACACTGCCGCGACACCGTGACGACGGCCGAAGCGAGCGGGTCCGACAACGTGCTACCGCCGTCGGGCTATGCGCTCGGTATCGACGGCGTGCCGTTCGCCGGCGGAACCGCGAGTTCTACGACCTCACACTCGACGCCCTACGCATCGCCGTGGATCGGGCAGCCGCGCGCCAGATGGTGGGGCTGCCGGTGACGCCGCAGTTCGACTTCGGTGGCCTGTCCGAACCGGCTCGCTAGGTCGCAGCGAAGCGGCCGACGTGTACCTGATGTGGTCGGACACGCTGCCGGAGATCGCGGCGATCATCGCCGACATGCGAGCGCGTGCCGGGCGGCATGGTCGCACCCTGCGGTTCGGGTACCGCACCCACATCGTCGTGCGCGAGACCGACGCCGGGGCGAGAGCCGCAGCCACCCGCCTCGTCTCGCGACTCGACGCTGCGGAAGGTGAGGCGATCCGCAACCGTTCGCTCGACTCGACGTCGGCAGGTGTGTCCCGACAGGCCGAGCTGCGCGACACCTCCGACGACGACGGGTTCACCGAAGAGCACCTGTGGACCGGGATCGCACGCGCCCGCTCCGGTTGCGACGCCGCAATCGTCGGCGACCCCGATCAGGTCGTCGCCAAGCTCCGCACGTGCATGGCCCTCGGCATCGACGTGTTCATCCTCTCCGGGTATCCGCACCTCGCCGAGTGCGACCTGGTGGCCGAGTACGGGCTTTCGAATCTCTGACCGACCAATCCTCGGGAATTGCTCAGTATCGGTGTGGTTTCGACGCCAAATCTTACGGTCAGCGCGAGGGCGACCACTCACCCGCACGAACTCCATGTGACATACGTCGTGACCTCTTGCTTGAACGGGCTCCACCTGCGTAGTTTCGGGAAAGTTGGCAGTTGTATGAACTGCCGCTCAGCGAGAGATGGCAGGGGCATGGCAATACCAGTGGGGACCAACGCGTTAGTCGATATCGTTGGAAAGAATACCGGTCGTCGACGGCGCCCCTCCGCGATCGCTGCGCTGTGTCTGATCGCCCTCGGCACATCGGAGATCGTGGCAACCGGTCCAGTCGGGGCGATCGCGACGCCAGCCACGGCCCCAGCGCCTGTCACCGACACTGCGTCGTTGCTCGCTGCGGTGAAGGTCGGCGGCACGATCACCCTGGCGCCCGGTGAGTTCGTCGTAACCAAGCAGATCGACATCCGCAAGGACGGCACCACGCTACGCGCCTCCAGCCCCGGCAAAACGACGATCAGGTTCTCCGGCAACACAGGCCGCCCGATCGAGGTCAACGCAAAGAGCGTCACCGTTGACGGCATCATCGTGACCGGCGGATCGAATCCGTTCGACGACGGTGGCGGCGGCATCGAGGTCGAAGGTGGCAAGTCGCTCACCCTCATCCGGTCGACCGTCACCGGCAACAAGGACGATCGCGGCGGCGGCATCCTCAACGAAGGCACGATCACGATCATCGATTCGACGATCTCGGACAACGAGGCATCGATCAAGGGCGGCGGACTCCTGAACGAGGGCACCGCCACGGTGACCAACTCGACGATCGAGGGGAACACCTCGCCGCTCGGCGCGGGCATTACGAGCTTCAGCACGATCAACCTGCTGCACGCGACCGTCGCGAAGAACGTCTCCACGTTCAGCTCGGTGGCCGGGCTCCAGCGCTACGGCGGCGCGTTCAACGTCCGCTACTCGATCATCGGCGACAACCTCCGTTCCAACGGATCCATCGCTCGGAACTGCGGTGGCACGGTGCAGTTGCGCGACCAGAACCTCGTCAACGACAAGGTCGGTTGCACCACCAGCGGCACGATCACCGTCGCGCCCATCCGCGTCGGTGTCCTGCAGGACAACGGCGGCCCAACCCCGACAGCCAGTCTCCTCGATGGCAGCCCTGCCCTCGACGTCGTCAAGCTGAACGCTGCCGGCAACGCCTGTGTGTCGGGCGTCAAATTCGACCAGCGGGGCACCGCCCGTCCGTCGGGATCGTTGTGTGACCTCGGCGCCTTCGAGAAGGCTCCGCTCGTGCTGGCCGATCCGACCTTCGACGTCGATACCGCCAACTACGCAGCCCGCGGCCTTCCGGCCGGCACGGTCGAGGTCGGGGCAACCTCCGTGGCCACCCGATTGATCGCTGGTCGGTCCGTGGCCGACGCCGTCGCGAACGCCGACGGCACCCTCGAGTCGGCACGCCTGCGCTCGATCCGTCTGCGCTCGATCCGTCTGCGGAGCATCGAGCTCCAAGACATCCGTCTCCGCTCAATCGACGCCAGTTCCACCGCGGGTAACCCCGAAGCCGCGCGCCTGCGCTCGATCGAGCTGAAGGCCAACCGACTGCGCTCGATCGCGCTGGAGTCGATCCGCCTCCGCTCGATCGACCTCGAATCGATCCGCCTGCGCTCGATTCCCCTCGAGTCGACTCGGTTGCGTTCGATCCGTCTGCGCTCGATCCCGCTGTCGGAGATCCCGTTGACGGACCTACCGGGTGGCTGGGAAGAACTCCTTGCGGGCACACCGTTCGACGGTGTCCCGCTGCAGTCCTTGACCCTCGACGACGTTGCTGGCTCGGACGAAAACGATGTGCCACTGGTCCCCGGTCTCGATGGACAGACTCTTGCAAGCATCGACCTGTCGAGCACCCGTCTGCGCTCGATCCGGCTGCGGTCGATCCTGCTCGAAGGCACCCGCCTGCGTTCGATCCCGCTGAAGGAGGGCCTCACTGCCCCGAGCCCAGAGAACGACCTGGCATGGTGTGAGACCTTGATCGGCGGGCCCGACTGCACCGCTGACGTGGCCACTGCTGTTGGCGAGCTGGAGTTGTGGGAGGCACAACTCTCCGGCGCCGACGTCGACCAGGACGAGGTTCTGGAGCTGCCGCTCTCGGGTCTCACCAGCACACGCCTGCGCTCCATTGCTCCACAAGACATCGAAAGTGCCCGGCTGCGCAGCATCCGACTGCGGTCGATCTTCCTCGAGAACACCGCCCTGTCGGCGATCCCTCTTCGCAGCATCCGCTTGCGCAGCATCACGGCCGACGCGGCCGGACCAGCGATCACGCTCGGCTCGATCATCGACGACAGTGCTCAGGACGACACCCTCACCCTCGGCGACGTCGTCGCTGGTTGCCTTCCCCCGGAGGTGCTCGGCGACCCGAACGCCGAGCAGGATCCGCCAAACTGCCTCTTGCGAGACGACGCCGACATGGGTGATCTGCTCGATCTGCTCGGCGTGGAGTTCGGTGGGGTGACGCTGCTCGACGGACTCACGCTCGCCGACATCCAACTCGCTTTCACCGCACCCGAGGACATCCCGTGGGAGAGCGTGAACCTGCAGACCTCGTCGTTGCAGAACATCGCGACGCCGGCGCAGCCCACGTTCGACTACGTCGTCGACGTCTCGATCTCCGGCGGCCCTGCCGACGTCGACATCGACCTCACCCTGCCCACCGGTTTCTCGATCGCCGCTGGCGCCACCCCGGTTGCTGCCACGTTCTGCCCGACCGGCACACCGACGTGCGCCAGCACCGTGGCGCCGGCCGACCCGAATGCCACCGACGCTCCCAGCTACACGATCAGCGGGGTCGAGACCGGCAGCTACCAGCTGCGGGTACCGGTTCGCGCCGGTTCGATCATCGGCGACGCCAGCGAGTTCCAAGCCGTTGCCGCCGTCACCGCCACGGGCCCGAACGGCGCGCCAGGCATGAAGGCCACGAACAACGTAGGTGTCACGGTGGTGCAGGCGAACAGCCTTGCTCCTGTGGCCCCGATCCTCCAGGATGGCCAGATCGACATCGGCTACATCGGCAGCAGTGGCGAACTCGACGCCTACTCGTTCGTCGCACCGCGCGGGAGCACGGGCGCATCGGCCCAGATCCTGCTGTCGAACATTCCAGCCGGGGTCGACTACGACCTCGCCGTATACGGCCCGCGTCCGCTGTCACTGCGAGGCGCCCCATTGCCCGAGCGCGCCTCCATCGGCGACATCCCATTCGACCTCGACCCCGGTGACGACATCCTGCCGACCGAACTCGTCAACGACATCGCCGTCGACATCAACGCCATCGCCCCCACCGTCGGGCTCACCCTGCCGGCGAACACGCCCTACGCGCTCCGTGACATCTCGAGCCGTCGCGACAATGCCGACGAAGAGGTCACGCTGCCTGCGCTCGTCTCCGGGCAGACCTACGTCGTGGTGGTCTCCGGCTACTTCGGCGCTGTCAGCGCCGAACCGTACGGCCTTCGCGTGCGTCTCGACCGCCGCACGGCGATTCCAGCCTGCGCCGCCTCCACCTATCCCCGCTCGGCGGATCCCCCAGCCGTGCCCGCCGGACTCGAGATCAGCGCCGGCATCGACACGCTCTACATCACCAACGCCGCCCGCCTCGACCATGAGTCCACCGGCCGGTCGGTCAACGTGCTCACCGCGGTCGCCGACACCGAGGGAGTCATCGAGATCAACGCAGGATTACTGTTGCTCGATGGGCTCGGTGAATGGGGCGCCTACAACGCGAACCAGTGTGATCCCGCTGCCCGCAACCAACTCGTGAAGGCGATCGGCCGACAGATCGACGCCGCGAACGCAGCTGCCGGCAACACGATCGAGAACATCGTGATCGTCGGTGGCGACGGCGTGGTGCCCATGGCCGCCGTGCCCGACCTCGCTGAGTACTCGAACGAGTCGACCTTCGCCCGCAGCGTGCTCGACGCCAACGGCCGAGCCACTCCGGTCGCCGGCGTGCAGGCGAGCGGCTTCTTCCTCAGTGACGACCCGTACGCCACCGACGCCGGCATCTCGATCCTCGGTGGCGACCACGAGCTGTACGTGCCCGACCGCAGCATCGGCCGGCTCGTCGAAACCGCCGACGAGATCATCGGCCAACTCGAGAACTTCGTCGAGTACGGCGGCAAGGTCGACCCCCGCACGTTCGACGCTGCGGTCACCGGCTACGACTTCCTCGACGACGGTGCTGCAGCGATCATCGACGAACTCGACGACGAGTACAGCGTCACCTCGCTATCAGGCAACGACTGGGATCGCGACGACTACCTGGGCGTGTTCGACGGCACCACCGACTACCGCGTCTTCTCTCCGAACGCCCACTACGACTTCGGGGCCCTGCTGCCGGCGCTGCCGGACACCAACGGCGTCTACGACGACTCCGATCTGGTGACGACCGCCGATTTCGTCGGCGACACCCCAGCCGCGGTCGTACCAGTGAGGGCGCTCGGCTTCACCGTGGGCTGTCATGCGGGCCTCAGTGTGTCCGATGTGCAGGTCGGGCCCACGCTCGACTGGGCACAGCTGTACTCGCAGAACAACACCCAGTGGGTGGCGCACACCACCTACGGCTACGGCGACACCGAAATCGTGGCGTACTCCGAACGCCTCGCCACCCTGTTCGCCGCGAACGTGGCGAGCATGACCGGGGGCGGCGGCCCGAGTTCGCTCGGCGCGGCCGTGCGCGACGCCAAGCAGGAATACCTGGCGAGCTCGCTCGTGATCAGCCCGTACGACGAGAAGATCCTGCAGTCGTGGACCTACTACGGCCTGCCGATGTACTCCATCGGGGAACCGCCCGAACCGATCGAAGAGACACTCGCCGAGGATGTGCTGATCGAAGAGACACCCCCCGGGGATCCCGCAGTCGAGCAAACGCCTGCTTCGGTCGAGCCGCAGGGTTTCCGCTCGGCGCTGCTCGCGGCCACGACCAGCGGACCAGCCACGTTCGGCACCCCGCTCGGCGACGGCCGCGTGCCGGTGTCGATCGACAACAGGCCTCAGCTCGCGGCACCGTTCTCCATCAGCACAGATGGCTCGTACTACGCCATCGACGGCAGCACCGCAAAGGCCCCGGGCCGACCGGTGCAACCGCTGGTCGACGTGGTCATCCCCGGATCGGTCCCAGGACCATTCGGCGGCTTGCTGATCACCGGGTTGGCCACACGCGATCTCGACGCCGACTACGTGCCGTTCGTTCTGCAACCCCTGGTCGACAACAGCGCCGACGAGCGAGTCGGGCTCCCCGCCGCCGACAAAGCGTTCCCAGCGACCCTCCAGCAGATCAACGACGTCGGCGACGGCCAGCGGCTGCTCGTCGCTGCTGGCCAGTGGCAGGACGGCCAGCGCCTGTTCGATCGGATCACCGGCGAACTCATCCCCCGTGGGAACACCGGCGACACCACAGCACCTCGGTTCCTCGACGTCGACGGCACCAACGTCGCTGACGTGGGAGCCGGCGGTCGAGGAATCCGCTTCGACGTCACCACCGAAACCGACGCGACACGGGTCGTGATCGTGTTCCGCGAGGAGCTGACGGCGAACTGGCGAACCCTGGAGCTGACAGGCTCGAACGGCGCGTGGTTCGGTGTCGCACCGCTCGTCAGCGGCAACGCCGACGCCGAAGCCGAGTTCTTCGCCCAGAGCGTCGACGCCAACGGCAACGTCGGTGTCACCAGCAACAAGATCGAGAACTTCCTTGCGGTGAAGGAAGTGCCGGTCGTCGCCGAGCCCGACGCGGTCATCGCCACCATCGTGGCGAACTTCAACCAAGGTCGTTTCCTGGCCAACGGCGGCACGCTCACGATCACGCCGAGCCGCGACACCGACCAGCCATCGTTGTTCTCGATCAACTCGGCAACGCCGATGCCCGTCGCAGAGAACGGCATCACGATCGCCATCGGGTCCAGCACCCAGGCCCCGAGCTACGTCGACGGCGTGTTGACCGTTGCTCCGGGCAACTACCTGATCGCCGCCCGATTCGGCGAAACCGGCCCCCTGACCACCCGTTTCTTCGTGGTCGACGGTGACGCCCCCGAACTGTCGTACTCACGCGACACCTCGATCTGGACGAATCCCGCGGGATCCGGCCTGACCGTGTCGGCCACCGATGGCACCGGGGTGGGCGTCGCTCGCCTCCTCGTCGATGTCCAGGTCGACGGCTCAACCCCGCAGAACGTGATCGGCTCCGACGACGACGGAGACGGCGTGTTCACCGCCACCATCGAGCCGACCGAGGTCGGCGAAGGATCGTCGGCCCGTCCGACTGTCAGAGTGACGACCACCGACCTCCTCGACAACACCACGCCAGCGGAGTTCGATCTGCGGATCGACAACAGCGATCCCACGGTGACGATCACACCGGAGACGACCGATTGGTCGAACGGTCCGGTCGACGTGACCGTGAGCGCCGCCGACACCGACTCCGGACTGGCATCGGTGTGCCTCGCACGAAACGGTGGGCCGTGCGAGCCCATCGAGCTCGAAAGTGACGGAACGTCAACGGTCACCGTCGGCACCGAGGGCCTGACGACGCTTGCCGTCACCGCCACCGACGCGGTCGGCAACACGACGCCACGCAGCACGCAGGTGCGTATCGACTCCGGAGCCCCGACCGTCACGATCACGCCGAACGACACCACGTGGCGCACGGGCACCGTCGACGTCACCCTCACCGTCGCCGATCCCGGTGACGGCCCCTCGGGCATCGCGTCGGTCTGCGTAACGACGATTGATGAGTGCGTACCGTTGCCCCCGAACGGCAGCGGCGGCTACGGCACCACCCTGACCGTCCCCGCCGGCACCGACGGCACCCCGATGATCAACGCCACCGCCACCGACGTCGCCGGCAACGCGACCACGGCCGGTCCAGTCACCGTGAAGATCGACAACAAGGCACCGGGCTTGACGCTCGGCTCCGACCAGGTCGGCACCTGGTCCAAGGTGCCCGTCACGGTCACCGCGACCGCCAACGACGGAACCGGTTCCGGCATTCGCGAGCTGTGCCTCGCCGACACCTGCGACGCGACCACGCCGAAGACCGTGGTCGTCGACCCGGGCGCGGGCAACGTTGCCGAACCAACCTTCACCGCTACGGCAACCGACAGCGTCGGCAACACCGCCACTGGCGGTCCCATCGCAGTCAAGGTCGACCGCGCATTGCCCACGACGACGTTGTCGGTTCCCGGCACCGGGACCTACGGGATCGGCGAGGCCGCAACCGTCACCTACTCGTGCACCGACGTCGGCTCGGGTATCGCCACGTGCGAATTGCTCCGAGGCTCAACCGTCGTGGCCGCCGCCAGCCCGGCACCGATCAACACGTCGACCAGCGGCTCGCAGACCTACACCGTGCGGGCGACCGACGTGGCCGGCAACACCTCCCTGCCCGCTGCGACAACGGTGACCGTCGGGTACCAGACCTGCTTGCGCGACGACTCGTTCCAGTCGCGCATCCTGCCGATCTACACGCTGCGGCTGACGCTGTGCGACGCGGCAGGCAACAACCTGTCATCGGAGTCGATCCGGTTGACTGCACTGACGATCAACGGCACTCGCGATCCGATCGTCAACTTCTCGGGTCTGGCGCTCAACTACCGCTTCGTCTACAACTCGTCGCAGAAGTACTACGAATACACTTTCTTCATCGGCGGTCTGCCGCAAGACAACACACTGTCGTTCACCACGCAGCCGGTCCCGAGCCGCAACATCCCGACGGCCGCACTGAACGCACTCGCTACCAACACCGCCACGTTCCGGCTTGCACCACGGTGGCGTCGGTGAAGATCGGCACCACCTGGGAAATCCAGATCCCCGGACGCGGCGGCATCCCCACGAACGCCACTGCTGCCGTCGTCAACCTCACCGTCACCGGCGCCCCCCTCACCGGCTTCGCCACCGTGCACCCCTGTGGCTCACTCCCCGCCGCCTCCTCCATCAACTACTACGGCCCCGGCCTCACCCGAGCCAACGAACTCATCGCCAAGCTCTCCCCCAACGGCACCATCTGCATCTACACCGAGAACCCCGTCGACGTCATCGTCGACACCGTCGGCTACACACGGGAGACCTGAACGACCTCGCGATGCAGCGGATTTCGGGGGCGAACCGTGGTGTGGTCAACGAGTAATGGGTTTCCGCGTGACATGTTGGCGTGGAAACCCATCGGTGTCGCCGCTTTCCGGCTGCGCTGAATCTGCGAGGCTCAGGGAGTGACAACAGCAGCGCAACATCTGATCAGGTCATACCTCCCTGATCTCCTGCGGCGTTGGCCCGCGAGTGGTGACCATCAACAAGTCGAGGGATCGCTGGTGTCGGCCGACATCTCCGGATTCACAGCGCTGTCCGAACGGCTCGCGGCGTACGGACGTGAAGGCGCCGAGGAACTCACCAACCTGCTGAACCAGTGCTTCGGCGGGATGATCGAGATCATCGACGCCCATGGCGGCGACGTCTTGAAGTTCGGCGGCGACGCATTGCTCGTGTTGTTCGAAGGCCCGCAGCACACCGCTCGGGCGGCCGCCGCATGCGTGCAGATGCGTGATCTCATCGAGCGTCCGTGGGCCACATCGCTGGTCAAGCGGATCGAACTCGGGATCTCACAGGGGGCTCACAGCGGCACCTTCGATCTCCACCTCGTCGACGCTGGCCATCGCGAACTGCTGGTCGTCGGGCCGGGAATGTCGGCGACGGTGAACTGTGAAGGCGCCGCCGAACGGGGCCAGATCCTGCTCAGCCACGACGCCGCGGCGCTGCTCGACACCGCCGATCTCGGCGAGACCACTGCGGACGGCTGCGTGCTGGCCAACAGCCCGTCGCTCGACGGCTGGGCGCCCAGCCATCCGGAGGATGCCGACGACGACGCCGGCTCGTTCGTTCCGGACTGGCTCGCCGAGCAGACCGCGGCCGGAGTGGTCGCCGAGCATCGATCGGTCACGGTCGGCTTCGTGTTCTTCGGCGGCGTCGACGCCATGCTCGCCTCCGACGGCCCTGACGCAGTGCATGAACGCCTGCAGGCGTTGGCGACGGCAACCAAACATGCGGCCGACACCTTCGGGGTGTACTGGCTGGCGAGCGACGTGTACGCCGGGGGCGGCAAGATCATCCTGACCGCCGGCGCACCCCGCTCGACCGGACAGGACGAAGACGCCGCCGTCAGAGCGGCTCGAGCGCTCATCGAGACCGACGTCGGCCTGCCGGTTCGCATCGGCCTCAACCGCGGCCCCGTCTACATGGGCGACCTCGGGTCGTCGCGTCGACGAACGTTCACCGTCATGGGAGATGCCGTGAACCTCGCCGCTCGGCTCATGCAGAAGTCGGTGGCCGGGCAGGTCGTCGCCAGCCAAGCGGTGCTCGACCTCGTCCCGACTCCGGTGGAGACAGAGGAACTCGAACCGTTCCTGGTGAAGGGCAAGACCGAACCGATCAGGGCCGCGCTCGTCGGCGCGCTCGTCGCCGATGCGGAAGTCGTCCGGTCGGATGGCGCCGTCGACTTCGTCGGCCGCCCCGGCGAACTCGACACGCTCGCGACAGCAATCGAACAAGCCGCGGCCGGCCGGGGTGGCGTCGTCGACATGGTCGGCGAACCGGGTATCGGCAAGAGCCGGCTCGTCGACGAGGCACTCCGGCGCTCCGCGTCGACCGCCACTGTGCTGCGAACCAAGGGCGGTCTCTACTCGCGATCGACCCCGTACTTCGCCGTGTCG
>Ga0335395_10002908_pt1 | contig 10647 bp, 8 predicted proteins | sample MAT02_FD_205744 | JGI IMG/M metagenome (GOLD analysis project Ga0335395, IMG submission 205744) | Freshwater microbial communities from Lake Fryxell liftoff mats and glacier meltwater in Antarctica - MAT-02 (spades assembly) (version 2) ...
TCCGCCCATGCCCTGTCCACCACCCATGCCACCCATTCCTCCACCACCCATGCCACCCATTCCTCCGCCACCCATTCCACCCATGCCTCCGCCACCCATGCCGCCCATACCTCCGCCAAAACCTTGGGCTAGAATCGGTAACGCACCAAAGGTCTCGGGAAGTTTAATTTTCATCGGCTTTTTCGTGATGTTCCGAAAAATGACGGTCGCTTGGGTTGCGTCTTTATTAATGAAATCAATCTCCAGTTCACCGGATTCCAAAGCGGCAAACATTTCGACTTCGACGGCTGGTTCCTCGCGGGAACGCTTTGCCTTTTTCGTGGGCGTTTTCTCAGCTTTTACCGAAGTCGCCACGGTCGGCGTAATTGGTCCTTCGCTATCTGCCGCTTGAGCCAACGACGAAGTCTGGGCAACAGCCATCGAGGAGACTAAGGCCATCTTCAGCCAGTTTTGGAGATAAAAATGCATAATCCAATACCAATTTTGGGATAAGGAGGCCAACTTCAACATGGCTAAGTTTCGACGAAAGTATTCGGTTAAATCAAAGATACACTGAGTAGCTTACAATTTCTACGATTTTTTTGCATTTCGCTGCGGAATGACCAGCCCCTAACACTCAATGGAAGAAGCGTGAGCGGTTCGGTTTTCCGGAAAACACGATTGACAACGGCTGTAAATCTGAAATTTCAACAAGCTTTCAGCCGCCGTGGTTGCAAGATTGCTCTACTTTGATACGCTCTTCGTCCTTGCAATTGCAATTTCCAGAACTCTCGTATTCTAGCTCGGAGACCTTTGAATGTCCTTTTATATCGGTGAAGCCCTTTACGGTGATGGCAATGAAATCGCTCACGTTGACCTTATGATTGGTAGTAAGGACGGTCCAGTCGGTGCTGCATTCGCGAATGCTCTCTCCACCCAAAGTGAAGGTCATACCAACCTGTTGGCGGTTCTCGAGCCTAATCTATTGGCCAAGCCAGCAACCGTGACCATTACGAAGGTTACGATCAAGGGAATGAAGCAAGCCGTCCAAATGTTTGGACCTGCACAGTTCGCCGTTGCAAAGGCAGTCACAGATGCCGTTGCGGACGGTACGATTCCAAAGGATCAAGCAGAAACCCTTTGCATCGTGTGCGGCATTTTTATTCACCCTGCCGCAGAAGACAACAAGAAGATCTTCGATTATAACTATGAAGCGACCAAGCAATCGATCATCAATGCGATGGGCAAAAAGCCATCAGTGGATGAATGTGTTGCTAAGAAAGATACTGCTTCACACCCATTCAAGGGTTTCTAGAGTTATCGCGTTTCCCAGGATGCGTGCGGGCTCGAGAACTTTGCTCTTGAGCTCGCAACTACCGCCAGGACGCATTTCGCCGAGGTAGCCGTGTCGACAAAGAGAAAAATTTTGATTCAGCTCGACGCCGACCCGCATGCCAGCGTGTTCGATGGAGTCGTAGCGGTCGATGCAGGAGTCGATTTTCTGTTTTCCTATCATGGCGTGCGACCTCAAGATGTCCGCGGGCTGGTTCATGGAGCCATGTTTACGCGAGGCCCCTCGGACCTCAAGTCGACAGCCGTTTTCGTTGGTGGATCGGACGCTGAACTGGGTTTTGAGATTGCCAAAGCGGCTCGTTCAGTCCTCTTTGATCCATTTCGAGTATCTATTATGTTGGATAGCAACGGTTGTAATTCTACGGCTGCTGCGGCCGTCTTGTCGGCGTCCAAACACTTAGATTTGGGGCTGGCAAGATCGACAGTACTTGGTGCCACGGGTGCGGTTGGTCAAGCGGTTTGCTTGCTTCTCTCGAGCCTCGGTGGTTCCGTTAACGTGGGAAGTCGAAGCTCGGCACGCGCCAAAGAAGTGATCGCCAAGCTGTCCGGTCGAGGCGTTGTCACTGATGCGATGAGCCCTCTTGGGGTTGAAGAGGAATCTGAATTGTTCGCAACGATGGCGGAATCTGACGCGGTTTTCGCTTGCGGAGCAGCCGGTGTTGAACTCTTGGACTATACGGTTTTACAACGTTGCGTAAAGCTGAGGGCGGCAGTCGATCTGAATGCTGTGCCTCCGAATGGTATTGCCGGAATTCAATCGACGGACCAAGGGATTGAGAGGGGAAATCGATTTGATTACGGCGCCCTCGGTGTTGGTGGTTTGAAGATGAAAATTCACAAAAGAGCCATTCAGCAGCTTTTCACAAGCAACGACCAGTTTATCGATGCACATGAGATGATGAAAATCGGTCGAAGCATCTTGGCAGCTTGATTGTCGAACCGGTTGCCAACCGTTACACTTTGACAATCCTCTTATCCGACGGCACTCGTGTCTGTTCGGGCCTCGCCAACACTTGAGATTAACAATAATAGTCTCGAGTTTATCGCTCCATCACTCCTGGAATGAATAAATAAATGACTAGCGCTCCGGCCTCCTTCAAGACGTTATCCAAACCAGCCAGATTGATAGTCGGAGATAAAGAGATCGACTTAGCGGTTATCGAAGGCACAGAAAATGAGCGTGCTATTGATGTCAGCCAGTTACTAAAGTCGACCGGCCACATCACCATGGACGAGGGGTATGCGAATACGGGTGCCACGACCAGCAGCATCACTTTTCTGGATGGTGAACTTGGTGTCTTGCGATACCGTGGCTATCCAATCGAAGTTCTCGCCGAGCATTGTGACTTTATTGAAACATCTTATCTGTTGATGTACGGTGAGTTGCCCACAACGGATCAACTCGAAGGCTTTCGAAACGCAATTCGTAAGCATACGATGCTTCACGAGGACATGCGCACTTTTTACAATGGGTTCCCTCGTGACGCCCATCCTATGGCAATCCTGTCGTCGGTCGTTGGAGCTCTGTCGACGTTTTATCAAGATGCGTTGGACCCACATGATCCGAAACAGGTCGAGGTGTCCATCTACCGATTGCTTGCCAAGCTCCCAACAATCGCTGCTTACAGCTATAAAAAATCCTTCGGACAGCCTTTCATCTATCCTCACAATTCTTTGGGATACTGCGAGAATTTCTTACATATGATGTTCGCTGTTCCCAGCGAAACCTATGTACCGGATCCTGACTTTGTGCGTGCGCTCAATTTGCTCCTCATTGTTCACGCTGATCACGAGCAGAATTGCAGTACATCAACGGTTCGTATGGTTGGTTCTTCCAATGCAAATTTATTTGCTTCTGTCTCCGCCGGGATCTGTGCCTTGTGGGGGCCTCTCCACGGCGGTGCAAACGAGGCCTGCGTGAACATGCTCAAGCGTATCGCTGATGATGGCGGAAACGTCAAAAAGTATGTCGACATGGCCAAAGACAAAAGTAGCAATTTTCGGCTTATGGGTTTTGGGCACCGTGTTTACAAGAATTATGACCCTCGGGCGACCATTATTAAGTCTGCTTGCGATACGTTGCTCGCGAAGTTGCATCTCAACGATCCACTGTTTGAAGTGGCTCAAAAGCTCGAAGAGACAGCCCTCAAAGATCCTTACTTTGTTGAACGAAAACTCTATCCTAACGTCGATTTTTATTCCGGCGTGATTTATCGAGCAATGGGGATTCCAATCCAGATGTTCACCGTTCTCTTCGCAATGGGGCGTTTGCCAGGTTGGATTGCTCACTGGGTAGAAATGCAGAATTCGCCTACCACTCGCATTAATCGTCCAAGGCAAATTTATACAGGTGCTCCGATACGTGAGTTCATACCTATCGAGAAACGCTCGTCGTAATTAGGCATTGACCTTTGACTTCGTTGCCCCCCGTCAGACTCCCCAAGCATCCGGCAAATGGCATTACCATCAAGCTTGAGCGACCCCTCTGTCAATGGCATTGGTTAGAGCAATCGCTTTTGTTTTCGGAACTGTCGCGTTTGTCTTACTTTCCCGAGTCGCTGACTCGACCGATCTTTGAAGACGCAGGATTTACCGAAGTCCAACTCATTGATCGCGAGGGGGCTCAAGCCTATCTACTGGGCAACAAGAATGACCTCATGGTCGTTTGCCGCGGAACCGAACCGCATGACTGGAATGACTTGCGAGCTGATGCCAATGCAATGACTGTATTGTTCGACGTTGGACGATTGCATGCCGGATTCAAGTCCGAAGTAGACGAACTGTGGCCGATCATTGAACGGGCGATCCGTGAAAATCAACGTCCCACCTGGTTTTCAGGCCATTCGCTCGGCGGGGCGATGAGCACGATCTGCGCGGGCCGGTGCAAGCTGTCGACAATTCCTTCCAATCCTCGAGCGCTTTTTACGTTCGGTTCACCACGCGTTGGAAACAATGCCTTTATTAAAGCGGTTGGCCTGGCGCACTATCGTTGGGTCAATAACAACGATATTGTGACGCGTATCCCGCCGCGTTGGCTCGGCTACCGGCATAGTGGATTCGAACTTTATTGCGACCACCGCAATCGTCTCAGAAAGGTCTATTCTTGGCAAAGAAGTCTTGATCGCTTCAAAGGTTTGTGGACCAGTCTCACACGCGGTTCAATCGACTATCTGAGCGATCATTCCAACCTAGAATACATTCGAATCCTTCGCGGACTTGTAGTCGATTTTCGAACTGGAAAACCGATGATCGAACCACGAGTTCGTATCGATGAGTGAGCGATGTTCGAGTAAACGTTCAGTGAGTGAGCGTTCAGCGAGGCTCGAGGCAAGTGTCGTTGGTCGCCTTGCACCGTCACCAACAGGGGCCCAACATCTTGGCAACGCGAGGACATTTTTGCTTGTGTGGTGGCTTGCTCGTCGTGCAAATGGCATACTTTTTCTACGGATCGAAGACCTCGATACGCCGCGAATTAAACCATGGGCTACTGCGCAAGTCATCGAAGACCTTAGTTGGTTGGGGGTTGATTGGGACAAAAGCCCGCCGCAACAAGGATCTGCTGTCGAGAGTCCATTCTGGCTCCAGAGTGATCGTCTAGCTAGGTATGCCGAGGCGATGGAACAACTCAAACGTTGTGAAGCGATCTACCCGTGTACGTGCACACGGAGCGATTTCGAATCCGCTCAATCCGCACCCCATGAAGATCGCGCTAATTCCGACCTCGATGGGACGGTCTATCCTGGGACTTGTTCGTCGCGCGGAGTCGAAGACGCTTCTCGCCTGGATGAGACTGGCAAGAAATACGCGTGGCGTTTTCGAATGCCCGATGGGCCTCAAAATTGGGTTGACCAGTTTGCGGGCAGTCAGGATTTGCCAGACCTAACGTCGAGTTTAGGCGACTTTGTCATTGGCCGATCCAATGGTGCACCTGCGTATCAGATTGCTGTTGTCGTCGATGATCATGATATGGCCGTGAACCAAATCGCTCGCGGTTCCGACCTTATCTACAGCACATACCGTCAACTCGCAATCCACAAGCGTTTGGGATGGGATCCGCCTTCCTACTACCACTTTCCATTAGTTGTAGGGCCAGACGGAAAGCGATTGGCGAAACGTCACGGAGACACGCGACTTTCGTTTTATCGCGAACAAGGCGTTTCACCGGAGCAGTTAATTGGTTTTTTGGCGTATCACTCAGGCTGGATCGAAAATCTCGAATCCGTCTCCGCAAAAGATTTGCTGACGATCGATATCTTGTCAAAGCAAATCCGAGACGCCACAGTTGTCTCAGACAACAGCTTAATGATTTCTGAAAGGTAAGAACATGTTGAGAAAGCTAAGGTTTTTTGTATAACATCCAAAGCAAGTATTCAGCGGGATAGCGAAAGCTAGTTGCAAAGATTGCAACAGGACATAGCCGGCGGCGGTTGTACGAGCTACTAAATAGAAAGGTGCTTAAGGAATTGTATCTGGTAGCTATTAGATTTAAGTTCTATCTCGTAAGATAAAGCAGGTTTCGTGATCACTTTCAATATCAATAACCTTTTTTGTTACTCCGTTTCAATTTGAGAAAAACATAGCATGGTACGAGTCGGATTGATTGGAATTGGTTTCATGGGTTGGATTCACTATCTGGCTTATCAACGAAGCAAGCAGGCACAACTAGTCGGCTTCGCGTCGAGTGATCCTAAAAAGATTACTGGCGATTGGACAGGTATTCAAGGCAATTTTGGACCGCCAGGGACGCAGATCGACATCGATTCATTGCAGACCTGGAGTTCGCTCGAGAAGATGGTTCGCGATCCAGAGATCGATGTGATTGATATTTGTCTACCCCCTTTCTTACACGCCGATGCGGCCATTCTTGCATTGCAGAACGGTAAACATGTTTTGTGCGAAAAACCATTCGCCTTAACACGGAGCGAATGTGAACGAGTCCTGCATGCGGCGAAAGCGAATGACCGCCAGGTTATGGTCGCGCATGTATTGCCGTTTATGGGTCCGTTTGCATGTGCGACAGAATTGGTTCAAAGCGGTCTGTACGGTCGGCCCATCGGCGGTTACTTCAAACGCGTTATATCGAACCCAACTTGGATACCGGACTTCTATGATCCAGCTAGGGTCGGGGGGCCGATGATTGACCTTCACGTGCATGATACCCATTGGATTCAAATGCTTTTTGGAAGCCCTACCCATGTTTCGGCTGTAGGAACTCGGTCGGGTGAAGTCGCCAAGTATGCACAAGTAGTCTATCGATTCGAGAACCCAAACGTTGCGGTTAGCTCAACAAGCGGAGTCGTCGATTCACCGGGACGCCCATTTACACACGGATTCGAGCTGCATTTAGAGAAGGCTATGATTCAGTATGAATTGGCTGCGTACACGGATGGGACTGAAACAATACCATTGCGAGTGCTAACGCATGCAGGGGAAGTCATTCATCCGAATCTCGCGGAGGGGGATGAGATTTCAGCGTTCTCGGCAGAAATCGATGAAATGGCAATTTGTATACAGCAAAAACGCAACAGCAAGATCTTGGATGGACAACTAGCAATTCAAGCAATCTCGATTGCAGAGGCCATTCAGAAATCGGTTTTGTCTGGAGAACCGAGTACCATACAAGGATTATCCGTTCCGGCACCAGCCTAATGGCGTTTTGTCAAAGTTGGACTCTGTGATTTCCGAGCTTCGCATTTTTAATAGGCATTTCTCTCGTGAAGTTTGAATACCTCGGCCCTTACAAAATTGAATCGATCCTTGGTCGAGGTGGCATGGGGACTGTGTTTCTAGGAACTCACAGTAAGTCTGGCGAGGTTGTTGCAATCAAAGTCATCGCGACGGCCCTTGCGGATCAAGAGCGATTCCGCCGACGTTTTGCATCGGAAGTCGAAACGGTAAAGCGACTTAAACAATCGAATATTGTCCAACTTATCGGCTACGGCGAGGAGCAAGGGCACCTGTTCTATTCCATGGAATACGTACAAGGGATTAATCTTGCTGATCACCTTAAAAAAAACGGTCTCCTGAGGTGGGACCGTTCGATTGAGATCGGTATCGAAATCTGTGCAGCTTTAAAGCATGCACACGACATGGGAATCATTCATCGTGATTTGAAACCCGCCAACGTCATGCTGACTGAAACAGGGCAAGTCAAGTTAACAGACTTTGGTATCGCAAAGCTGTTTGGTAGCTCTGATGCAACGGCTGTAGGGTCTGTTTTAGGTACTGCCGACTTTATGCCGCCCGAGCAGGCAGAGGGGAAAGTGGTCACAAATCGAAGTGACCTCTATTCTTTGGGTGCGCTTTTGTATTGCACGCTTACGGGGCGTTCACCGCAGGCGGCCAAGACGCTTCCTGAGGTGCTCTACAACGTTCGATATTCAATCCCCCCACCCCTCAAGGACGTAGTCATCGGCACTCCAGTGGAGTTTTCTGAGTTGGTAGCGGAGTTGTTGGCAAAGGATGCTTTGGCGAGGCCACCGACGGCACTGGTTGTTAGCAACCGACTTCAATCACTCAAAGTTGGGTTGAAACATCGCGAACAGCAGAATGCGGCGGAACTTCCGAAGGATGTCTCGCAATCGCGAGAGTTTAACTCGCTTGACTTGTTTACCGAGGCGGTAGATGGAAGCGAAACAGTCGATGGGATTCCCCCGAATCCAACACCAGCCGATCCAAAGGGTGTTACGCGTCCGCCGAACTTTGGCACCGAGCAAACACAAGTTGCTTCGTCCGAGCACGTATCGCACATAGCGAGAAAAAAGCCAGACGTCCAGACCAAAATCGCCGATGCGAAAACGCAATCGGCGTCGAAATTGACCCCGGAGTCATCCTTGACCGGGGTCGCCATGAACGATGAGTCGTCCACGGGTGGCGTGACGCGATTCACTGTTGTGGAAGAGCATGAACGTCGCCGCTCATCGCTCAGAGAGGAGATCGCTGATGAGCCAGGACCCTGGGGACACTATCTCTCGGTCGGTGCAATTGCTGCGCTGCTTTTCGGAAGTCTCAGCGCCATTTATCTCTTCACACGTCCGCCATCTTCCGATCAACTCTACAATCAATTGTCGCAAGCCATCGAACAGAATCGCGACGACGATTTGTTTGATGTTGAGCCAGCCCTGGAGCAATTTGAAGGACTCTATCCGAATGATCCGCGACTGTCACAATTCGATGCGATTAAGAATGACATCTCGCAACAAAAGGCTCTTCGTCGACTGGAACGTCGAGCAAGAATCAGTTCCATTCAGTCGGATCTCGATCCGTTGGAGCAAGCCTTTCTGGATTCGATGAAGGCCCGTGAAATCGATACGGACTTGGCCACCAAAAAGCTTCGGGCGCTCTTGACCATCTATAGCGATCCGAATCGACTACCAGCAAGGCAACAACAACTGATTAACATGGCAGAGGAAGCGCTCGAAGAAATCCAGAAAGGGATTGCCCAAAAAGTGAACCCCGCTACGGAAGCCTTGAACGATCAGATTGCATGGGCCAAATCTACGTTATCACCGGAGGCTCAAAAGGCGTTTTTTCAATCGATTATTGAGCTATATGCAGATAAAGTATGGGCCAAGTCTGCCGTAGATCAAGCGAGGGCGTTTCTTGAAAACAGGCAATAGTTCCGCGCTCGTGCCATTGGTTACGAACTCGTGCCAAAAATCTTAAGACCCCTACCCTTTTTTACGCACCTCGATAAGTTCACTTAATTCCACCCCTCTTCTGCCTTCCAAGCAGACTCTCCCTCTGCGAGGGTCGAGCGAGCGGAGGGTTGCATGAGTATTCCGGCTGGCATCGCAACTGGAAGGAACTTCCGGTTTGTGCCACTAGAACGGCCAGGCGTCGCCCAGGGCCTGCTGCTGCTCAAAGCGAAGTTGTGCAATGCCTTTCCGAGCCATCGCGATCATGCTTGTAAGCTGTTCGTCATCAAAAGTGGCTTCTTCTCCAGTTCCTTGAATTTCAATAAAGCGACCCTTTCCTGTCATCACGACATTCATATCGACTTCGGCTTTCGAATCGCGTTCATAATCCAGATCGAGTGTTGTTTCGCCACCGACAATCCCAACGCTCACGGCAGCGACACTATCCGAGAGAGGATACTGATCGCGAGGAACGGAATGGAACTCTCCATAGAGCGCGTCAATCAATGCGATGAAGCCACCGGTGATGCTCGCGGTGCGTGTTCCGCCGTCTGCTTGCAACACATCGCAGTCGATCGAGATGGAGCGTTCGCCCAGTAGCTTTAGATCTGCCGTCGCACGCAGAGAACGCCCAATCAAACGTTGAATTTCGGTTGTTCGACCATCCACCTTTCCAGCCCGTTCACGGCCTTTACGTGGAGACGTGCTGTGCGGCAACATATTGTACTCGGCTGTAATCCAGCCTCGCCCCTTTCCAGCAAGCCAGTCAGGAACACGAGATTCGATGCTTGCGGTGCACAGAACAATGGTTTCACCACACTGATAGAGCACACTCCCCGCGGAGTGTTTTGTGAAGTGACGCTGTACTTTGATCGGACGTAGTGTTTGCATCTTGCAAAACATAACTACATCACGAATCTGAGCAAGGGTAGAGCTATTGATCGCTTGTTGCGAGTCGCTTGAAGTAGGCTTCGATGACTTCGCGGTAATGCGATGGTAGGTCCTTGGTGATGTTTTGAAGAGCCTCCTGCCGCTGCGCTGGAGGAAGATCTCCCCAACCGCCACGGTCCTTGAGGCTTTTGGGATCCACTTCCCCCGCACCATTCCCGCCTGCGATTTGGCTATCTTCCATAGGCTTACCTTGACCTCCACCACCCTTGCCGCCCTTACCATCCTTCTCTGCTTGGGCTTGTTGCTGTTGCTGCTGTTGCTGTTGGAGTTGTTCTTCAATCTTATCGATCATCTTGTCGAGTTTCTCGACGATCTGCTTTTCTTGATCGCGTACGACCGTGCCAGTTCGTCCAAGATCAAGTCGTCGTTCGACATCCTTCATTAATCGCGAGATTTCGTCCAGAGAGTCTTCCTTCATCGGTTCGATATCGGACATCATCAATTTGGCGGTAATCGCATATCGAGAGACAACCTCCGATTCATGCTCCAGTAGTTTTGTCACCGCAGCCAAACAATCGTCACGTTGCAGCAGGTGGTGATGACAGATGGCTTTGTAGAAAAGCCACGTTGATGGATCGACTACTTGGCCGAAGTCCGACTGTTCGATTTGCTCAAGGGATTCGTCGTAGAGCTGTTCACTGGCCAGTGCTCTCGCGATTGCTAGGTGAATGTTGCTCTTGATCCATTCCGGAAGTTCCGAATCGACCCAAGTCGCGGACGAAGCAGC
>Ga0335395_10002909_pt1 | contig 10644 bp, 11 predicted proteins | sample MAT02_FD_205744 | JGI IMG/M metagenome (GOLD analysis project Ga0335395, IMG submission 205744) | Freshwater microbial communities from Lake Fryxell liftoff mats and glacier meltwater in Antarctica - MAT-02 (spades assembly) (version 2) ...
GTCCGAGCCAACGGTGCCCACCTGGTAAAATACCAGGTCAAAAGCTGAGGTAAGACGGCGTTGCGGTGAACCATCATAATTTTGATTGAGATAGGCGCTGTGAAATATGGCTAGCCTATTTTTTTTGATATTAAACGTAAAGAATCCCACTTTTGTGTAAGTCCCGTGAATTTGCGATCGCCCCTTGCAATTTAAAGTTAACCCTGCTATTCTCTAAAAAAGACCTATCGGTCTGTAAGCGATCGCTCAAAATGTCAAAAGCTCAAGAAACCAGAGAAAAAATTCTCAGGGAAGCCGCAGCACTGTTCAATCAGTACGGCTACTCCGGTTCTTCTATGTCTGACATTATGCGCGTTACAGGCTTGCAAAAAGGAGGAATTTACAACCACTTCCACAGCAAAGATGAGTTAGCGCTGCAAGCTTTTGACTTTGCCGCTGAATGTATGCGCAAACAATATATCGGGGCTTTGAAAGGAAAAGAAAATGCAGTTGATCGCCTAAAAGCGATGATATCTGTACTTAGTAATTTAGCCGAAAATCCTCCAATACCAGGCGGCTGTCCCCTGTTAAATACAGCAGTCGAAAGCGATGATGCTCATCCAGCCTTGCGCCAGCGGGCGCAAATAGCAATGGATGGTTGGCGCGCTTTGATTTGCAAAATAATTGACAAAGGAATTGCCAAAGGTGAGGTGCGAGAAAATGTCGAAGTTGATGCAGTTGCAACTATTGTGATTTCAACTCTGGAGGGGGCAATAATGATGAGCAAACTTTACGGAGATCCGATTCACATCAAAAGAGCAATTGCTCACTTGCACGCCTATCTCGACAATCAACTTTAGAATCAGAGTAATTTTTTTTACATCAAAACAGACCGTTCGGTATAAAAAGTGCGATGCTCAATTCACCATCACGAAAATTAAGGACAAATTCATGTCAAAATATGCAGATCACCCTCAGAATCACCCAAAAGTTGCCAATTCAGATCGACTCCGCCTCATCACTATTCCGATCAGCCACTACTGCGAAAAAGTTCGCTGGGCGCTAGACTTGCTAAAACTTCCCTACACTGAAGAAAAACACGTACCAGCCTTTCACAGCTCGGCTACCCGCAAATACGGAGGTAGCAGCGTTCCAGTTTTAGTTACAAAATCTGGCAATTTTACAGATTCAACAGATATTTTGCATTATCTCGATACAATAAGTTCATCAGGTTTTCGGTTATATCCAGAAGCACCTGAATTGCGCCGAGAAGTTGAAGAATTGGAAGAGTTATTTGATGCGACATTGGGGGTAGATATTCGCACCTGGGCATATTTTTATCGATCGAGCGATCGCAAAACAATGCGAAAAGCTTGGTGCAAGGGGACGCCTCTGTTTGAGCGAGTTGGATTTGAAATAGCCTTTCCATTTATTAGCGCTAAAGTGCGACAAGTCTGCCACATTACAGCAGAGTCAGCCGCCCTTTCGCTGCAAGGGATTCGGCAAGTTTTTGAGACAGTGAATCAAAGATTAGCAGACGATCGCCCGTATTTAGCGGGCGATAAATTATCGGCGGCTGACTTGACTTTTGCCGCGCTAGCTGCTGCGGTTTTGCAGCCTCCGGAACACCCAGTTTTGGTGTTTAAAATTGAGGAATTGCCGATCGAGATGGCATCAGTAATTAGAGAATTGCAGGCAACTGCTGCCGGAAATCACGCACTCCGCTTGTATCGAGAGCAGCGTCGTGTTAAGTAATATCAAGCCCCCTTAAATACAAAAAATCGTCAAATTCTCTGCCCAACTGCGCCTCTCCCCAACTCCCCAAATCCCAACCTGCAAATCTCCCTTGCAGAAAGTACCACAAACGTGATAAAGTTGAAGCTTGTGTCCAAATAACACCAGTCCATGCCAAAACTCAAAACTCGCAAAGCAGCCGCAAAGCGCTTTAGTTCGTAGGTGGCTAATATTGCGCTGAGTTTTTGGATTTTCTCCCATAGCTCTACTATCAAGGCTTCTTTTGCCTCGTTCGATAGTTGTTTTAAGTCGGGGAGTTTTTCCATTCCTTTATCTAATGTCTATCTCGTCTTCTTGTCAAGGGGGTTGAGCAATTACGATAAAAAGTATATGTAGCAATACTTTCAAGCTATCTTGTCGGGTAAGGCATCACCGTACCCATCCGGGAATTTTGTACGCCAAGGCTGAAACTAAGATATGGCAAGCTTTTCAAGAAGTGCTTTCTACAATCAGATTAGCAAAAACCCTATGGTCATGCTGCTAGTTTTTACAAAAAATCCGAAATGGTACGGTGATGCCCAATAGTGTTAGGATATCAAACATAGGCTGTGTGTTGCTTTTGAGTTGTCGTTGTTGAAGACTATAACTCTACTACATCAGCCCTTTTTCATACTCTTTTTTTGGCTACAGTATTGTTAATTACTCATGAATCCCTATCATCCCCAAGAATTTTTTGACTTATCCAACAGTCCAGCTGCCTTTGAGCTATTCAAGGACATAACATATGTGTGGGAAGGTGTTGCGGCACTACCTACTTTTATTGAGCGAATCCTAGAACCTAAAATCTTGGGGGAGGTTGAGGAAGGGGCTTGGGTAGAACCAGGCAAAGTCCAAATGGAACCAGGATCTCGGGTGGAACGAGGGGCGGTGGTGCGGGGACCAACCATTATTGGACGAAATACGGTGGTACGGAGCAAGGCTTACATTCGCGGTCATGTGATGCTTGGTGAAAACTGTACCATCGGACATGGCGTAGAAATACGTCAAATTTTGGTTCTCAATAACAGTCAAATTGCCCACACCAATATAGTTACCACCAGTTTAATTGGCAATCGAGTCCAGGTCGCGTATCTAGCGGGCTGCCTCAATTGTCGCTTAGATGGCAAACCCATTCGCGTCAAGATCGATCGCGGTGAAGAGAAACAGGAATTCCCTACAGAATTGTTCCATTTAGGTGCTTGCGTTGGCGATGACTCGAAAATGGGAGCGATGGCAATTCTTCAACCCGGTACCGTTGTCGGGCAAAGGTGTGTCATCTATCCTCAATGTTCCGTCGGCGGGTATGTTCCCAACGACTCGATTGTTAAATTAACGTCCCAACCAGTAGAAGTGATTCCACGAAATCAATCTCAGAAATAATATTGGCTCAAAGTAGAATAAGGAGATTTTCGATGAACAGTGTATTGAACAAAACGGACTTATACTATCGTCTCCGGAATTTGGGCATGAGTGGGGCAATGATCCACTTTGGCTCCCATCCAGATGATGAAGATGAGGGACTCTTGGTATATGTGTCGCGAAAAATTGGCGGACGAGCCGTTTACTGGTCTGCAACGCGTGGTGAAGGGGGACAAAATCGGATTGGTCCTTATCAACAGGAAGCCTTGGGAGTTTATCGGACATGGGAATCTGACTCAGCACGCGCTGTGGACGGAGGTGAGTGTTTATACGGACCATTTATCGACTTCGGCTACTCTAAGAATGGTGATGAGCCGATCGAAAATTGGGGACGTGAGCGATTAATTAAAGAAATGGTGCGTGCTATTCGCTTAGTGCAACCCCAAGTAATTGTCGCCCGTTGGCAGGGTATTCCCGATGACTTCCACGGACACCATCAAGCAGTGGGGTTAACGGTTGGTGAGGCTTTTGCCGCAGCAGGAGACCCGAATAAATTTCCGGAATTATCAGAGCTTGGATTAGCCCCTTGGCAACCGCAAAAATTTTATCTGTCTACGAATAATACAGGCGGGGATCAAAGCTTAGGGGGAGCTATCAATTGCTTTGGTTTTTACAATGCTGACTACGAACGAGACGGAATTTTACGACTTAACACCGGAGAGTACGACCCTATTACCAGAATTACCTATCAAGAACAAGCTTGGTTGGCGACGAACAATCATCGAACTCAAGGGTTCGGATTAGCTCCCACCCCTGGAGACTTCTATTACTACTTCATTCTAAAGCAAAGTTTGGTGGCAGTTCCTTCCTCGGAGAAGGAACTCTATGACGGGTTAGATCCGACTTTGACGGGTTTGGTTGACTATCCAGGCGGGGGGTCAGCCTTTTTACGAGAAAAATTGGCGGCGATTAAAGCTTTGGTGCAGGACGCGATCGCCCAATTCCACCCGCAAAATATGAAACTTGTTGCCGAATCTCTCTTGGCAGGGTTAAAGATTTTGCGGGAAACGCGTGCTAACTTAGCAACAGCGAAATTAGAACCGCAAGCTGAAAAAGCAATTGATTATTCTTTAGCACGCAAAGAGACAGAATTTGAAGACGTAATCGCTCAAGTGTTGGGGTTACGTTTGGAATGTCTTTCAGATGACGCTCATGTTATTCCTGGGCAGCAGTTTCGCCTCCACTCCCGACTGTGGAACCACCAAGAAGTTCCTATTGGTGAACTCACCTTCAAGTATCATCTTCCTCAAGGATGGACACAACAAGAGATAGATGGCGAAGTTAAGTCTGTTGTGGGTTTGGCTTCTAGTTCTAACACTGAGGTAAGGGTTGCTCAACAAGCGACTTTGACTACTCCCTATTGGCTGGAGCAAACCCCTGAAGGATATACTTACACCTGGCCCAACAATCAAGCAGACAGTCGTCCATTTGCTCTCCCATTAATTTCTGCTCAATGTCAGGTGAATTTGGGCGAAACGACGATTACATTACGACAGGGAGCATTTCTCAGAGAAGCGTTTACTGGTGGCTATCGGGAATTAGATGTTAAGGTCACTCCTCCTATTTCTGTACAGCCAGTTCAACAGCGCAAAATGCTCTCCGTTCAATCATCGGCACAAACCTTCGTCTTAATGGTTGTCGTTCAGAGTCAAACAGAGCATGGCTCGATTGAAGGAACACTGCGAACGGAAGCTTCCCCCGATTGGCAAGTTGAACCGCAAAGGATAAGTATAGTTTTGGATGAAGCCAAGGATACCAAAACATTGCAATTTACAGTCACGGTTCCAGCCAATAAGCCCGCAGGAGACTATACAATTCGTTATATCATCAATGTGGGCGAACGCGATTATGACGTTGCCCTAGCTCCCGTGCGTATGGGTTATCCAGGCTTGCCAGGAGTTCCCAACGAAAGCAACTGTATTCGAGAGACCTTTATCCTCTCACCTTCAAGCGTGACAGTTCGCTTGCTAGATATCAAGTTTGCTTCCGGCTTGAAGTATGCTTACGTGAAGGGAGCGACGGTCGAGGTGGTGGAAGCCTTAGCAGATTACGGTATTGCATTTTACCTTATCAGTGATGAAGAAATGGGTTATCTCGATCTGACTCAATTTGATGCGGTGGTAATTGGTCCCAATGCTTACCTAGTCCGGGATGAGTTAAAGAAAAATGCTGAACGTTTCTTGAAATACGTTGAACAGGGGGGAACCTTAATTGTTCAATATCAGCATTATCGCTATGAAGGGAAAGGATATACTCCTTATCCAATTCATTACAATCAGCCTCATGATCGCGTCACTAACCAGGACAATCCCTCACCGGAAATTTTAATGCCAGATCACTATCTGATGAATAACCCTAATCCAATTACGACTAATGATTTTTTGGGTTGGGTGCAAGATGTGGGAATGTATTTTTTCCGGGAATGGGATAAACGCTATCAGCCCATTGTCGCTTGCCATGACCCTGGTGAACCTCCTCAAAAAGGAGGTATGCTGATTGCAGAGTATGGGGAAGGAACCTACCTCTACACAGGTTACACCTTCTTCCGTCAATTGCCCGCAGGTACGCCAGGAGCCTTTCGGCTGATCGCAAACATTCTGTCTATCCCTGCTTCGCGTTTGCAAATGCGAGCCAAATTACTTAAGACCTTCTCTTTATTCTCCTTAATGAGCGATGAAGAATTACTAACCGTTGCTCGCCTGATTTCTGGACGGTATTACCCAACGGGTGAGTATCTATTACGCACAGGCGATGAGAGCCGAGAAATGTATATTGTTGTTGAAGGGGAATTTGAGATAATTGAGGAGAAAGCAGGGTCAGAAAAAGTGATCGAAATTGCCCAAGCGGGGGAAATTCTGGGTGAAATCGGGATGGTGGGGAATATTAAGCGTACCTTATCTGCTAGGGCGAAGGTTGACAGCCGGGTATTAGTCCTTAAAAAGGAAAGTTTCCGTAGTTTAATCTATCAATATCCCATCATTGCTGAACATATTATGCAAATCTTGGTTAGTGAGGGGAATTTGATCTGATCCAGGATTTATGTAAATCAAAGAATGTTTCTAGCAAAAATTGGGGAGCATCTCACCCTTGCAAAAATGTTCCGAAAACATCCGCAAGTCATAATCGTGGGATAATAGCGAACAAGGCATGGCAATCGCTAAATAGTAACTTGAGTATAGGTCAATACGGTTCAGTTAAGACTTTTTCCCCCCAAACATTCTATCCCCCCGCCTACGACGATCCCCTTAAAAAAGGGGTTAAAGAGAATTTAGCCCCCCTTTTTAAGGCGAGTTGGGGGGACATTTGCGACTAACTGAACCGTATTGGAGTATAGGTAAGTTGATGGTAAAAATATCAAAAACTACTGCCAAAAAATTATAGAACCAAGACAGCATGAAAACTCGTTGAAAAATAACCACTTATTGAGTATAACCAAATGAAAATTGGTATTTTATGCCATAGTAGCTTGGGTGGTAGCGCTCACATCGCTATGAATTTAGCCCAGGAATTGGCTCAACGCGGACACAAACTTCATTTGTTTACTTATTCCACTCCATTTGGCAGATGGGGAAAGCATAAAGGAATTACAAATCACAAGTTATTCTCACAATCCGATCAAGATCGTTTAGCAGGAAAATTGTATGTCGATTGGACTGACGATGAACTGCAAGCCTATCTCAAATGTGTTCTACAGGTGATTGAACTCGATGGGTTAGATGTTGTGCATTTTCATTATGCAGTTCCCTTTGCATTGATTGCTGCCAGGGTGGGACAGTTGTTGGGAAACCATGCTCCAGTATTAGTGGGTACTTTACACGGTACAGATACATTGACGTTAGGTCGTGACCCGATTTTAGCACTGCGTCTGAAGCAGGCAATGCTAGAAATGGACACTCTCACGACTGTTTCAACTGCCCATGCTCATCTTTCTCAGACAAACCTGGAACTACCAGAACCTCCAAAGGTGATTCCAAATTTCATTAACTGTGTGTTCGATTGTCCCAAATTCACATCTAGGAAAAAGTTGCGGTTGATCCACATTTCAAATTTTCGTCCTATTAAGAATACTTGTCACATTGTGGACATCTTTGCTACTGTTAGAAAACAAATCGATGCCGAACTTTGGTTGGTAGGGGATGGACCAGAATTGGCAGAGGTACAGCGTCGGGTAAAACTGACCCACCTAGAACAAGATGTCAAATTGTGGGGTGCTCAAAAAGATGTCTTTTCGATTCTTAAAAACAGTGATGTGCTATTAGTAACAAGCAGCTATGAAAGTTTTTGTCTAGCTGCGTTAGAAGCAATGGCTTGTGGGATTCCAGTTATAGCCAGTCTGGTTGGGGGTATACCCGAACTCGTATTAGATGGTAAAACGGGTTTTTTAGTCGATCTAGGTGCTGTTGAACAGTTTGCTGAAAGAGTTGTGCGTCTGTCTGAAAATCGAGAACAATTGTCAAATTTCGGAAAAGCATCGATTGAACATGCCAAAAGTTTTGCGGCATCCAAAATTGTGCCAATGTACGAGTCGCTTTATTTACAGCAATTCTCAGGTAAGAGAACTCCATAGAAGGCTAGACTGTGGTCGGGTAGCAGGACTATATCGCTATAATCCCGCCCCCTTAGAACCGGACTTGCGCCTTACAACGCATCCGGCTCAAGCAAGTCATAAACTACTTATTGTTCCAGAATGTATTTGCTGATGGCAGTACAGGTGTACGAGTTGTAGGTTGCCGTAATTATCACCACCACCCTGCGATTTTGGCTTTTTATGATGAAGATGTAACTCCTCATCATTTAATAGAGATTCCCCGCATACAGGACAGACATATTGTTGCCTTTGGGCTATCTTCTGCCTACTTTTGATTAATTCGGATTTAGTTTTAACTGCCTGCCGTTTAATCCAGTAGTCCCTTAATTTGGGGTCATCGGGTGATGATTTACCCTTAACAAGAATGTGCCTTTCAACCCACATTCCGCACCCCTAACTGTCACAGGCGGTTATTACGGAGGTGAATTGATGAAAAAAGAGTAAAAAAATACATTTATCGTAATTGCTCAACCCCCTTGACAAGAAGACGAGATAGACCTTAGATAAAGAAATGGAAAAACTCCCCACTTAAAGCAACTATCGAACGAGGCAAAAGAAGTCTTGATAGTAGAGCTATGGCAAGAAATCCCAAAACTCAGCGCAGCATTAGCCACATACCAATCAAAATCAGACTCATCTCCCACCAAAACTAGCAAAAATTCCAGCACTCCACCATCCAAAGGATTCAAGCCGAACATTAAGCCGTCGAAAATTGAAGGAATAAAAAGACAAAGAAGCCTAGGAAGAGTCGGAGGGGTTCGAGAACTACATCCTCATCCCGACCAAACAATCATCGCCCAAGTCAAAAATTGCCCCTCAGGAGAGAAAGTCACAGCCGCCAACCAAAAATTGCAATCCGTCTACGAAAAAATCGAACTACCCCCAATTCGCCCCATCATCACCCGAATAGAACGTTATGGTGGTCAGTGTGCCTGCTGTCAGGCTGAGTATGTTGCACCGCGATCCATTGGGAATGGAACCAGGTTCACCGTTTGGCAGTTCAATTCAAAGCTCGCGTCACATATCTGCGTTATACCAATTTAATATGAAGCTGCATAGAATAGGGCTTCAAGAATAAACTGGTAAGATGACAACGAACTAATTAGTTCAGGAGTGATTTTTTCAAGAACTTGTTTCAAGCGCTCTCGTAATTGATCGAGTGTTGTAAAAACCTCTCCAACAAGTTGCTGTTTGATATATTCCCAGACCCTTTCAATTGGATTAAGTTCTGGACTATGTGAGGGTTGACAGACAGGAATTAAATTTTCTGGCCATGAGAGCTCATTAGTGATATGATCACCAGCTCTATCCATGTGAATGAGGGCAATATCTTCACCCAATTGTAGAGAAAGAGCGTCAATAAATTGCTGAAAATCTTCTCCGTTAAGATGAGCGTATTCTTGGCAAAAATGCCAGCCACTCAATGGTTCGACTACCCCATACAACCAAAAATTTTCACGTTTCCACAGTATGGGAGCAACTGGTTTTACCCCCCTGGCTGTAATTACTTTTCCTGTCAATGTTTTCAATCCCAACCGGGTTTCATCTTGGCACAAATATCGTAGCCTTTTACCCTTGCCAAAATAATTTTGAAACGTCAATACTGCTGGAATGATGTTTTTTTTAAAAGCTCCACTGCTTTTACGTCCTGTAAAGCACTTTGCGGACGTGGCACTTTCAGTGAGAGATTGGAGGCGATAATGCACCCTGGCATAGACTGTTGCATAAGTAAGGAATAGATTATACTCGCTTTTGAGCCATTCCACAATTTCCCCGTAGCTTTTGAAAGGGACTCCTGTTGCCAAACGTTCTTTTAGTCCTGCTAATGCCTCGCCTGTCAAGTGTGGTACTTGTCCAGGGGCTTTTTTCACCAACAATAATTCCGACAATCCACAAGTCGCTACTTTTGTAACCAGCGGGTTATCGTAGATTTGTCTCTACCCAAACGATTCGCTAATTCTTGATGCTCCTGTACTTGCCCTGTTTTTAACCACCATAATACTTGTATTCGTTCTTTCTGACTGGCAGTACGAGTATTTTTTAGTTGTTTTTCTAAAAATTCTACACTTTCTTCAATTGTGATTTTTAAAATACGAGCCATAAAACGCACCATAAACGCCATCTCTCTATTATATGCAACTTCACATAAAATTGGTATGAACCGTAAATAGTCGAAATTGAGTTATTGTTAGTTTCGTTAAATCTTTGAGCCGCCACCATTTCGGCAATGCACTGCCCCAAACTGCTGTTAATATTGTCTCGCTTGGCTTCTACCAACATAACCGCCGGTGCTTCGATTTCAAATTGTTCGGGAGAGCGACTAATTAAAAAGTCGCAAACTCCATTTAATCCCGCGGCGATATCGACTGTAAAATTCGTGCCAGAAAATACGCTGACTTGGCGGTTGAGCAGGCGTTTTACTTCTAAAAGTGCGGGAGCGATAATTACTTCAGATTTGGCTTTTTCTGTTCCTACTGCGATCGCCCAGGGGATTGTATCTTCCAACAAACCTGCTAAAATGGGACTGGGCGCAATGGGTTCGATTTGTGGTAAAAAGCGTCCGCCTTCAACTGTCGTCAGTCCAAAGTCTTGTTTGACTTTTAGTAATGTGAAATCAATATATGCCATAATTTTTAAATTTAAGCAAGAATGTGCGCATTGCGCACCCTACATTTATTGAACTATTCCTAAAATCCTATCAACAAAATCGGTAACTTTCAATGTCCTACAGTGAATTCACGCTCAAAAAAGCTAAACGAGATTTTGGCTTAACAACAGTAGAAGCAGGGCGATTTCTGCCGCCAACCGAGCCGATTGAACCTAGTTCCTATTTGAGAGAATCGCTAATCGAAGGACTGCCACTGGCTACAGCTACGGGTTCTCAA
>Ga0335395_10002910_pt1 | contig 10644 bp, 8 predicted proteins | sample MAT02_FD_205744 | JGI IMG/M metagenome (GOLD analysis project Ga0335395, IMG submission 205744) | Freshwater microbial communities from Lake Fryxell liftoff mats and glacier meltwater in Antarctica - MAT-02 (spades assembly) (version 2) ...
GCCCGTGGTGTAGCGATTCATTCCGCATGTCGACGCTGGTTGCCCACCTGCCGCCGATAGCCGAATTGCTGGGCGAAGATGGCGAGCCGATTTCGATGGCCGACTTGGCTCTGGCCGCCGCTCAATCTGCTGGCCCGATGGCGGTTGCCGGAGCCGCTGGCATAGAAGGTGCGATGGGTTCAGCGGCAATTTACACTCCATCGCTGCGAGACACCGATCCGGCGATGTTGGGAGCCGTCGACCTGCAGGATAGCGATCTCGACGCCGACGACTTCGATGCCGATAACCTTGATCACCAGCCGTTGGTCGAAAGCGAAGTAGCCAACGACGTTCGCGAGTTCGCTGAAGAAGGCGTGACGTTTGCGGAGGCCGGCGTACCTGAGTCGACCGGCGAAACGACCGAATGGAATCTCGACTCGCCGCTGGTCCAGCAACAGGTTGATGCCGACGGGGCCCCGATCGTCATGCAATCGGTCGATTCCGACGACGACACGCGGCAAGATGACAATTTTGAAAGCGAGTTTGGCATTCAAGGTGGCAGCCAGCCGCGACCGTTGGCCGAAGTGACGGATCTTGGCATGGGACGCGAAGAACGTGCGTTCGTGCCGCGTCCGCGAGTGAAACGGCAAGCGGCACCGCTGAAGTCGATCATCGGTATCGTGGTCGGCGGATTGATGGCCTTTCCGCTGGCAGCCGGCATTCTAGCCCTCGCTGGCAAACCGCTCGACCTCGGTTTTTGGCCATTCGACGGCGACACCATTGTAATGAACTCCGCTACGCCACGCGGTGCCGCACCGCCAAGGGACCCGTCCCCGCGAACCGCCAACAACGACAATCGTGGCGGTCGATCGTTGGCCGACGACTTGCCGTCGCTGGATGTCGACCCACCGTCGCTTGCCGATTCGCCTGGCGATCTATCTGGTGGTTTCTCCGACCGACCGGCAGCCGACGATTTGGACAACATGCTAGCCGCCGATTCATCGCCAGGCCGCAACTTCGCCGACATCGCGCCGCCGTCGAAAATCCAATTGCCACCGCTGGATCTAACGACACCAGCAACGACCGCCGACGAACCCGAAATGACAGCGGAAATCAGCGATGCGAATTCAGCCAGCGCAAACGCCGATCCCTTCGGCCAACCCGCACCCATCCCGACGACCGACCCGGTTACCACGGAACAACCGGTTGTAGAAGAAATCACGGCGATGCCCGCACTTCCAACCAACCTCGAACCCGTCGCTCTCGAACCGCGGATGACGCTGCCTGCGGTTTCGGCGGAATTGCAGTCGGCATTAGAAGAAGCGAGCGCCGCGATGGGTGGAGTCGTTGATTACGACGATTCGGAAGGTGTTCCGGGCCAGCGGAAGCGATTGGCCACGTTGTTCGAGAAAGTCGCCGCAGTCGGATCGATCGCAACGACCGATGACGAAGCGGCCGTCGGTTCGTTGGTCCAGCGATTGGTGGACAGCGAGCTGGTTTCGACCTTATCACCAGCCGCCCCGAACTGGGCGCGTTATTCACGCCGTCCCAACAACGGCATGCTCGCCACCGGAAAGCTACGTCGTGAGAACGACCAATGGATGCTCGATTGGACCGGCTCTGCGCCGCTAGAAGTCCGTTTCACCGACCCATCGATCGCCGAAGAGGGCGCAAGCGTCATCATCCTAGGCACGATCCAACAAACCGACCCAGCGCCGATCGTAGAAGTCACCTATCTGCAAAAGCAGTAGCGAAGACAACCTACGGCTAATTACTTTAAATCCTTCGGGATGGCCGTTATATCGAATTTCAAACCGTTAGGTGCTCACACTGCTTTGTTCTTGTTGGGAGAATTTGGAACATCGTTCTACACTTTCAGTCGGTCGTGACGTATCGGTGTTCGGGGTGCCGGATTACGGTGACGGGGCAACCGCAGGTCATGACGACGCGTTCAGTGACACTGCCTAATAACATGCTGGCGAGTTTGGAATGGCCGTGTGAGCCGATCACTAATAAGTCGATCTCACGGACTTCGACATAGTGATTGATCTCTTTCACAGGGTGGCCAGAACGGATGTCGCGATGGACAGTTAACTCGGTCCACCATTGGTCGCCGACCGCTTTGATCTGCTGGTCAGCACCTGAATGCAACGAATCATATAATTGTGCATAAAGGTCGGGCGTTTCATTTACGTCAACTTCGCCGCTGCCTTCTGCCTGAGCGACCGCCGATTCTAACTGCTTCAGATAGACACGCGGTTCTTCGCCACGCCGCGTAAAATCTGGGTGGCGGGCGAGTTGTCCGGAATGCTCGACGATATGCAATAGATGCAATTCCGCGCCGAACGTTTTTGCGATCGCTGCGGCGTAGTGGACCGCGTAATCAGCGGCTTCACTAAAGTCGGTTGGAACACAGATGCGATTGATTTTTAAACCCACAATGCGTTACTCCGCGACAAGAAAAGCGTGGCGTTTGATGGACAAAAAAAGGCCCAAAAACATTTCTGTTTCTGGGCCCGCGTAGGTTTGCCACTCTTGGCCGATATTCACACAATCGACGGGCAAGCAGGCAGCCTTATGCGTATTCGCGATCTTTGATCAAGCCCGGCATCGGAATGGGGTACTTGCCTTCGGCATCTGCGACCAATGGGCTGGGTGAATCCATTGTCAACTTGTCGATGGCAGGTGCGAACTCATGCTGATGGCTCATCATCTGCTTGAGCGTGACCTTTTGGCCGGTGTGACTGGCCATGCGTCCCATCGAAGTAACGATGCTAGCCATCGCGCCACGCTCCACTTCGTTGTACGGCGTGTCTTGACGAATCGCGGCGATTAAATCATCCCATTCCAATTGGTACGGGTTCGGCTCTGGCTGTGGGAACTCCCACAACAGATTCGCTTTGTCGATGTTGTGACCTTTATAGATGCGTGGCTTGGCGGGCGTGTGCGAAGCGGTTGAAACGACGGCGATCCCCTTGCTGCCATGCGCGAACGTTGCAAACTCGGTCTTGCAACCGGGCATCGTTCGACCATTGACGAACATCTTCGTGCCGTCTTCGAAGGTGTATTCCATCGCGTAATTGTCAAAGTTCTGATCGACGTTGGAACCTCGATAATGACGTCCGCCGCTGGCGACCACTTCAACTGGCCACGCATCTTTCATCCAGCAAGCTTCGTCGATATTGTGGATCAAGAAGTCGCTGACCGCACCGCCGCTGAGCCACAAGAATGCGTGGAAATTGGCGATCTGGTACATCAATTCGTTTTCGCCGGTTGGAGCTGGGCCGCATGCGGCGGAACCCGTTGGTCCGGCCATCCGGTAAGCTCGCAACATATTGACATCGCCAATTTCGCCAGCTTGAATTCTTTCAAACAGTTCTTGGCGGCCTTTGCAATGGCGACACATCAGACCGACACCGACCTTAAGATTCTTTGCCAGCGCCGCTTTGTTAAGTTCCAACAAACGATTGGTGGTTGGGCCGTCGACGGTCAACGGCTTTTCCATGAAAACGTTCAAGCCCTTTTCGATCGCGTAGCTGTAATGAACCCAGCGAAATGCGGGCGGAGTGGCTAGGATCACCACGTCGCCGGGGCGCAGACAATCCATCGCTTGCTTATAAGCGTCGAAACCGACGAAGCGGCGTTCTTGGGGCACGTCGACCTTGTCTTTGAACTCTTCTAAACCGCTCAGCGTTTCCGCCTTGTTGTTGACGTTCTTCTCAAAAACGTCCGCCATCGCGACCAGCTTGATCGATTCGTTGGGGACCGACAATGCGTTCACTGCCGCACCGGTTCCGCGGCCGCCACAGCCGACCAGTGCGACACGGATCGTGTTGTCTTCAGCGGCATGCACGTGTGGTGCCGCAATTGCACTGACGACTGCCGTGGTGGCTGCGATCGTGCCGGATTGTTTCAGGAAATCACGGCGGCTGGGCGATGGGTTGTTTTCGGCTGGGTTTGTCATGCTCGTTGACCTTTAGGATCGGGTGGGGAAAAGGGAAGGGAAGGAGTCTTTGCTGGAAAGGTGAGGTTAAAGAACGAAGCGGTCAAAAGCTTGCCCGCATTTCATTCGTCAATTTGCAGCGGATCAGTTTTGTTCCACTTCGCTGCTTTTTCTTCGTCAGTCGGTTCGTTCAACGGACGAACGATCCGAAACCCGACGCTCAGTGCATCCGTATGATACCAAATGCTTTGTGGAATTTGTGGGTCTTGTTCTTTCCAAGACGGGTCTGAAGCGATACGAGCGGCGCTGCGCAATTGTTCCGCGTCGTTGTCCCATCCGCCACCACGAACGACTCGGGGATAGAGCGTTTTGGGATTTACGAGCGGGTTGGCAACTTCGCCAGCACTGCGTTTCGAATAGGTTTCTGGATCATGTTGGTCCAACACCCACTCGGAGACGTTGCCGTGCATATCATATAAGCCCCAAGGATTCGGTTCCTTGGTGCCGACTTCGTTATATTGATCGTCGCTGTTGTCGATGAAGACGGCATACTTATCAAGTTCATCAGCAGTTAAGCTGAACGAGTAAGCGGATTGGGTTCCGGCGCGGCAGGCGAATTCCCATTCTGCTTCGGTCGGCAACCGATAATAGAACCCGGTTTTGGCGGACAACCATTCGCAATACTTTCGCGCCGCGTGCTGGGTCATACAAATCGCGGGATAGCGGCCGCGGCCGAAACCGAAACTCATATCGGTATAAGGTTCGGTGGGACGCGTCATGCCATCGACGATCACATCGGCGGGCGACGGTTTGATGCCCGCCAAATCGCGACGGATCACATCAATGCTTTCGTTCCAGATGTCGTATTGATCCCAAGTGAGTTCAAACTTGCCCATCCAAAACGGATCGACATTCACTTCATGCTGAGGGCCTTCGTCGTCGCCACGTCCCTCTTCGTCGTCGGGACTGCCCATAACAAACGTGCCGCCAACAATCGGAACCATCTCAATTGTTGTATCGGTGCTCATGATCGGTTGTATGTAAGGCTTCATTTCCGACGTGGTCGACGCAATCGCATCCACCGGCGGAGGCGTCGGAGCGGGCACGCGTTTGCCGTTGACTACTAGCGGGTTGGTGACCGTAGTGGCAGTTTCACTGGGCGAGTCGCCAAGTGACAGCGGCGTGGTGAAGGCGACGGCAAGTACAGTAAATGTGACAATTACGGCGGGGATGGAAGCGGCCAGTAGCGACCGATTGCGGGTAGGCATTTTTGCGTTTGGTTCAACGGAGGCAGGGAGTCATGTGGGACCGGCGAGTGTTTAGTTTACTCGATCGCGACGCCGAACGCAGCCAATAATCGCGAGCGATCTTGAGCGATCAGTAACGCGGCGGCGGCAAAGCTTGCGGGCTGGGCAAGCTGCGGCAGGGCCGAGCGATTTCTTGATATTTATTTGCCGCTCGTGCCGATGTTCAATCCAGTGACTCGTCTGGATTGGACGTAGCCGCCACCTCGCGATTCTCTGTCAGGGATTTCTCGCGAATCAATTATTGAATTGGCCAGGGACCGGGCCGCTGTTACCCGAGTCCCCTTCTTGCGAGGCCAACGCCATGCCTGTCGATACCATTCACGCCACCCTTGGCATTGTTTTCACTTTCGTTTGGTTGGTCGTCGGCCAAATCCTGGTGGCGAGTCGTTGAGCGAGACTGATCGAAGCTCACGACCGATCGAGTTCCGATTCATCGGCGGCGGCGGGTTCGGCATAATCGGGCCGCGCACCGCTGAGGATCATCCCTCCGGCGGCCAAGAGAACTGCCGAGACGCCCAGCAACAGACCACACGCAGCCTTGCGTCCGTATCGGGTTTTCACGGCCGAAACGGTGCGTAAGTCGTACAACGCAGGCGAAAAAGCGATCGCATTCCAGCCAAGTAGGCTCGACATCAAAATAGCCAGCCCACCGATAAACCACTCGCTATTCAACTCGATCAACCTTCATTCCGAGTCCGACGATGCAGGGCACGAAGCTGGACCCGTGCCGCTTCTAGGTCGGGACAAATCGCAAGCGCTCGCTCCAACGCCTCGATCGCTTCGGCGTAATCACCGGCCGCGATCCGGCAGCGTGCTAAACCCATCCAAGCCGGATAGTGATATTCGCAATGCCAAATGCAACTGCAATAAGCCGCTTCGGCCGATTCGATGTCGTCCAAACCGTGCCAGCAGACGGCCAACTGATGATGCACTTCGGCGTAACGCGGCGCTTGATCGATCAGGATCAGCGTCGGTGGAAGTGCGGCGGCATGTTCGCCACCGTCGTTCAAGTGCATCACTTGCAGCAAACGTTGGTGGTGCAGCGGTGCGGCATCGCGAATCAGCAATCCACGGAAGGAATCGTCCGCAGCCATCCGCACGCCTCGGTCAGGATCCGAAAGTGCTCGGCCCAGCGGTTCAATCGCGCTGTGGTCGCCCAACAAGCCCAGTGCCATCGCGGCGGCGCGGCGCATTTCGATCCCACCACGATGAAGGATCGTCAAAAGCGTTTCGGGCCAGTAAAATCGGTCGACGGATGCAGCGTACCGGGGAGCATTGTTATCGTCCAAATATCGACGATAGGCTGCGACCAATCGAGTGCTATGTTCCTGGGGAGTCGTCACAATTCACTGCTTCCGTTAATGACTTAGAACGTTCGATCTGACCACCGTGCCAGTTCGGGAAGCATCCTATGCCGACTAATCTCAGGGGCAAGGTTTGAGATTCAAGAAAAAATCATTTGACTTCAGCCCGAGTGTAGTCACGCTGACCAAGACCGGCAAGCAATCCGATTTCCCCTCCGGAGCGGTTTTTTGATGTCTAGTCGTCGCCGTAGCCGCCTTTTTTCCGCTGCCATCTTGCTGGCGGCCCAGGTCGCACTTTGCACTTTCGATCAAATCGCGGCTCAACCACCACGCCGCCCGGCGGCAAATGCCGTGCATCCGCAGAACAACGCTGCGGTCGCCCCCGGTTTGGCGGCGAAGCTGACCGCGCCTTATCAAGCCGCCGTCGACGGCAAACCGCTGCGAGAATTGCTTCGCCAGATCGCCGGTGCTGCCGATTTTAACCTTTGGATCGATCGCCACGTCGATCCAGACCAAATTGTGTCGGTTGCCGGCGGCCAAAAAACGGTGTTTGCGTCGCTGGTCGAGGCAGCGAGGGCAGGAGGTGCCGACGTCGTCGCCGTCGGAAATGTCGTTTTAATCGGCCAGCGAGAACGGATCGAATTGCTGGCCGGAGCGATCTTGGCTTTGCCGCGTGAAGGTTTGACGGGATCGATCCAGGCGGAAAAAAAAGCGGCTGGGCAGTCAGAAATTCGTTGGCCCGGGGCGACGACACCCACTGAGGCGCTGCGGATCGCATCGCGACAAACCGCTGTCAAACTGCCACACGATCATTGGCCGGAGGTAGTCTGGCGTGACATTTCACCGCAGGTCGCGACGCTGTTGGTCACTTCCCAGTTTGACCTGATGCCGCTGGCCGATGGGTCGGTCGCCGGTGACACTGGACCTCGAAAAACGCTCGGCCAAACCCGCGCCGAACGACCGGCTGCAGCATTTCCCAATCAGCCCGACAGGCCCGAATCCGCGCCGGTGCAATTGGTGCGGCTCGCTTCGCCGCCTGTGTTGACGTTGCGTTATCCCGGTGGAGCACACATGGACGCGATCCGATCGGCGGCAACGGCTGCTGATCCACGAGCAGCTTTGTCCCAGCCGCGCGACCGCAGCAATGCCGCAGCCGGCACTCTCGAATTGGCCGGATCACCCGCCGCGCACGTCGCAGCGATCGCGGCGATGTTGAATCACACCCAGCCGCGCGTCGCGGCGGGAGTCGACATCGACAACGTACGATTCACGCTGAACCTCCGCGGCGCACCGGCACAAGACGTCTTGGTCCAACTCGCCACCGCCGCGGGTCGTAAGTTAAAGATTGCGGAACAAGCCGTCCCGTTGATGCGTCGCACGATCACATTTGACTTGCAAGACCACTCGCTCACGCAACTGGTCCAAGCTGTCACCGACCAGATCGGTGCCGACGCTCATTGGTCGCCAGAGACGCTGACGATCACATCGTCGCAATGATCCTTCCGCCGCAGTCCTTTTCACAATCGTCTCGACCTACCCAAACCTTCCCCATGACGTCTTATCGCCATTACCTATCCGTTTTGTTTATCTGCTCGACGATCTTAGCATTACCAATTGGCGGTATCCAGGTCGTTGCAGACCAAACGGTCAATCCGTCGGACCAAAGCGATTCCAAACGTCCTAACTTTTTGATCATTTTGGCAGATGATCTTGGGTTTTCGGACTTGGGTTGTTATGGCGGTGAAATTGAAACTCCGAATCTCGATTCTTTGGCCGCCGGTGGGCTACGTTTTACTCAGGCTTATAGCACCGCGCGATGTTGGCCCAGCCGTGCAGCTTTGATGACCGGTTTTTATGCTCAGCAAGTGCGACGCGATGCGTTGCCGGGGCTCGGTGGCGGCGGCCAAGGGAAACGGCCCACGTGGGCAAAGCTGCTGCCAGAACATTTGCGCCCGCTGGGTTATCGGAGTTATCACAGCGGCAAATGGCATATCGATGGCAATGTGCTCGACGGCGGCTTTGACCGCTCTTTGGATATTCGTAACCAAGGCAACTTCTTTACCGGTGCAGGAAATCGTATCGATGACTTGCCGGTCAATGGCAAGGCCGACCAGGATGCGAGACCACGCCGAGGAAATCCGCAGCCGCCTATCATCGAAGAAGGATACTATTCAACGATCGCAACAGCCGATCATGCGATTGAATGTTTGCGCGATCATGCGGATAATCATTCCGGCAAACCTTTCTTTCATTATTTAGCGTTTATCGCTCCGCACTTTCCTTTGCACGCATTGCCCGAAGACATCCAGCGGTATCAGAATCGATATACCGATGGTTGGGACGTATTAAGACAGCAGCGACACAAACGACAACAAGAAATCGGGTTATTGCAAGCGGGGTTGTCGCCACTGGAACGCGAAGTCGGACCGCCGTATGACTTCCCCGAGGCACTGAAGAAACTCGGTGACGGTGAAATCAATCGACCATTGCCATGGACGGAGCTGACGCCCGAGCAACGAATTTTTCAGGCGACCAAGATGGCAATTCATGCCGCGATGGTGGACCGGATGGATCGCGAGATCGGACGGGTTTTGGATCAATTGCAGACGATGGATGCGATAGACAATACAGTCATTCTGTTTGCATCAGACAACGGCGCATCGGCGGAAATCATGGTTCGCAACGGCGGCCATGCCCCCCTGGCACCGCCCGGATCAGCAGCGTCGTATCTGTGTCTTGGTCCTGGTTTTTCGAGTGCCTCCAACACGCCGATGCGACGGCATAAGACGTGGGTGCATGAGGGCGGAATCAGCTCGCCGTTGATTGTCCATTGGCCCCAGGGCATCACGGCGCGCGGTGAGAATCGCACCGCTCCCGTGCATTTCGTCGACATCGCACCAACTGTGCTGGAACTCGCCGGAAGTAAGTTCCCTGTTCAATCTGACGCGGTAAATATTCCGTCGCCGCCCGGCACCAGTTTGGTTGCGGAGTTGCAAGAATCGGGTTCGATTCCACCACGCACGCTTTGGTGGTTGCATGAAGGGAACCGTGCGATCCGGGTCGGCGACTGGAAACTGGTCGCTGCAAAAGATCAGCCATGGGAGCTTTATGATCTTTCAGTCGATCGGACTGAGATCAACGATTTGGCTGGAAAGCGACCTGACAAGGTTTTGAAACTTTCGGCGCTGTGGAAATCAACCACGGATTCGATGGTAGATTCGTTACGTAATGAGAAGTAGAGTTCCGTGGTGGAGTATTTTTTTCGGATTGATGGCGGGCACCTGAAGGCCGGACACCAGCGCATGTTGGTGTACAGCCTTTAGGCGCCTACGAGCACCTCACAACGCAATCAAAACCGATGCGCCTAAAGGCTGAACACCAGCGCATGTTGGTGTACAGCCTTTAGGTGCCTACGAGCACCTCACAACGCAATCAAAACCGATGCGTCTAAAGGCTGAACACCAGCGCACGTTGATGTACAGGCTCAGAACTCCTGATCTGCCATGAACGCTGAAATCGGGATTTTGATCGAAAGGTTTGGCCTGGCAACAGTTTATGCGGATTGGCAAATATTGACTGCCGGGTGGGAATAGGAAAATAACAAGGCACCTTCTTCCTCTGCTTTAGAACACAACGTTCGAGGAGAGAAGATACCTTGCCACAAGCATTATTACCCCTGGTCCCCAATGGGGCTACATCCCTGAACGATCGAATCAGTGTCGTTCGGAGAGATGGCCGCTATACGTATTTTTGCGGTGTCGAGCCGGTCTTTCTCCATGACGAGAGCGATCACATCTCATTTCGAATGTTTACCTCTCAGCTCGTTTGCCAGGGAATCCAATCCTTCTATCTGCCGCGAAAAACTCGGGGTGCGACCATCATGACTGACACAACCGCACGTTGCACAACCCTCAGCACAATCACCCACAGAACATCCTACACCATCGCTCATTCTACCAACAGACAAGTCGCAACGTGGTGTGGCAGACGTAGCCGCAGAGATGCAGCAATTCCCGGTGAGCGGCCGACAATCGGTTTTTCCCGTGTTCGAGCGACATTGATTTGCTAGCATGTCGCGATGGATTGGGTTACTCCTCGGAGGGGTTTCAGA
>Ga0335395_10002911_pt1 | contig 10641 bp, 13 predicted proteins | sample MAT02_FD_205744 | JGI IMG/M metagenome (GOLD analysis project Ga0335395, IMG submission 205744) | Freshwater microbial communities from Lake Fryxell liftoff mats and glacier meltwater in Antarctica - MAT-02 (spades assembly) (version 2) ...
GCGGTTTCAACCGCCGTCTGATCCGATCGCAAATCAACAGCAAACAAACTAATGATATCAGATACCATGACTTCGATGAATATGCTGCGCCAAGAGGCTGCGGCGATCGGCATTACCGATGCCGAAGCCAGAAAATATGGCGATCTCCGGCATAAAAGAACTTGGTCTTTGGCGATCGAACATCACCTCTCGATGCAAGGTTTTGCTGATAACATAGAATCATCCTTTACAACTTCAGAGCCCGATTCTAACAGCGCACTCAACCACTCTCAGACTACGGAACCCAAAGACTACGGTATTCAGCTAACGGCGAATCTGGGCGAATCTGGAGTCAAAATTGAGCACAAAATAGCATCTTTTGCTTCGCCCCAACAGCCAGGAATTGCGATCCTCTGCGTTGGCGTAGCCCCCGTAGGGGCGGGCTTCGCTAACGGGCGATCGCACGATAATTCCGATCACCGCATCCACCAAAAACCTGGTTTTAAACAAGTAGTTCAAAACCACATTAAAGCCTTAACAATTGCATCAGCCTCCCGCACAAATCTGCTAAATTTACAACTCAGCAATTGGGTTTGTCCTGAGTGCGGCCCGGAGGGCGAATCGGGTTGTCACCTTTGCGCCGGATCAGGCTATGTAGGAGACATTGCAGCTATTGGATGGACGCTAGCTTATATGGAAATGTTGGGCTGTTCTGCTCGGGAAATCGAACCGCTGAGGACATATTCGCCTGCATCCGAGACTCTGGAATTGCATTTAAAAGTTTGTGTTGCTATCAAAAAAAGTACCGAGGTTTTAGCCCGGACTGAGAAATGGGTAAAAGTTTAGTCTTCCTAATTGTTAACAAACAATACGGATTCTAGTCCTTTCAAAGCAACTTCCAAATCATCGTTGATAACTTGAAAATCAAATTCGCGCGCTGCTTCAATTTCCTCCTTGGCCCGCATCAACCGACGGGCGATCGCACTTTCGGAATCTTGACCCCGACTCCGCAGCCTGCGCTCCAATTCTTCCCAAGAAGGAGGTAAAATAAAAATTCGCAAAGCCTCCGAAAACTTACCTCTAATTTGCCTTGCTCCTTCGAGTTCAATTTCCAGCAATACCCATTTTCCCTCACCGATTCCCTGTTTGAGAGCAAAATATGGAGTACCGTAAAAATTGCCAGCAAACTCGGCCCATTCCGCCAACTCTCCAGCCTCAACCATTTGTTCAAAACGGCTGCGGCTGACAAAATAGTAGTGTTTTCCCTCAATTTCTCCCTCGCGGGGTTTACGAGTTGTCACGGATACCGAAAGATGCAATTCGGGATGACGATTGAGGAGCGATCGGACTAAGGTGCCTTTCCCCACACCGCTAGGCCCAGTCAGAACAATTAATTTACCGGATTTCATTTTTAGAATAGAAACTTGTCACAATTTAAGCTTTCGGTTACTTTATACTGTCAGTGCTCAAATTGCAACTGACAAACATCAATCATCCCGACTTTGACCGTCTTTGCCGATCGCAAAACGATTAGCCACCGTTTCCGGCTGAATCGCCGACAGGATGACATGACTCGAATCTGTAATAATTACCGCCCTCGTGCGGCGGCCGTAGGTAGCATCAATCAATTGTCCACGCTCCCGCGCATCAGTAATTATACGCTTAATTGGCGCTGACTCAGGACTGACAATCGCAATCACTCGGTTAGCCGACACAATGTTACCAAAACCGATATTAATTAATTGAATATCCATGAATATCTCAATGTATAGGTGAACGAGTAAATATCAATTCTTACTTATTATCATATATACAACAATTTTATGTGACAAGTTTAGAATTATTCATCACTAAATCTTTTAGTTTTTACCTGCATCTTTTTTGGTTTTTGATACCGAGTCCGCCCGTCTTTATCAAAACTTTAAAAAAGTAACACTTTTGACCACTGTATATTAAAGATTCGGTAAAATCCTCGATTCCTAGTTGCGAATAAAAGCCTTAGCTGTATTGAGAAAATAGCCCGTAAATGTTGCGAAATATAAAGTTAATTTTAGGTGGAGGGGAAGTTAAGTATAATCACTGATGCAATGATAGCAAATATTGGCGAAAGGCAGTTTATACTGACAGTATGAATATCGATGCTACTGCGATCAGCCTTCAGCCTAACCTAAAACCTGCTGGCGATTACCTACGGGATAGCTACGCGGCGCGTACATCATCCTCAATTTTCCACAGAAACATTGGGGAGAAAGTGTAAAACTACAGATGTTTCTTGCATGATGTTCTACAATTAGTACAGTCTATGAATATAATTTTAGTCAACCGTAAAATTCATTTTCGCAAATATTGCATAACAACTCGCATTACTGTACAAAGTGTTCTCGAATTGCTGGCTGAGGGACTTTCATTTGAAGAGATTATTCGAGACTATTATCCAGATTTGCAGGTAGAGAATATTTGTGGCTGCGTGCGGTACGCTTAAATTATCGTTGAGGCAATTCACGCTACCGAAAAGACGGTGAATCAGGCTCATTCAACTCTGCAAAAGCTACTTTTACGCACGCACAAACATCTTTCCAATCACGCTTTTGGCTACTTAGTCTCGTGTTTCTCGCTTTCAGGAAAAAGCATAGCTGCGTACTGTAAAGAGAAGGTTGTTATATCGGTTCGATCGTCCTCAGTCCAAGTATCGCTTCGATCGATAACCGACACATTTTTCTCAACTAAATCGTTAAGTATAAGATTCGCTAAGCGCAAACGTTCCGTCAGCGACAGATTGCGGACAACTTCAGTATAAATTTCTTGAGCAGTCGTTGGCATAGTACAACCTCCTGTCCCTTATCTTAACCTGAATCAGCCGTTTTGTGCAGCGAGGCGAAGCCAATTTAGCTCAAAACCGGGATTAATGCAGATAAATTAACCCGCATTAATCCTCAGTTATTCGACAATCAATTAAGCCGCAACTAAACCGCTGTGTCTCAACAAAGCTTTAGTGCTCGGTTCGCGTCCCCGGAAAGTTTTAAACACTTCCATCGGGTGCAAACTGCCGCCCAATCCTAACACTGTATCTCGGAAAAGTTTACCTGTAGAGGCGATCGCACTTTCATCTTCCAAACCCGCCTCCTCAAATGCCGCAAAAGCATCAGCACTAAGGACTTCCGCCCATTTATAACTGTAATAGCCAGCCGCATAGCCGCCCGCAAAAATGTGTCCGAAAGCGCACAAAAATGCGTCTTCTTCCAGAGGAGGCAAAACAGTCGTAGTTTTAGCAATGCGCTTGCGGACATCCGCCACAGTTTCGCTGCCGCCCGATCGATAACGGTGGTGCAATTCGATGTCAACACTGCTAAGATGTACTTGCCTGAGCATGGCACTGCCACTCATGTAGTGGCGCGCTGCTAGCAGTTTTTGGTAATAGTGTTCCGGCAAAGTTTCCCCAGTTTGGTAATGCTTAGCCATCCCGAATAACGTCGCCCTATCGTAACACCAATTTTCCATAAATTGACTGGGCAATTCCACCGCATCCCACTCAACATTATTGATGCCCGAAGCTCCCGGATAGTCTACCGTTGTCAGCATATGCTGCAAACCGTGACCGAATTCGTGAAACAAAGTTTCTACTTCCAAGAAAGTCATTAAACTCGGTTTGTCGTCAACCGGAGGACTTTGGTTGCACACCAAATACGCCACAGGCAACCGCGTGGTTGTTTTTCCTGATGCCACAAATTTAGCGCGCACCACGCACTCGTCCATCCAAGCACCACCGCGCTTTTCTTCCGGGCGACTGTAGGGGTCTAGATAGAAATTGGCGATCGCATTTCCGGCTTCGTCATCTATTCTAAAATAGCGCACATCTTTGTGCCAAACAGGAGCTTGACCGTCCGCCGCCGTTACTGTCACGCCGAACAGCCGTTTTACTAATCCAAATAATCCGTCCAATACCTGCGGCAAAGCAAAATAAGGACGCAATTCTTCACCACTAAAAGCAAACTTTTCCTCCCGCTGGCGTTCCGACCAAAAACCGATATCCCAGTGCTTCAAATCCCCAGCTTCCGCAGCGCCTTTGGCGGCAGCAAAAGCTTTCAATTCTGCTAAATCTTTGACAGCAGCATTGTAACTAGCTAAGCGCAATTCTTCTAACAAAGCTTCGACTGCTGCAACGTCGGGAGCCATTTTGCTCGCCAGACTCAATTCGGCATAACTGCTAAATCCAAGTAAAGCAGCTTTTTCGTGGCGCAGTGCTAAAATGCGATCGGTCAAAGGCCAATTATTCAATTCTCCGCTACTTGCTCTGCCGATCAAAGCTTTGTACAACTTTTCGCGCAACTCCCGACGGGTACTGTGCTGCATGAAAGGGCCGTAACTCGGAAAGTCTAAAGTAATCCGCCAAGGGCCGTTTTCAGCATCCGCATTTTCTGCACCCGCAGCGCGAGCGGCTTGAGCTGCTAAACTCAATAAACTCGGCGGCAAACCGTCAATTTCGTCTTTGTTTGTGAGGGTGATACTGAAAGCTTTGGTAGCGTCGAGGACGTGATTGGAAAATTGGGTAGTAATTTCGGCCATTTCTAATTGAATGGCATTGAAACGGTCTTTTTGCTCACCTTCTAAACCAACGCCGGAAAGTTGAGCATCTCTCAGGGCGGCTTCGACAATTCGCTGTTGAGCTGACTCTAAGCTGTCCCAATTTTTGATCGCCCGCAGCGCTTTAAAAGCTTCGTAAAGCGGTTTGCTTTGACTGAGCTTGCTCCAAAATTTTACTACTTCCGGCTGCACTGTTTCGTGTGCCGATCGCAATTCCGGGCTATTTTTCACACCCATCAAATGTCCGACAATGCTCCAAGTCCAATTTAAACGCTCTCCGAGCCGTTGCAGCGGTTCTACTAAGCCGCTCCAAGTCGGCTCAACAGACGCTTCTAAGCTAGCTAGCGAGGCTTCTAGCTCGGTCAGCAGTTGGGTAACGGCGGGGACTACGTGCTCGGGGGCGATCGCATCAAACGGTGGCAATCCTTTGCCAATTAGTAATGGGTTATTAGGAATAGTTACGGTTGCAGTCATTTAATTTTCTTGTAACAGGTTGAAAACAGGTGAGCTAGACAGATCAGCTTTTAATCTTGTAACACAATTGTCCAAAAAGTAGGACTCCAGCCGGGAGAGGAAGAGAAGGGGAGAGTGGGAAAATCTTCCTTCTGACTACTGACTACTCTCAACAGTCAACAGTCAACAGTCAACAGTCAACTGCCAACTGTCAACTGTCAACTGTCAACTGTCAACTATCTTGTGTATGCTGCAACTGCTTGACAACCGAGATTAAGCGCTTGAGATGAGGTTTAACAACTTCTTGCTGCTCGTGTTCCAAACGGTGGATTTGAGCCTGGACGATCGACAAATCTGGAGTTGATTGGTGCGCGGGAGCTTGCAGTTGGCTTTGCAAATTGGCCATGACTTTCTGGATTTCCAAAAATCGAGTATTTACTACTTCCCAGTCGTCTCGCGTGATCGCAGTTTCTTCCAAGCATTGTGTCGCGCTTTGCAGTTGTTCTATAGCCTGTTCCACAGCTTCGAGATTTGTCAGTTTGCTAACCGATAAATCTTGCATTTGTTCGCTCACCTGCTGGCGGACATCGAGTACAGCAGATGCCACGATTTCTTGCAAAGAAGCTACCGACTCTCCCAAACTCAGCAACTGCTGTTCAATGTCGATCGACTCTTCAAAGCCCTCAGCCCTAGGCAGTGCAGCCATTTGCTGGCGCAGCGCTGCAATATCTGCTGACAACTGTTTGCGCAATTTAACAATTACCGTCACCGCCGTTTTTTCGACTTTATTTACAGACTTTTGCACTTGGGCGATTTCCGAATTTTGATGAAGCCGCGCTTGCTGCTCGAACCGATACCGATTAGCAACATTCAGCGACAAAGCCAAAGTTAGGGGAGCCACCGCATAAAAAGCTTGACCCGACAGTGCCACCGCCAGGGAACCCACACCAGAAGCCGCCAGAGAGGCGTATTCTGCCAACTCCAGCCAGTGCCTTTGAGGAAAACTTTGCCTCAATTGGTTTCCCACAGAGGGGTTTGGCTTCCGCACGGCTCTTTGAGTCATAGTATTTTCTCGTTTTTGATAAGGTTGCGAGACTGGGTGGAGCATGGATTTATATCCTTTTTTCAGTTATATTTTTTAGATTACTTCCTCGCACCCTTCTATTTTTACCTGATTAAGTGAGTTAAGGATGACTGACATATTATTATCTATTTGGGAGCTGTCTTGCTGTCGCCCGGCATTCCAGCTATTAAAAGCTGAGCTCCAACGCGCCCTCTATTTTACATGACGGGGGCGCGATCGACTTCGGGCGATCGACTTTCGTCGCTGCTGCGGTCAACCGAACAATGCCTCCTCGGATTTTAGATTGTTGCATTTTTGTTCGCACATCGGTATAATGCACTCGTTCTCAATTCCCGTCTCAAATTTACTGCAAAAATTGACAAATGAAATCCGAAAAACCCGAAAATGCCGATCGGCTAAAGTCTATTTTTAGTATCACAATCTTTATCATTCTCGTACTAGCAATAGGCTTTCTAAGCGTGAATTTTATTTCAGCTCTCTATGCAAAATTTTCTTAAAATTAGGACTTACCCACCGGTGTCCAGAAACCGGGTTTTTTGCGAGAATATTTCATCGCAGCCACAGATTAGGTAAAAACCCGGTTTCTCTAGCGAGGAGGACACGGCAGTGCCGTTTCCCTACAATTAATCGGTAGGGAAACGGCACTGCCGTGTCTTGACCGTGGGTAATTTATCATTATTTCAACTATAAAGATTGTGGTCTGGGTCTAGCCAGACAATATAAAAAACATTTTCACTAAAAAATCCATGCACCCTGCCGTATTCATTAGCAGAGATTTGAAACTGATAGGGAACATTTATTAGGATATCTTCATTAGGAATGCCAAAACCACTAGCTTCAGTAGTATTTTTCCAAACTATGCCATGACAGCGCAGACTTTTACTCTGATTATTGATAACCTCTTGAGCATTCAATTGTGACAAATCGCGCAGCCGTCTCAATAGAGATGCTAGATACTTACCATCTCTACCACCAATGGAGAACTTATCTTTATCATCCTGATAATACCTGAAAGAAAAACTAATTCCTTCCGGTATTTTAACATCTAGACGATTGATACCAGATAAAGATGGCTGGCGGCGTATATCTGCTTTTTTAATTTTCTTCGATGACACGGCTTTTGTAAAATTCTCTCATTAATTCCTTGGTAATAATAGCATGAGAAGGTTCATCTTTTGGCAAATTACCTCTAGCCTTAATCCAAGGGTCTTCACGGCGCACCATCAATTCTAACTCATAAGCGTCCAAGAAGAAATACTCATCGGATAACTCGTCTAAAAACTCTTGTACTTCTTCTGAAAAATCTGGTTTTTCGACTTCTTTGAGAATTGGCTTCCAGTCAAATTGTTCTTTGTATTCGTAAAATAAAGCCGGGATAGTCGGCCCGTGAACCCAAGCTTCAAAATCTTCATCAAACAGCGGTGTATCCTCAAAGGCTAGATACCATGCTTGGGCGTAGTACAAGAGTTTTTGTAGCTTGTGGTTGCTGAGATAGGAGCCTACGTCATTCGCGAACCAGATGTAGTAATCAGCGAGTTTGGAGGCTGTTGTGACTGTAGTTATTGTGGTCATATCATTCGACTAAATAAGTTTTGCATTCCATGATAGCACAGTCTTAGGTTTTATGATTTTTGGGGTAATGCTCAATAGGTTATGATATGTTTATTTGCAGTTCAGTTTTTTTCAGGTAAGATTAAACTTGATTTTTGATTAATGTAGGCAATTAGAGATTGTGCAGGCAATTGAGCGGGTGAGAGACGGAATTCTCTGGAAACCTGGAAAAGCAATGTCTCATTTACTCAAAAGGATTAATTTAGGCCATTTAGGGCCGGATGCGACCCTTGAAGAATATAATGGAGTTATCAGTTTCATTGTTAGGGATGCTGATGCTAAAGTTTATCTGTATGTCTACGGAAAAACGTTTTATCCGACAGTTACCAGCAGTGTAAACAACACAATATGGCTGGTAATGATGGGCTTGGATGGAGTTTTAGAAACGGCTTTTCCTCCAAAGGAACCGGAAAGCTACCTGGCTAATTCAATGTTTATTTATGTAGGTTTAGTTAAGGATTTGTTATGAATATTTTAGTAAAAAACTATTGTGTGATGGTTGAATTTCCTGATGTGAGTGGGGCTGAACATTTAGAAATGTTGCAACTTAGAGATGAGTTGGCAAAAGTTGAATCTCAACTGAGTGAGGAAGAGAAAGGTTTATTGGCAAATGCAGACCGACGGTTAGTTGAACAAGCAAGGGAGTTTTATGAGGAGTTGTCGAGATTTGTGGATTTAACCCAGAAGCGCAAATTTGAGGAGATTACACCTCAGCGTTGGTGGTGGTATTTGGATGTTTTGGCATTGTTGCCGAATTTGAGGAAACAAGAGTTGACAAGCGGTGTTGTTTGAAATGTTTATTCATTGTCGATGTTTGTTAAGTGCGATCGTCGAGTTTTGATATACTGCTTCAGTACAGGTGACAGAGTGTAAAGACTTTCCTGTTTTTCGATCAAACAGCGCCGCGATAGAGATTGCAAGGCGTTGAGCAAATCGGATGATGATATTTGTCCATGTTGTAGCAATTTGGCGAAGTTGACTGGCTGGTTTTCTGTCGCCAACAATGACATGACTTGTTTTTCGAGTTCAGAAGTGCGATCGAACTGCTCATCTAAAACATCTTTCAAATCTTCCGGCAACAATATGGTATCATCTATTAATAACTCACTCGCGCCAATTCCCAACTCTTGAATCAAAGTCGCCACGCTTTTCAACCATAAGGGATTGCCTTGGTAGCGGTGAATGAGTGCTTCGCAGTTATCGATTTCGGCTAATCCTTTATCTCTGAGAATTTCCCGTGCGGCTGCGGTGTCTAAACCAGTGAGTTGTAAAGTACGAATGGGAGTATTTTCGCTTGTGAGTTGAGGAACTTCTTTGGGCGGTTCCCAACCGATTAGCAGAAAGCAACTTTGATGCGATAATTTTTCTATCTGTTTGAATAAAGAGCGATATTCTTCGTATTTTGGTTTATACTTTCCTGCTAATTCGCCGCTACAAAAAAGGTTGTGAACGTCATCCAAGACTACTAAACAGCGATGGTTTTGTAAATACTTAATTAGTGGTAAGCGTTTCTGGTTTGTTGGGGATGAATCTAGGTTTTCGGAATTGGAAAAAAGCTGTATTAGGTTTGATTGAAATTTATCTATGGTGGGGAATTCGTCTAGGGTGCACCAAACTGCGTATTCAAACTCGTCTTTGATTTGTTGTACGAGTTGGACTGCTAGGGATGTTTTGCCGATACCGCTGATGCCGGTGAGGGTGATGAGGCGACAGTTTTGTTGTAGAATGCAGGTTGTGAGGGTTTGGAGTTCGTGGGTGCGATCGAAGAAGTCGCGCAACTCCGGCATTTCGCTTAAATCTTGATGTAGAGTTTTAATTGGTTTTGAGTTAGATGCTTCGTCATTATCTGGATATGACTTTGATATATCTGGGGGGTGTCTTCCTTCTCCACAGGTGTTAAAATTACCACTGATGTGTTGTTCGATGACGTTTTGTGTAAAGTTTGAAACATTAGAGACTTGGAACCTTTGAATTGCCGATCGAAAATTCTTTTTATTGACATTTTCCCCCAACTCCTCTGAAAGTAATTGCCATAATTCCGAAGCCGCATTCCTAACACGACTTTCAGAACAGTCAAAGTCTTTGGCTACGTGCTTGTATGTCTCATGTTGTAGAGTTCCGCGTAGTAACGCTTCTTGTAAATCGTCAAGGTGCTGACCCGTTTTATCGAAGACTGTTTTATCGGCGAGGGTTAACATTTCTTTGAGATTCATCGGCTCAAGAGGATGAGAAAGTTTTGTGTATTATAGCACAGTTTTAGACTTTTTAGTATATTTTTAGATATTGTAATAACTAGATTTAAAGAGAGTGAAAGCAGGAGAAAGTAGTCGGCAAAATAGGATATTTTGTGGGTAGACAAAGCTTTGATTAGTAAGGACAATAGTATAAACATTCAATAAAAAAGCTAATACTCAAGACTGCAATGAATACATTACAAAAGAGAGTTGCTTTACCTGACATTGATGAAGTGTCTCCTATCTCAGATAAAGACAGAGCTTGCTTCAATGAAATCCGCGAGGTTCTTCGGCGATATAATAACCTTGATCGCCTTGGAATTTGCTTATTGCATGACCATTTTTCAATTTCTGACGATGAGGTTTTACTAGAAGTTTGCGATCGAGAATCTCGCACATTAACAATACAACCAGTGAAGCGGACGCACCCAGATTTAGATAACTCTATTGGTACACAATATCGATTAGATGTTGAGGAAACAGAGCAATTTACTTTAGGATGCAAAAGCGAGTGCAAAAGAGGTCAAGATAATAAACATTATGGTTACAAAGAACATTTTTAGATGTTAATGTCGGTTCTTCCTTACTTACTATGCTAAATCAATAGCTAAATCAGTAAAAATATCGAAACAAATATATAGAAAAGTAAATCAAGTCCTTGTCCAGCTTGACATTTGGGCTAGTTTAATTGTTAATTAT
>Ga0335395_10002912_pt1 | contig 10641 bp, 9 predicted proteins | sample MAT02_FD_205744 | JGI IMG/M metagenome (GOLD analysis project Ga0335395, IMG submission 205744) | Freshwater microbial communities from Lake Fryxell liftoff mats and glacier meltwater in Antarctica - MAT-02 (spades assembly) (version 2) ...
GTCCGGCGCGGACTCTCGCCTGCAACTCGTTGAGTTCAATGGGTTTGGAGATAAAATCATCGGCACCCGCGTCAAGTCCTTTGACTCGATCGGCGATCGACCCCAAAGAAGTCAGCAAAAAGAATTGTGTAGTGGACAGATCCGGATCTGCCTTAACTCGACGGCACACATCTATGCCAGTCAATCGTGGCATGATCCAATCGCAAATTATCAAAGCAGGACGCAATTTTTGCGCCTGTGCTACCCCGTCTTCGCCGTTACTTGCTACCGTTACTTCGTAACCCTGTTTTTTCAGGGTTCTTCTCAGTAGTTCTTGAACAGCAGTATCATCGTCTATAACCAGAATTTGAAACATGGCACTCAGGTACTACAAGTCTTTCAACGTCTGGGGGTCTTCAAAATATCTCCTGTCAGCGCGTTGACCTGAGACTGAGTATAGTCTATTCACAGCTTTTGGTCTTAAGGTTACGCCACCAGGCTAACACCGTCTTTCCAACGGCTAAAATGTTTTTCGCCGCGTTTGCGTCCCGATCGTGAGAATACCCACAATATAGACTTTTATTTGTCATAGGCGCTGATTGACATGGCAGCGCTATTTATGGTATCATACTTAACCGATTAGCTGATTAAATATCTATACAACGGCCCACCAAAGCTAGTATCCTCAAATTACCATTTAATTTTGCCACCGTTGTATTTTGTCTCCTTGTATTTTGCTCGCCGGCCGATGAAGAACTTCAGTGGCCCAGAGTGATTGAATTCAAAGGTTCCGAAAAGTTGCCAGTGTTAAAAAAAGCGGATCTTCAAGTCAATACGGGTCTACATGGATTAGACCAAGTTTTATCGTGGTTTTCGCAATTGTACGATTCGCGAATTCCCACAAGTGTGTGGATCAGGTGTCAGTTGGCTTTGGCTGAGGGCTTTACCAATGCCGTTCGTCACGCCCACAACGGCAAACCAGCGGATTTGCCTGTTGACATTCAGGTCGTGGTGTTCGATGAATTTATAGAGATTAAAATTTGGGATTGGGGCGATCCGTTTGATTTAGAGACAAAAATCAAAAATATTGCGGAAAAAGTCGATCTGGCAGCTCCGGGCGGGCGGGGTTTAAAATTAATGAAAGATATCGGGGACACTCTCAGTTATGTGAGAACGGGTGATGGACGGAACTGTTTGTCGATCGCCAAAAATTATTCGCCCTGTCTCAACGATGAAGGATAAAATTGAAACTTTGCAGATGCAGAATTGACAATTGAGAGTTTTGAACCTGTGGCGGTGTCGATCGACAGTTGCTCAATTTTCAAACGCGGTACGTAGGATTCAGCCACAGCAAAATTGTCTGTTTTAATTGATTCAATTCCCGATACACTTCCTGTTTTACCCACTGCCCGATCGCATCGAAGGGAGTAAAAATTTGACCCACAGGCCAGCTAACATCTTGACCCAAGGGCGTTTGATGATTGCCGATCAGGGTTTGAACTGTAATCATGTCAGGAAATCGTGCTTTTAGCAGTTTGGTCAACAGCAGGGTTTGATCGATGTTGTCGCCGTTAAATTTAACTAAAAGATTGCGTCTAATTTGGTAGCTATCTTGTACGAGGCGATTGGTGTCTTGTGGAGAAGGGGTAAATTCTACTTTAAAGACAGGGGAAATTTGCTCGACGATCGGGATTGCTTCAGAAGCCGCATAATTGTTGAAAGAGATCAGAATATTGCCCGATCGTTCTACGTCAAACACAGAACCAATCAGGAGATGCAGTTTGCACCCCATGCTGTGTCCCATCCCGTAGATGGGGAGAGATCGATTTCGCAGCAATTTCCCCGCCTGTAAACGTCCGAGAGCATTTTCAAATTTATTGAGGACATCGCGGGCGATCGCAATATGATCCAAAGTATTGACAAACGGCGTTGCGACAACAACATATCCTTGATTCGCCAAAGCTTCCAACAGCCAGCGATAGGTCAACTGCGGTGCTGTTGCCACAAATGCACCGCCGAGAAAATGTACGATCGCGATCGGTCTCGAAGGAATTAATACCCAGTTTCCAGAAATTTCTTGCCAGTCCATAAATTCAATTAACTACGGAGTATAGCAATCCTAAATCATTTGTGAATTTCTTGCTCCCTCCCCTTAGCAAGGAGGGTTGGGGTGGGGTAAAAAATTTACGACTCATTTAGGATTCCTATATCCAATCCCAAACCAGATAAAAAATGTTTTCAAAGTTAAAGTTTCAAGTGCGAATTTATCCTTGTTTGCTGACAGCCATGCTATTTGGTTGCCAGCAGCAACTACAGCCCAACTTGCAGCAACAGCGCGCCACACAGGGTATGGCTGTCTCCGCTCACCCGCTGGCGAGCGATGCGGGGCTGATGGTGCTGCGATCGGGAGGCAATGCAGTGGATGCTGCGGCTGCTACGGCTTTGGCAATTTCGGTGGTAGAGCCTTTTTCTGCGGGTATCGGTGGTGGGGGATTTTTGCTGTTGCGGCGGGCCGAAGCGGGGACTGTGCAGGCGCTGGACTTCCGGGAACGAGCTCCCAAACGGGCGACGCGGGATATGTATCTGGACAAGCAAGGTAAAGTGCGCCAGAGGGCCAGTCTAGACGGGCATTTGGCGGCGGGTATTCCTGGTACTGTGGCGGGACTTTATACGGTTCATCGGGAATACGGAAAGTTGCCTTGGGCTACTGTAGTGGCACCGGCGATCGCCCTTGCAGAAAATGGCTTTCGGGTGAGTTCGCGGTTTACCAAGGCTGTGGAGGGGCGACAGAATGCGATCAAAAAGAATCCGGCGGCGTGGGAGGTTTTTACCCGCGGTGGGATTTTGTACAAACCAGGGGAAGTGCTGGTGCAGCGGGATTTGGGACGGACTTTACGCAAGATTGCGACTGATCCGCAAAGTTTTTATCGAGGGGATATTGCTAGGGCGATCGCCTCTGACATGGCGAAAAACGGTGGCCTGATTACTCAAGAAGACCTCAGAAACTATACACCGATTTGGCGCAATCCCGTTTGTGGAAATTTTCGCACTTACCAAATTTGTGCGATGTCGCCTCCTTCTTCGGGTGGCGTTCATTTGTTGCAAATCTTAAATATGATTGGGGATCAGGATTTGAAGAAGTTGGGAAGGAAAAATCCAGATACTTTGCATTGGTTGGCGGAATCAATGAAGATTGCTTATGCCGATCGATCTGAGTATTTGGGCGATCCAGATTTTGTCAGTGTCCCTGTCAAAGCTCTAACTAGCAAGAATTATGCCAAATTGAGACGATCGCAAATCCAGAACAAAGCCAAACCTTCGATCGAGGTAAAAGCTGTTGACACTCAAACTTTGAGTCGCTTTGTGCACGAGTCTCCCGAAACTACGCACTTAACGGTAGTTGACACAGAGCGCAATGTTGTGAGTTTGACGTTTACTGTGAATGGCGGTTTTGGGGCTGGGGCTGTGGCTGCCGGTACGGGAATTTTGCTCAACAATGAAATGGACGATTTTGCGGCGGCTGCGGGAGTGCCGAATTTATTTGGTTTGGTGGGCGGGGAGGCAAATGCGATCGCCCCTGGGAAGACTCCTTTATCCAGCATGACACCGGTCATCGTCACAGAAAATGGTAAATTTCGCCTCGCTGCGGGCTCTCCCGGAGGTAGCACGATTATTACAACGGTGCTACAAATTGTGCTGAATGTGTTGGTTTACGACATGAATGTCGGTGAGGCTGTATCTGCACCTCGGATTCACCATCAGTGGTTGCCCGATCGCCTCATGGTGGAACGAGGAGGTTTTGAGGCACAGACGCTGGATGAGTTGCGACGACGGGGACACACAGTTAAGGAAGGTGAGGATTGGGGAAATGCTAATGCGATCGTGCTCACGTCTGATGGTTGGTTGGAGGGGGCTGCCGATCGACGCGGGGAAGGAGTCGCAAGGGGTTTTTGACCAAATCTGCGCGACTTTCGATTCGCTAACTCAAAGCCCAGAATTATATCAAACCAGCTAGCATCGGAATGATTATTAATATTACCGAAATCAGGACACGGCACTGCCGTGTCCCTACAATTAATTGGGGTAGGGACACGGCACTGCCGTGTCCTCCGTTACTATCATTCCGGTGCTACCGGAATTGATATTACGCAGTAGAAATTAATCACAATATCCGTATAAACACGTAGCTGTAAAGTCTTGGTAAAGGTACTATTTTTACCACTATATAGTGCAATCATAAGATTGTGGATTAAATTCACACCTATGATTTTCGCAAAAAAAATATGCTCAGACCTCATAGAATTGCCGCCTTAACTGCTACATTCACCGCTGCAGCTTTGAGCTTGTTGACCGCACCCGCAATGGCATTTTCTGTAGGTGCAACAAATAACACCGATACTTTAAAAAACCAGTTGTTAGGAACTAAGACAGCGGGATTAAGTAATTTCTCTGTTTCCGTTACTGGGAATCAGGCTGCTTTTGGTACTTTTACAAAGGACCCCTTCGGCTTGCAGTCAGGTGTTGTTCTCAGCACTGGTAGAGTAGCCGATATACCGGGCAGAAATATAAAAGATAACTTAATGATCAACGGCAGTGATTTAAACACTGACTTTGGGCCCAAAGACGAAGCTGGAGATTTAACTCAGCTAGACCTCAGCTTTTTTGTTGACTGTACGGCTGAAAAATTGTTCTTTGAATATGTATTTGGTTCCGAGGAGTTTCCAGAGTTCGGGGGTTCTGAATTTAATGACGATTTTCAACTGTTGCTGAATGGTAATAATTTGGCAAAATTGAGCGACGGCAAAGCAGTTACGATTAATAATCTTGTTCCCAATGCAGACAATCGCTCTACAGATCACTCGGATTATATCAACAATCCAGCCGTGACAGGTCTTGCTGCTAATATTATTAAGCTGGATGGTTTTACTAAAGTTTTAGGTTTTGAGGGTTTGCTCAAGCAAAATCAGACGAATGTTCTCAGCATCCGCATTAAAGATGTAGGGGACGGCAATTTAGATTCGGCTGTGTTTATTAAAGGCGGTTCTATGGGAACCCAAAAAGCCGAAGCGGTTCCCGAACCTATGACTGTGGGGGGTTTGATTGCTGGAGGTGCTATGCTGGCAGCAGGGAAAAAATTGCGCGCCAGACTCTAGGAATATCGTGTACGGGCATTGACCCCAAAAGCATCTTCACCGAAAAGCATTTGCTATTAGAAGCAACAACTGACAACAAAAAAAATCACAAATAACTAATAAGTAATAACTAATAACTAATCAACACTGATTAACTATGAACAGTACCGTCTGGTAAAATAGTTCCAGATAATCTAGCTCCCGTCAGTTTTACCATCACTCGATCGCCATAACCGATTTTAGCTCCTGTTAAATCCGCACCGCTCAAGTCCGCGCCGCTCAAATCGGCTCCGATTAAGTTAGTTTCTCTCAAGTTGGCATTGATCAAGCAAGCCCCTAACAGGTTAGATCTAAACAAATTCGCTTTGTGCAAATTCGCACCCGTGAGGTTCACGTTGTGCAAAAAAGCATCGCTTAAGTCGGCTTGACTCAAGTTTGCATTGCTCAAGTTTCTGCCAGAAAAATCCTTTTCTTTTAAGGAAGCTCCTTTAAAGTTGGAACCGCTCAAATCGGGCTTTTGTTGAGTTGTTTGGCGATAAGATGAGGATGGGGTTGAGGATTGGTAGCGCGACGCCTCTGAATAGGGCCCCGCCGCAGGATTAGCAGATTTTCCCCCAGAATTTGCTGAATACGGCTCAGAATAGTAACGCGGTTCTTTTGGGCTTGCCGAGGGAGGCGGCTGAGTATTTCTGTACTGATCAGAAGAGTAACGCGGTTCTTTTGGGCTTGCCGAGGGAGGCGGCTGAGTGTTTTGGTACTGAGTGTTTTGGTACTGAGTGTTTTGGTACTGAGTGTTTCTGTACTGAGTGTTTCTGTACTGAGTATTTTGGTACTGAGTATTTTGGTACTGGGTGTTTTGGTGCTGAGTGTTTTGGTGCTGAGTGTTTTGGTGCTGGGTGTTTTGGTGCTGAGTGTTTTTGTGGTGAGTGTTTTGATTCTGAGCTCTCGGCTGAATTGATCGCAATTGCTCGCGGGCTTGATTAATTTCCTTAATCTTTGCTTCAGCTTTTTGTAGAAGCCTGGGCCTGTCTTTGGGAATGCGATCGGGGTGCCAAATGAACGCCAAATCCTTGTAGGCTTGGGTAATTTCTTCTGGAGAAGCTCCCGGCAACAGATCCAGGACTTTATAGTATTGGTCGAGGTCGTTCATGCTACCACCTTTCGCTTTAAGAAATGAAGAATTAAAAATTAAGATCGGAGTAAAGGCTGCTCTAAAAGCTGGCTTCCCCGATCGTACATTACATGAACACTAACTCAGCTATGCCGCTGCTGGCAAAAAGTCTCGAATTCGCTGCAAATATGTTGGGGCATCCTCCAGCATTGGAAAGTGAGATGTATTTGGGATTATAACAAATTCTACTTTGTTGCTGAGGGAGGCGGCTTGTTTGCCCATGATTGCGGGAATAATTTGATCGAATTCTCCAGCTACCAGCAGCGTGGGAACACTTAGCCTCGCAAATTCTTCGGGCATTTCCTCGGCAGCTCTTTTACTGACGGCTGTCACCATTGTACCTATAGCCGCTTCCTCGTCTGCCATTAAGAAATCCTTTAGAAATGCCAAACTGACCTCTGTGGGCAGACTGCGGTGCAAAAACCGGGCCATAAAGATGCGATCGGCAAAAGGAATAGAAGCCAACCAAGGCGGGCGAAATTTGACCACATAGCCACCGAATTTGTGAAAAGTTGTAAAGGCTTTTTCATCGTATTCAAAAATGCCACTGCAAGTCAGAATTGCCTTTTCTACTTTTTCGGGATAAAGGTTGAGGAATAAAGTAGCAATTGATGCACCTGTGGAATGAGCATTGAGATAGACGCGACTTAAATTCAAAGCTGCTAATAATTCCGCCAAGTCCTCAGCATAGGTTTCGAGTTCATAGCTGGACTCAGGAGGCTCTTGTGGCAGTGGAGAACGCCCAAAACCTCTCATGTCATAAAGCAAGCAGTCGAAGTCTTGTGCGATCGCCTGTGCGGTGCTTTCCCAGTAGCGGGCAGAGCCAGCCCAGCCGTGGAGGAATACCATCACTGGTTTACCCGTGGGTTGGGCGTTAGTGTCTGCTGTTATCCACTCGTAATAATGTTCTACACCGCCAATTGAAATGAAAGACATGATTAGTAGTTTTGAGTTTTGACTGATTATTTTAACTCATAATCGGCGGCCGGGATTGCATTGTAGATAGGCATCAGGACGAAGGGAGACCTCAGAAACCCGGTTTCTTTCTAGATTTCTCGTCACTCCACCAACTCATAGAAACCCGGTTTCTTTCTAGATTTCTCGTCACTCCACCCAAAACTCATAGAAACCGGGTTTCTCGCCCCATGCGTTATCAATGAAACTGTGGCTACGTGTTGAATTAAAAGAACAGAATATAAATCTGTTTTAAGCGGCGGAAGCAGCCAGCCAAAACAAGCCATCTACTAACAGCGTGCTCAAAACTGCTCCGCTGAAGGCCCGCCAGTGCAAAGTGCGATCGCGCAAACTTACCAAACCTACCGTTAACAGTACAGCGATTAAAACCATAGCACAGCCAATACCCCAAGGTGTTTCAATTTGCCCGATCGCACTTTGAAAAATCGGCATGGCCAATTCTGGTTCCGCGTGCATCACTTGTCGCCAGTAGGGCATCAAACCTGTTAAATAAAAATATAAATCAGTAATCGCAGTACCCAATAGCGAACCTAAATAAAAATAGCCGCCAACTTTTCCCCAAGATTTGCCCAAACACCAAATCGCAAAGGGCAAACCAATTGATTCTACTGGTAAGTGCAAAATAGGTTCCCATCTAAACCAGCCCCAATAAATCGAACCAGCCAGCCAACATCCGGCAAATCCTAGTAGTAAGTCTCCCCAGAGTTGGGTTTTTGGGCGGAAAATTAGGATTAAACTAAGTGCGATCCAGGCGATAGTTGAGATTAAACTGATGGTTGGATACAAGCGAACTAAGGGTGCTTGCACAAAAACTGGAATTGACACTAAAAATGCTGAAGCGCCAAATACCAACCACTGCTGAATGCTATTTCTTCTGTCTGAAGAAGATACAGGATTTTCTAGGCCGGTGAGGGTGGCAATAGGTGCGATCGCCGATGATAATAAATTCAAGTTAAACAACTGATTGGACTCCGTACTGTTTCAATAAGTGAACTAAAAATGTTGCTGCGGTGGCTGGTTTCGTCGTCTCGATGCCGGCGGAGGTTTGACTAATTTGCCAGCCTTGGGCGGTTTGGGGCTCGCGCCACAAATCCAAATGTTCAACGGGCGGATCTGCATAAAAACTCTCTCCACCGCTGCCGAGAATTGCCGAACTCCAGTGTGTAAAGGAATCGTGGCTGATCCGGTGGATCGGAAAATTGCCCCCCAGGGGTACTCCCCAACCGTCTAGGGCGAAAAATGCCGCGACTTTGCCGCCGATTTGTTGCCACATCCACGCCGCCCCGATCGCCCCAACTACCCCAGCCGAAAAGCTGACGAATACTAGACTTTCTCCAGCCAACTCTTGACAGCACAAAAAGTGGAATATGTCAATTGCCGAAAAAGCTGGATGTTTATGAGCGGGAAAAATCTTAACAGGGTAGGATGTTTGGGTATTTTGCTGGGGTTCTGCGTCTCCCCAAACTTCCGAAAGTCCCGCTAGGAAACAATCAGTGAGTTTTGGGTCATGGATTCCGGGGCAAATTACCAGTCTCATAGTTCGTCAAGAAAGTTAATATACTTCGCAACATAACTTTATCATATCTCTACTATATCATATACCATCCGGGGGGATAGGGTGTTAAACTTATAATAGAGCAAAGTTTGAAGAGTATCCCCCCAATTTAAGTGCTGGGAACGCTCCAAACAGCTTGAATCACAGGCAAGGTGAGAGAGTCTTAAGAAAACATAAAAATTATCCCCCCCTACCCCATTTCCTGTCAGGCTTAGCAAAGCCTGATTCAAGTTTTAGCCGCCCTACGGGTTTCGGGTAAGAGTAAAAAGCCGATTTAGGACTGACGCTCATCAATCCGGTTTCTAGGATAAATAAGAGCTTTAGCCAGGAAGTATCGGCGCAGAAACCGGGAATCAGCCCCGCACGCAACCTTCGTGCGATCGCCAAAAATCAAAAATCTCAGACTCACTCTTCATCCTGCCTGCGACTCTTAGCATAAATAAAATCGAGGAATACAAAGTGGTTGCTTCTCCAGAAAAAATTCAGTTAAAAACATCTCCAGCACCGGCAAGTAACGATCGCGTTGCTGTCTTGCTGATGGGTTACGGCGAAGTCGAAAGCTACGACGATTTTGCCAGCTACAACGAACAAGCTTTAAATTTGCTTACGGCAAAGTTTGCCCCGGTACCGACTTGGATTTATCCGCCGCTGGCAAAGATTTTAGCAATCTTTGACTTGCACGAGTGGAGTCACCAACATGGTCAATTCGTCTCGCCACACAATGCGATTTTTGAACAGCAACGTGCGGGGATTGAACAGAATTTGCAGGAGAAATGGGGCGACAAAGTAAAAGTGTTCAAAGCTTTTAACTTTTGCGCGCCGTTTTTGCCGGAACAAGTAATCCCGCAAATTAAAGCACAAGGATTTGACAAAATTCTGATTTATCCGCTGTTGGTTGTTGATTCTGTTTTCACCAGCGGCATTGCTGTGGAACAGGTGAATAAAGCTTTAGCACAAACCTTTGATGGCAAAGAACATTGGGTAACAGGACAGCGCTACATTCCTTCTTTTTACGATGAACCGGCTTATATCCAGTTAATGGCGGATTTGGTTGAAGAAGAAATTAAGAACGATTTAGCAGTAGCGCATTTGCCTTCTCAGATTGGGATTGTGTTGATGAATCACGGTTGTCCGCACAAGGCGAAGGGCTTCACTTCCGGTATTGTGGAAAGTCAAGCTTTGTACGATCGCGTGCGGGAACGTTTGATGTATCGCTATCCTTTGATTTCGGTGGGCTGGCTGAACCATGACACACCGCTGATTGAATGGACACAGCCGGATGCGACGTTGGCTGCGAAGAATTTGATCGATTTGGGTGCAACTGCGATCGTGTTTATGCCGATCGGATTTGCGACAGAAAATCACGAAACTTTGTTAGATGTAGACCACATTATTGAGGGTTTGCAGAAGCAGCGTCAAGGAGTTACTTACCGCAAATTGCCTTGTGTAAATGACCATCCTGAGTTCCTGAAAATGGCGGCGGAGTGGGCTAATCCTCAAATTGAAGCGTTGTTGAGTGAAAGTGCGATCGCTGTTAATCCGAATTTGGCTTCTACACACCGCGAGCACGCGCATTCTCATGAAGCGCACGGGCATTCTCATGGCGAGCATTCTCATGGGGATCATGGTCATTCTCATGGTGGGCACGGGCACAGTCACTAATAGGACTTGGGCCTGAGAGCTCGGAAACCGGGTTTTTTGCGAATACGGCAAAAAAAGCGGGGAAATTGCCACAAATCCTCAACCTAATAATTCCGATTCGAGCCCATTTCCTTCTCCTTCGCCTACTCCCTCTACTTCAGATTCAACAACCGCAACACCATCTCCTG
>Ga0335395_10002915_pt1 | contig 10632 bp, 9 predicted proteins | sample MAT02_FD_205744 | JGI IMG/M metagenome (GOLD analysis project Ga0335395, IMG submission 205744) | Freshwater microbial communities from Lake Fryxell liftoff mats and glacier meltwater in Antarctica - MAT-02 (spades assembly) (version 2) ...
CCGTCAAGCAAAGCTTTCACCGTCTCAGTATGTCCGTGAAACGCAGCCAGCGTCAAAGCCGTCTCCCCAAAGTTTTTAGCATTCAGGAAATCAGCCTTATTTGAGTTTACTTTTTGCAGCAAAGCCGCTACGATCGCACTATGGCCGTGAACAGCCGCCACCAGCAAAGGCGTATCACCCAACCGATTTCTCGCACCGACACTAGCACCTCGGTTTAAGAGCAATTCCACCACATCTTCGCAGCCTTCAACCACCGCAAAATTCAACGCAGTTTCATCATCTTTATCCTTAGCGTTGATATCCGCGCCAGCATCGAGTAAGATATGTGCGATCGACGCATTTCCCCCAGCAGCAGCAGCCATCAAAGCCGTGCCGCCATCTCCACTTTTCACATTCGCATTAGCACCCGCAGCCAGCAAAACTCGCACCACATCAGTATTGCCGGAATCTGCAGCCAAAGTTAAAGCAGTTTCGCCCTCTTTGTCGCGAATTTCGACATTAGCACCAGCAGCCAATAGCGCCTCGACAACAGCCAAATTTCCCACCGTCGCAGCTAGCATCAAAGCAGTTTTGCTCTCTAGATTTTTAACATTAGCATCCGCGCCGCAATTGAGCAAAATTCGCACAATTTCAGCGCTACCTTGACGCACAGCTAAAAACACCATAGAATTGTCAGCAACCGCACCCGCATTTACCAAAGCTTTAACAACAGCTAGATGACCGGAGAAAGCAGCTATTTTCAGAGCAGAATCTCCATCTTTATCTCGCACATTTACATCAGCATTAGCATCAAGTAACATCCGCACAACATTGATATCGCCCTTGAGAGAAGCCGCCATCAAAGCCGTACTTCCATCATCATTTTTAGCATTAACATCAGCACCAGCAGCCAGCAACAGCCGCACAGAGTCAGCCTGTTTGTGAGCCGCCGCCAGCATCAAAGCCGTTAGCCCAAAACGCCTGCTCACCTGGTTGACATTAGCGTCATTGTTTAGTAGAGTACGCACGATTTCTGTATAGCCCTTTTGGGCAGCAAACATCAAAGCCGTCGTCCCCTCAGAGTCTTTGGCGTTAGCGTCAGCCCCCTTAGCGAGTAAAGCTTGGACGTGAATAATGTTACCAGTCTTGGCAGCTTGAATCAATACAGCGTTTTGTTTAGTGGCAGGCATAATAGTCTCTCATACCGTATATTTTTACCGTCGCATGAGACGGCATGACTGGTATGCTAAGTTTTATGAAGTAAGTTGAAAAATCCTGAGAACACCATGAATCTCGAAATTCCTGAGTCAGTAAAAGTTTGGAGCCAATTCTTCCACCCAGTTTTAATGTGGGTATTGCTGGCAATCTCATTCTATGCTTTGTATCTCGGCGTTCAAATCCGCCGTACCAGAAGTGCCGAAGGTGAGGTCAAAAAAGAGTTAATTAAGGGCAAATTCAACATTAAGCATCACCAGATGGGCTCTTTGCTGCTAGCCTTAATGGTAACAGGTGCGATCGGCGGAATGGCAGTCACCTACATCAACAACGGCAAACTATTTGTGGGATCCCACTTGCTAGCCGGCTTGGGAATGACCGCAATTATCGCGATTTCAGCCTCGCTTACACCGTTGATGCAAAAAGGCAATGATTTGGCCAGATACAGTCACATCGTTCTAAATGTCGCGCTATTGGGGCTGTTTGGCTGGCAGGCGGTAACAGGTGTGGAAATCGTGCAAAGGATTATCAGTAAAATGTAACAGTTAAAGTACGATTCAGGACTTGCGCGCGGGTGTCCAGAAACCGGGTTTTTCACGAAAAGACGTGTTGTAGACGTAAATTCTGCTAAAAACTCGGTTTCTTTAATCGTAACAGTAACTGGTTCCAAGGCTCTGCCTTGGAATCCATATCTAGAGGCTCTGCCTCGGCACAGGATTAAGGAGGCAGAGCCTCCGAATATGCGTTACCAGGCAGAGCCTGTTAACGAGTAGTTTAACGGTTGAATAAACAACCCTCTCTTTTACTCTTTCCCAACAGTCGCAAAGTGCGTCGCAATGACATTATCGATGGAATTCATGAATTTTAAGAGCGACGCACCCTAAAAAAATCAAAGCCATGCTAGAAACCCTCATCAAGTATTTTGTTTTCGCCACAAAAGGGCATATTACAAAAACGCAATTAATCAAATTTTTGTATTTAGCCGACCTTTATTCTGTCAAATGGACAAACAAACAGCTTACAGAGCTAAATTGGCGTTATTATCACTATAGCCCTTGGAACGAAGACATCATTGTTGCCTTAAATCAAATGAATGGCAAAACAATTGTGCAAGAATCTGTGGGAGAAACCATATTTATCCGACTTGGTGCCGAAGCAGGTAATGTCGATGATTTAGAATTACCTGTAGGACTAAAACTAATGCTGGACAACATTCGGAGAGAATGGGCAGGATCAGGACAGGAGAAAATCCAGAAGTTACTAAAGTATGTGTACAGCACTGCCCCAATGATTGAGGTTAAAGATAGCCATCAACTAGAGCAAGTAGTGAGGCTGAATCTTCAGACAGAAAGACAAAAATTAATCAGTGAATTAGGGTAATAACGTGGCTGGAAAAACACCTCGTCAAGGTTGGATTTATTTAGTAAATGCCCAGAAAGTATCTCTTCGTTGCCAACACAATCACAATCACGTTTATGATTTAAGTAAACCAGGGAAGATGGAATGCAAGACTGTTAATTGCACCCTGATAATTAATTCTAGTAGGATTTTGCGGGGAGAGCATCATTATCTATTTTGGACAAGCGACCAATTTCAAGATGACTCTGAATGCCTACAAACTTTTACGGTGATTCCCTTAACCTTCCAAGAAACCTGTAAAGGTTTACCAACAGCGTATCCGATTAACTCGACCAGCAAAAATGGTCTTGATAAGAATTCATTAGCTTTAGTGCATCAGATATGTACTGTTGATGCTAATTGTTTTAAGGACTCGCAAGGGAATTGGTTTGAGCGAGTTGGACAAGTGGATAAAGGAGATAAGGAGTCGATAGAGGAACGTTTAAGGTATTTTTTTAATCTTGGGGATAATTGTAGTGATGATTGGTTGATGAACAATGTGTCTGTGGAAGTTTTAGAGAAAGTTTTTGATTATTTGCCGCAGGAGATGACGAAAAAGATTGACTTAGAAAAAGTCATAAGTGATCTAGAATTATGGTGAGATGCAGACGGCGGTTGAAACCGCGTCTATACAAACGATGTCTGCCTCCGCAGACTGAAGAGAATAGCATGATTTTAGCCACTCTTTATTCAACCAGCGGAGGCTGGTTTTGCTTTTATAGACGCGGTTTCAACCGCCCGGTATTCTACCAATTATCTGATTGCTACTATTTGCATCCTTGGGCTTAATTCTCCGAGTCAACCGCCAAGTACCAAAGCCAAAGCCTGCGCCGAATAATAAACTGAAGAAGAGAGATAATACAAAGGGATGGGGTGGTAAAGATGTAGAAAAAGGTGCAATTGGAACTTGCGTTATCAGAGGATAGCTGCTAGCAATGATTCCGGCTACACCGATGCCTGCACCGATGCCTGCACCTACCGATTGAATCGTGTTTTGCAATTCGCTATCGCTTTTTCTTTCCGCTAGCTCAAACTTTGCTTGTTGTTTTTGACCGTCCAATTCGACAATTATTCGGATAGTTTCAATCATCTGTTGAAACAATTGCCGTCCTGCGGTAAGATAACTCATGTTGACTTTAATCTGTTTCTGAAATATCCGGCAACTCCCGCTAAAGAAATCTCGGATAAAATCTAAGTTATCTGTTTCTTCGAGGCTGTAACTGACAAGTTGTTTGCGCCAGTAAGTATAATTGTCAGCATTCGTTTCAATTGTAGTCAGGTGAAGTTCTATATCTCGCAAATAGCGGGCATACTCAAACCCGATTTGGGGAAGTTGAATTAGCCAATTTTCTAGTTGTTTCAGTCGCTCTTTTGGCTCAGATTTTAAATTGCTAAACTCTTTCACCTTGTCTTCTAATTGGCTGTAGAGTTTCCTCGCTTCCTCGTTGCAGCGCTGCGCTTGGTAATAGGCGTAAATGATTTTAGTCCGACAGCATAACAAATTGAGCAGCGGATTATAATAATCACCACTATTCTCTAACTCTGAAGTTTTTTCATCTGTATCTAACCAGACTAGAATATGGCAGTTTAAACTCGGATTTTCTTGAGCATTGTCAAATTCAAAAATGGGACTACCGAGAAGTTTGCCCTCTGCAATAAAATAGGGTTTAGGCTGGTTTTGTACATCTTTAAACAAAGCTTCTACACAAGCTGCTGCTAATTCTTTATAATCACCGGAAAAATTAACGGGTTTGGCAAAGAATACCAGGGTTTGTCCCAGTGATGCTTGGATTTTATTGGGTAGCAGACAACCTTGAAAATTTAGATTGTTTAGTTGGTTGATTTCTAGTGTATCTGCGGCAAGCAGCGTCAAGTCAAGGGCGTAAGTGTCGTGCAGTTGCACCGGATAAATTCCGCCTTGCAGCGAGACTTTGTCTGGTTGGCTGAGAGTCGTAAATGATAGGATTCTATCACCATCTGACTGATAAAGTTCTAAATAGTCGCTTTGTTGGCTATTTTGGCTTTTTGTGTTAGCAAGATGTTCTGGTAAAGTATCGAGTTTTGGATTGGTTTGCAGCAGGTTTCCCAAAGCAACGCATTGATGCCATAAATAGTCTGCATTATCTACAGTTTGTTGGTCGCCTTTGGCAAGGTTGTTGCACAATTGAAAGGCAAACAGTGTTAGTTTAGGGTTGGCAAGTTTGCCTGTCAATTGAGTGCTATTCATCACCTAGAGCCTAATAGGGTTTCGATAAGACGGCGGTTGAAACTAGGTTTATACAAACGATGTCCGAGTTCAGAGGGACTAAAGAAAATAAGCTAATTTTAACCGCCCGGTATTCAACCCGCGGAGGCGGGTTTTGTTTGTGTAGACGCGGTTTCAACCGCCCAGTATTCTATTTTGACTGGTTGGGAAAACTTTCTTGGATGGCATTTAATAGCGTTTCTTTGGCAGCTTTGGGAGGTGAAGACTTTGGTGGAGGATTTATTTTTGTGCTTCCGGGTAGGCGATTCTCCGTTGATTTGGTTGCTACTGGAAACAACTCTTTGCGAGTCTGGCGTAATGCTTGTTGAATGTCGGTGTACTTTGCACACCATTCAATGATATCATCAGAAAGTTCATCCTCTGTTTCTCGGAAAGTATCTTTTGCTTGATTAAGGTCTTCATGCCTATTATCTATCAAAAACAGGGGTTTCTGATTTTTGATGAGGTGTATGAATGCGTTGATGTTTTTCTGATTATTTTCCAGCATAATTATTTGATTTTTACTGACCAGTTGCACAAAATGCAGCCCAATGATAAGGCGATTGAAAAGGTGGTTGTTCTGTGGAGTCTAACTCATCAAGCATATCGTATAGCTCCTCTTTTAGGGAGGGACGTATCGAAAGTTTGCTTGTCCACTGTTGTAACTTTTCTACCGTAACATCCCGCAGCCAAAGTTGAGCTTTGTTGAGGGCAAGAGCGACGCTTAACCCGGCTTTGAGATTCTGATAAAATTCTATCATCAGCAATGAAGTAGACACATCATTCACAGTCCAAAGTGTCGGTACTACACTGGAACTGCCGGCCACGAGGAAACCGCTAGGCAAGCTGATATATTCATCGCTAATGCTGTTAAAGTCGCTGATGCCGGTTTCGCAGGCGGAGAGGACTACTAGGCGACATTCTCGGAAGTCGAGGGCAAAGATGTCTGCTAAGGTGAGGCATTTGTCAAGGTCGAGAATGTTGCCATTTTGTAATGATTGATAACGGTTGGGATTTGATTCTGCTGGCGCTGGCGGGAGTAATTCGCTGTCGGCTAGCAGCAATGCTGAGAGCAAAGGTTGCTGAAAGTTAAAGTAGCCGTGACAGCTAAAGTGGGCGCAGTGGGCGATGCTGAGGCGGCTGTCGTCTATGGCTGATTTTTGGGCATTATTTTGGATGAGAATATCTTGATTTTCGGGTGGGAAATTCTGACGGATTGCTTGTACTTCTATATCGGTAAACCGCAGGTTATTGTTGGGATTTTGGACGGCAAATAGGTGTGTGAAATTGGGGCGTTCTCGTCTTTTTGCCTGTTGCAGCAGTTGGCAACTGGGGGCGTAGCGGACACATTGTTTGAAGCAATCTAGGAGGCAAGGATTAGTTGGTTCTGGAGACGGGGTTTCTGAATTAAACCGCTGCCAGGTTTCACGGCTAACTGGCAAGGCGTGAAGGGGGAGAAGGTGCAGGAAGCGGTGGGGAATTAGAATTAGTTGACTGCACTGTTTGGGAACTCTTCCCAGCAGATCGTTGAGATGCAAAATATCAGCTAGACTTTGGAGGCGCGAGGCGAGGTTTTGCTGCCATTGAGTTTTATTTTCTAGGTAGTCTGTCAGATACTCGTTATTCCAATTTACTAAGGCGGTAAAGTCGGCTTTTGAAGATTGCCAGACTATCGGAGTTGGTGATTCTGGGGTGATGATGAAGGCAAGAAATCTGTCGCTTGTAATGTACCACTGAAGGATAGCGGTGTTTTCTGCTGTGAGGGATTGAATCTCGCTGTAGGAGATGCCTTTAACTTCTTGAGTGAGTGCGAAGTCGGGGTCGATGGGTTTGATGTCGCGGACAATTAATTCATTTAGTTGTTGCCGCAATTGGATTAGATGGGATTGATCGCGAATGGTGGTTTGTAGGTTGTCGATTTGAGGGTTGCCTTCTCCCGATATCGTGCGGCCGTTGCTGCTACGATTTATCTGTTCGATGTCTACTCGTCGCTGTTCGGCATCAATTTCTCGACGCAGGCGCGAGAGTTCGTTGATAACGGTTTCGGGAATGTCACCTTTGGGGTAGAGGTCGCGGGTGGCAAGGAGTTCGACTAAGTTACGGGCTTTGCTGCGTTCGGCGTATTCTATGGCTGCGGTGTAGTTTTTTAGTTCTATGCAAACTTCCACCATATTTCGATAGAGTTTATTCCATTCTTCGGCTAATTTCTGCTTGGTTTCATCGCCCGAATGAATTTCACCTCGGAGTAATTCTACGGTGTTAATGGCATCAGCAAAAGTATCATGAGCTAGCTGTAAGTTGGGAACTTCTCGATAGGCAAGCCCTAAATTAAATAAGGTTTCAGCATGGCTTTGCGGGAAAGCTTCGTGGGTACGGACTTCGAGTGCATTTCGATAAAATGCGATCGCTTGCTTTAGATTATCAGCCCTCTCTCCCCTGATTCTCTTGCGGTAGGCTTCTCCCAGATTATTTTGCGTCATTGCCGATTGTTCGGGAAAAGCTTCACGGGTGTGGACTTGGAGTGCTGCGGTGTAAGATGCGATCGCCAGTTCGATATTCTCTGCTTTCTTTCCCCTGATTCTTTTACTGTAGGCATTTGCCAGATTATTTTGCGTCGTTGCCCATTGTTCGGGAAAGGCATCGCGGGTGTAAACTTCTAAAGCATTCGTCGTGTAAGATGCGATCGCCAATTCGATATTATCTGCTTTGTCTCCCCTGATTCTGTCACCGTAGGCATTTGCCAGATTATTTTGAGTCATTGCCCAATCTTCGGGAAAGGCATCGGGGGTAAGAACTTCTAAAGCATTCGTGCAACATTCAATCGACAGTTCGATATTATCTGCTTTCTCTCCCCTGATTCTGTCACTGTAGGCAACTGCCAGATTATTTTGCGTCATTGCCCATCCTTCGGGAAAGGCATCGGGGGTAAGAACTTCTAAAGCATTCGTGCAAAATTTGATCGCCATTTCGATATTCTGAGCCCTCTCTCCCCTGATTCTATATAAGTAGGCACCCGCCAGATTATTTTGCGTTGTTGCCCAATCTTCGGGAAAAGCTTCGCGGGTACGGACTTGGAGTGCTGCTGTGTAAAATTTGATCGCCATTTCGATATTCTGATCCCTCTCTCCCCTGATTCTGTCACTGTAGGCAACTGCCAGATTATTTTGCATCGTTGCCCATTTTTCTGGAAAGGCATCGGAGGTGCAAACGGATAATGCAGCGGTGTAAAATTTGATCGCCATTTCGATATTCTGAACCCTCTCTCCCCTGATTCTGTTACGGTAGGCTTCTCCCAGATTATTTTGCGTCATTGCCCAATCTTCGGGAAAGGCTTCGCGGGTGCGAACTTCTAAGGCAGCAGTGCAAAATTTGATCGCCATTTCGATATTATCTGCCCTCTCTCCCCTGATTCTATATAAGTAGGCACCCGCCAGATTATTTTGCGTCATTGCCCAATCTTCGGGAAAGGCATCGCGGGTGCTAACTTCTAAGACAGCAGTGTAAGATGCAATCGCCATTTCGATATTATCTGCCCTCTTTGCCCTGATTCTGTTACTGTAGGCATTTGCCAGATTATTTTGCGTCATTGCCCAATCTTCGGGAAAGGCATCGCGGGTAAGAACTTCTAGTGCATTTTTGTAACACCGGATCGCCATTTCGATATTATCTGCCCTCTCTCCCCTAATTCTCTTATTGTAGGCATTTGCCAAATTATATTGCGTCTGCGCCCATTGTTTGGGAAAGGCATCGCGGGTGCGAACTTCTAAGGCAGCGGTGTAAGATGCAATCGCCATTTCGATATTTTCAGCCCTCTCTCCCCTGATTCTGTTACTGTAGGCATTTGCCAGATTATTTTGCGTCTGCGCCCATTCTTCGCTTCCCGATTCTCGATGACTTAAAACTATTTGATAACCTGCGATCGCAATTTCAATATTATTCGCTTTTTTGCCAAAATAAAAGTTACTAATATCAATACTCAAATTTTCAATATCGTCAATAATTGACCTAATTGCTTCTGTCTTTTCGCCGTCAATTAAATTTTCAGCTATTTGCTGTAAAATCTCCGAAAAACGGGTATTAAGAAGATGTTGCCGTTGACTGAGTATGGGGTAAACTACCGCAACATCATTACTATCTTGTTCTGCTTGCAATAATTCTAGGATAAAGCATATATACTCTTGTGGATTTCCCCCCTCAGAGTTATCGCTATCTTCCTCCTCACGCATCCCCAATAATTCTCCTACCTGACTGGCAAGATTTCGCAAAAAATTAGCCCAATTCTCCTCTCCTTGCTCTGTCAAACTTGCCGCTACTGCCTCGCAACTTAGCACAAACCCCAGATCCAGCAATTCCGAGTTAGCATCTAAAATCTGCGGTTCCTCACCGTTAGGACAATTCATCAACGCATAAATTAGTTGCAGATAAGCAGAATTCCGGTCTGCATTCCCTCCCTGCATCTCTTGAGCCAAAGCTTGACTAATTTGCCCCGCCAATTGCTTCAAAAAAGCCGCATTTTGTTCGCCATCCGCCGCCATCCGACTCGCCACTTGCTGCATCACTTCAATCAAGCCTGAGTCAACAAACTCAGAGTGCTCCTGCAACAGTTCCCCCTCTTCCCCAGCCGGACAACTCAGCAGCAATTGAATCAGATTCAGGTAAGCTCGGAGGCGGTTTTCATCCATGAGGCGTGACCTTCAACATTCTTTATTCCCTCATTTGTAGCACAAATACAAGCAGTCCCAGCTCAACTGCAAGAATTATTTAATTTTCCAATCTAGTGGCCTTGTTGCTCAAGTTTTGTTGACAAATTACTTTATTTGTGGTATTTGAGGTTTGTCTGAGGTTTCTGGTTGGTCGATTTTGATGAGATAAGGAATCCGAGAAAATGCAGGACACGGTAGTGCCGTTTCCCTACCCATATCTGTATGTTTTCCTGTCGTCTGCATCTCAACAATAACTCCGTTATCTAGTTCATAGCGTCCGTTTTCTGGCTTCCATTCCAAAAAGTCATCGAACGTTATTAACTTGGATATCCTTTGAATTATGGGAAAAACCTCCAATGTTCTAAGATTATTTTAACATAAGAATAATTAGTCTTCTATTTTAGTGAGAGGTAGATGAATAATTTGATTTTGATATTCATTAGCAAAAGAACATTCGGCAATCAAAATTAATTCATCTATGTTCTGCCCAACGCTTAAATTCGCACTTAAAATAAATATCCCTGGAATCTGACGATTGGCTTGCAAATGATCTTTCAAATGAACTGGCATAGATTTACGGTTATTCGTGACTAGAATAAAGTCATATTCTTCACACCATTCTAAAATCTCAGGGTCTTTAGTTCCTTTGGCTGGAATAAAAGGTTCACCAATAACCCCAATCACTAATTCCGGTTGTCGAATCCGAATTTGAGTAGGATAAATCGGATCGACATTTTCATCAATGAGATATTTTAGTGCCATTTTTCTGTCTTTCCATCTTGATTTTTTGTAGTCTAATCGAAGCTGGATGGGGATTTAATTCTTGGGCTTTTCTTTGTTCGTGTGACCATTCTAGCCAGTCTGCGATATACTTATCTACAGCTTCTTTGTTGGTTAAATAATAAAGGATTGTCGCGTAAATTTGATCTAGGGTCAGAGTGGAAAAGTGTTTTAAGATTTCTTCTGGTGAACGTTGCCGATAAATATATTCATAAAGGATGCTTTCTATTCCCACTCTTGTCCCTTTTACTCGGATGTCATCAGATGCTAAAAAATCAAAGTATTCTTCTATCAGCATGGTTGATTACTCCA
>Ga0335395_10002916_pt1 | contig 10631 bp, 9 predicted proteins | sample MAT02_FD_205744 | JGI IMG/M metagenome (GOLD analysis project Ga0335395, IMG submission 205744) | Freshwater microbial communities from Lake Fryxell liftoff mats and glacier meltwater in Antarctica - MAT-02 (spades assembly) (version 2) ...
GGGCGGGCGGAGCAGGTAGCGGCAGAGTCGCTCGAGCTACTTGCGGTCGCGACCGTCGGCGGTGGTCGCGGCGTGGAGATTCATGCCGAAGGCCGAGAGGGTCATCGGCGGCGGCGCTGCGGGCTGGGAGCCGGGCGCGAGGTGTGGGCCAGCGAGCGAGAGCTGCACGCAGGCGGTTAGCGCGGGGTCGATGGCTTGGAAGATCGAGAAGTCGAGATTCTCGATATGCGCTTTCATGGCTGCGTCACATTCGACGACCATCGTCTTTGTGATGCGCTCACGACAATGTTTGTCCCATTGCTGGAATAGCTCGCTCCGCAGTTCCTGTGGCTTCTTCAGGAGGTTCGACAGCTTCGTGCCCGCCCCCCTCGGCGCGATAAAGTAGTAGCGGCGTGGGTACGAGAAGTCGCCGCGCTTCGTGTAGTACGCGAGCTTCCCCAACTCGACCCAGATATCGCCCGGCTTGAGAGAATCCTCGTAGTGCTTGCATTGGTAGTTGTCCCAGATGCCGTTGCCGCCCTTCACGGTAGCGATGACGTCGCGGCCCATGTCACCGGCGCCGCCGCATCGCTCGACGAGCTCGTACTCGTCGCGAAGCGAATCGACCCATTCCTGGATGAACAGCTCCCACTGCGACGCGCTGAACAGCCTGATACGCTCCTCGGGATGGACTGGCAGACCCGACGCCACGACGTCAGCAGATAGTCCAGGTGGCGGCGTCGGCGGCGGCGGGATCGGAACGGGCGATAGGATCGAGACGGACGACAGGATCTTCTTCAACAAAGTACCTCCGAGTCGTCGAGCTGCAGCACCTCGATGAACCATGCGAGGTGCCGTCTACTCATTATTAGGCGTGAGCAGAATCGGCTTGAACTTCGGGCCGCTTCAAGGTGGAAGCACACCGGGCACCGAGAGATCGTGAAGGTGTTCCTGAGCAAGGACCTGGTCCAAGGGCTGCCGGCAGTTGAGGTGACGCAGCAGGGTAACACAGATGCGCACGTCGATTCGCGGACTGGCGCTACCGCGCTCATGGTCGCAGTACACCGTACGCGACTCACGTCCTCTGACTTCGGCAAGTCCGCGCGAGGACGCCGGCGCGGCCTTGACCGCCCCCCCCCGTTTTGGAACATACTGGGAACCGAACAGCACCGCTGTCCGGTTCCCGAGTCATTTCAGTGCTTTACGGCCCGCCCTGCTACTGCTCGAAGCAGTCCGACGTGGACTTTCCCAACACCTTGTCAGCACTCGCTTTTCGCCACAAGTCCGCGTCGTACTTTGTGAATTCGCCCAGGGCCTGAACTCCCGGGAGTCCCCAAAACTCTCGGGGGTCAGCCCAGCTCTTGGAGAGCTGGTGGAGGCGCTTGGAGCCGCGCATGGTCCATGGACCGGCAACCTGCCCGGAGTTGTCGACAGTATACTGGAGACGGCTCATAATGGTCCTCTCGTCCCCCAGAGATCCAGGTTCTCGCCATCGGTGGGGCGGCCGAAGTGCTCGTAGAGCCGGAGCAGTACTTCGGCATCCAAGGCCGCGTAGGCTTGCTGGCGGGCGCTTAGCGGGCGTTGAGACCAGTCGCTCACCTGCTCCGTCTTATCGAGGGTTAGCCCGAGCTCGCGCTCGCAGACGGCCTTGAGACTATGGCCCCCTGCAAGCTTGGCGCCGCGCAGGCGCCGGGAGACCTGCAACGTGTCGACCACGCCCTCGATCAAGGCCGCGGCCGGGCGGGCGTGGCGACGAGACCGCTCTCGATAGACACCTGGCCGAGGGCCGCGGCGGGCCGCAATCGCTGAGGTGCCGTCGTCGAGGCCGCGGCCGAGGGTCTCACGCCGCGGCGTCGTCTCCTGAGCGCAGCCCGCCCCCGCCAGCACCGCGCAGCCGCTGGCGTTTGGTCGCGCGCCTCAAGGAGGGCCATTCGCTCCCGGAGTTCGTCAAGAAGGATCTGTGATGCTTCAGCCGAACACCAGACCCGTGAGGGTCTGGTTGATGTGGCCGAGGTAACTCTCGCCGTTAGAGTGCATGCCGACGTGCACGAATCGCGAGAGCATCGCGTGGTACGGGTCGGTGAGGCCCTTGATCTGCGCCTCGAGCATCCGGTACGCGCAGTTGAAGAGGATGCCGCCGCGGATCGGCGTGCCGAGCTCCTTCTCGACCGACTCGAGGCGCGCCCGCGTGTCCTCGATCAGCGGGGTCGACTGCATGAAGTTGAGGCGCGTGCCCTCGACGACGGCGCAGGCGAAGAACAGCGCGTCGCCCTCACGGCGTATGCCGCTGCGCAGCCAGGCGTCGCCGTCGATCATCAGGCCGAGCGGATGCTCGAGGAACTGCGGGAAGTCGAGCTGCTCGGGGGTGACGCCGAGTGCCCGCGCGTAGTACGGCGCAGCTGGCTCGCCATCGAGCTCGAGGATCAGTCGGCGGGCGTCGGTCCTCGTCACGACTACACTGCGCTCGGTCGGGATGAAATTGCAGGTCTTCACCACCCGGAAAGGCACGAGCATCTCGGCGACCAGCAGCGCCGTGCCCTCGCGCAGGAGTTGGCCGTCGGCCCAGGTCCAGGTCCCGGAGTAGGTGATGTTGTCGCCGGCCGAGCCGCCGACGATCGGCATGAAGGGCGCGATGTCGCCGAGGGCGGCGTTGATGCGCTCCTCGTCGCCGCGAGCGCCCTCGAGCAAGGCGAGGCCCGCCCAGCGCTGCGGGTCAATCTCGCGGAGCGGTCGACCGAGGCGCGTGGAGATCTGTTCGGCCGCTCGCCGCACGCTCGCGTCCAGGTCGCCGGCCTCGATCATCGCTGCGGCGCAGGCCCCGACCTGGGCGCCGGAGATCGCCAGCACCGTGGCGCCGCCGTTGCCGTGACCGCGATCGCAGAACTCGCCGTTGCCCGAGCAGCCGATCACGCAGGCGCCAGGGAATCGCTGTTCGAACGCCTGTCCGAGCGCCGCGCCGTCGTGGTCGACGCCGGCGAAGAACACGATGACGCGAGGGTCCGCGCCAGCGAGCGCCGCGATGAGCTCGCGTGCGGCCTCGGCGGAACTCGTGTGGGCCGTGAATGCCGAGCGTGTGAGGTTCATGTGCGCGCTTCTCCGAGGCGGATACCCATGCGACCGAGCGCGTCCTCAACGCGCTGCAGCAGCGCCGGATCAGCGTTCTGTGCCGGCGCGATGCTCTTCAGATTGACTCCGAGCTGAATGATCAGTCGGGTGTTTAGACATTGAAACGCCGCGCCTAAACCGACCTTGGCGCAGATGGCTGCACTCAGGTCTTCAAGAGTCGGCGGTTGCTGCGACATGCTCGCGTCCATCGAAGCTCCTCGGCGCGCTCGAGACTAGGGCCTACCTCGATCAATGTCGAGATGGTACCGTGTCAACGGACTGGGAAAGTTGACGGCGGAGACGAGCGATATCGCGGCGCTGCGGACCGAAAGCGACCAGCTCGCGGCGCAGGTGCGAGGCCTCGAGCAGGCGCTCGTGCAGGCGCATCAGCGCTTCGATGTGTTCGCGTCGACCTTGCCTGGCATCTCGTGGGAGACGTGGGGTCGGCCGTACGAGGACACCTGGAACTACGTCAGCGCGTCGGTCGAGGCGATCACGGGCCATGCATCGGAGCTGTGGCAGAAACGACCGGGCTTCTGCCTCGAAGTGATGCACCCCGAGGACCGCGAGCGAGTGCGACGGGAGACCGCGGAGAGCTACGCGCGCGGCGACCTGCATGGGGTCCAGGAGTACCGCCTGCACACGCGTACGGGGGCGCTGCTGCATCTGCATGTGCGCTACACGATCCTTCGCGACGAGCGAGGTGAGGCGATCGCGTGGCAGGCGTTCTCGCTCGACGTGACGGCGCAGCGTGCGGCAGAGGCCGCGCGTGACCGTATGCAGGACGAGCTGATCCGCGGACAGGCCGACCTGCTCAGCGAGCTGTCGACGCCCTTGATGCCGATCTCGGAGCAGATCGTGGCAATGCCATTGATCGGCCGGCTCGATCGCTCGCGCGTGGCGCGGGTGATCGAGGTGCTGCTGCACGGCGTCGCCAAGACCAGGGCGCGCTTCGCCATCCTCGACATCACCGGCGTGCCGGCGGTCGACGTCGAGGTCGGGAGCGCGCTGCTGCGAGCGGCCCGCGCGACCCGGCTGCTCGGCGTCGAGACGATCATCACCGGCATCCGACCGGAGGTGGCCCAGGCCTTCGTCGCGCTCGACGAGCGACTCGATCATGTGGCCACGCTGGCGACCCTGCAGACCGGGGTCGCGTACGCGATGCGCCGCGGACAGGCCAGTCGTGGGTGAAGGCCCGCTCGGGCAGGTGTACCGCGCGATGCGCTCGCACCGCAAGGAGTGATCCTGTCCCCGGGGACAGGTCAATCGCGCAGGCGCACGCTCTTGGTGTGACGCTGGCCGCCGCGCTCGTAGACGACGTTGTAGCTGCGCGTGCTCTCGAGACCGGCGTACAGACCGAGCAGCCCGAGCTGGTCGTCGAGCCGCGTGCCGTTGACGGACACCAGGACGTCGCCGTTGCGAAAACCGAGCTGACTGACCTGGCTGCCGCTGCGGATCCCCCCGAGCTTGTAGCCCCCGCGCGCCTCGCTGACCTGGACCTGACGCAGCAGCTTGTTCGGGTCGGCGACCATCGCGTCGCGCTTAAGCGTTTTTAAGTGGGAATCACTGTTCCCCTCTCAGACCGCCCCCCTTCCGCCGTCCGGCTGGATTCTCGCAAATTGGGGCGTTTTGAGGGGGGCGCTGTGCCGCCTCGTGCCGCGTGGTGCCGCATTTTTGGCAACGGGTTGGCAACAACGCGCACTGCGGCTCGCGGGCGAAGCGCGAGGTGGCGCTTACCGAGAGAGCATCCCGGCGTCCCGGCGAGCGATCAGCGAAGCCGCCTGGGTTAGTCGACGAAGGGCGGCGCGTCGGGGTTGCCACTGAGCCGGCGCACCAGGCTGGCGATCCCTTGGGCTTCGGGAAGACGGAGTCGCCGCGCATCTCGCAGGGCCAGGACCAGCAACTTGCCGATCTCGGGTTGGTCAGCCTGCTGTCCGCGCCTCAGTAACGTGATGGCCAAGTTCGTTCGGCCAACGAGGAGCTCGCGAACGTCGCCGAGCCGTTCGTAGACGGGGAGTTCTTCCTCCCTGCGGATACGCAGGGCCTCGTCGAGCTCGCCCCTCGCCAGCAGGATGTCCGCGACCTTACCCATCGTCACCGCCCGCGACCGCACGTCGCCGAGCCGTTCGTAGACGGGGAGTTCTTCCTCCCTGAGGATGCGCAGGGCCTCGTCGAGCTCGCCCCTCGCCAGCAGGATGTCCGCGACCTTACCCATCGTCACCGCCCGCGAGCGGGCGTCGCCGAGCCGTTCGTAGACGGGGAGTTGTTCCTCCCTGCGGATGCGCAGGGCCTCGTCGAGCTCGCCCCTCGCCTCCAGGATGTCCGCGACCTTACCCATCGTCACCGCCCGCGAGCGGACGTCGCCGAGCCGTTCGTAGACGGGGAGTTCTTCGTCCCTGCGGATGCGCAGGGCCTCGTCGAGCTCGCCCCTCGCCTCCAGGATGTCCGCGACCTTACCCATCGTCACCGCCCGCGAGCGGACGTCGCCGAGCCGTTCGTAGACGGGGAGTTCTTCCTCCCTGAGGATGCGCAGGGCCTCGTCGAGCTCGCCCCTCGCCTCCAGGATGTCCGCGACCTTACCCATCGTCACCGCCCGCGAGCGGACGTCGCCGAGCCGTTCGTAGACGGGGAGTTCTTCCCTGAGGATGCGCAGGGCCTCGTCTAGCTCGCCCCTCGCCTCCAGGATGTCCGCGACCTGACCCATCGTCACCGCCCGCGACCGGACGTCGCCGAGCCGTTCAAAGGCTGGGAGCACTTCCTGCTTGAGGATGCGCAGGGCCTCGTCTAGCTCGCCCCTCGCCTCCAGGATGTCCGCGACCTGACCCATCGTCACCGCCCGCGACCGGACGTCGCCGAGCCGTTCGTAGACGGGGAGTTCTTCCTCCCTGCGGATGCGCAGCGCCTCGTTGAGCTCGCCCCTCGCCTCCAGGATGTCCGCGACCTGACCCATCGTCACCGCCCGCGAGCGGACGTCGCCGAGCCGTTCGTAGACGGGGAGTTCTTCCTCCCTGCGGATGCGCAGCGCCTCGTCGAGCTCGCCCCTCGCCTCCAGGATGTCCGCGACCTTACCCATCGTCACCGCCCGCGACCGGACGTCGCCGAGCCGTTCGTAGACGGGGAGTTCTTCCTCCCTGCGGATGCGCAGCGCCTCATCAATCTCCCCACGCGCCTGCAGGATGTCTGCCTGCAGCCCCATCGCCAGCGTCGCTTCCCGTTCCTCTCCTCGTTCGAGGTCTAGTGACCGCTTCACTTGTGCGGCATCGGCCGCCCGCTCGAGGTCCCCGGCCTCGCTAGCCACCTGCGCGAGGGTCCACAGCGCGTTCGAACGTGCCTGCGGGTCCTCAACGCGCTCGAGCACGCGCTCGCAAAAGGTCATCCACACCCGGAAAGGACCTGACCGCACGGCAAACTTTGAGCCGGCCCGCTCGACGGTGGTCAAGTCCGCGTCCGAGACCTGCGGCAGCCACTGCTCGAGCGCGGCGCCCTCGCGCTGAATCTCGCCCCAGCAGCGCCCCTGCGCGTCCTCCTCCCCGGGAGGACGCGCAGGGAGGCGCGCGACGAACCACGCCGTCATCCGGTCGAGCCAGGCCCCATCCGGCACGCGCCCACGCAGGAGCTCCGCAAGTAACGGGTGGATGCTCCAGCCGGCGTCGGCGCGGGCGCTGGCCAGCGAGAGGCGCACGGCCTCGACCATCAACGCGTCGAAGGTGCCCTCCTCGAGACCGGCCATCGCGGCGCCGAGGCTGCCCCGCACGCCCGCGCCCGGCGCGTGGCCCAACACGGCAAAGCCGGCCATCGCTGCCGCATCGACCCGCCGCGCCAGGAGGTCGAGGGACAACGCCAAGGTCGTGCTCAGCGCGAAGCGCTGATCGAGGCAGTCGGGCGATCCGGCGAGGCCGGCCGGCTCAAGGGCGAGGCCCCGGACCCGCAGCCGCTCGAGAAACCCGCCGACGTTGTGACCGTCCGCGAGGTATCCGGCGGCGAGGTGGAGCGCGAGCGGCAGGTACCCGAGCGCGCGGACCAGGCGGCGCCGCTCGGCAAAGCCGGACGCATTCCGGGCCGGCCCGAGCTCCGCCGCGAGCAGTGCGAGCGCCGTCGGCTCGTCCATGGGCTGGATCTCGAGCACCTGAAACGGCGGCTGACGGTCAAAGCGCCGCGAACGTCCGCTCACCACCAGCGCGCAGCCGGTGAGGCGGTTCGCGAGCTCGACGACCGCATCGACCGGCCCGTCGCTGTCCACGTTCTCAACGTGGACGAGGGCCGCTGGAGACCGGAGCCGCGCCACCAGCTCGCCCCAGGCCCCCGGCGACCAGGTGCGCTGGCCGATGAGGGTCGCGAGCCGGCCACCCAATGTGTCGACCGAGGGCGCACTGTCGGGCTCGAGCGCCAGCACATGGTATCCACCGGGGAAGCGTTTAGCGTACTCGCGCGCAAAGTGGGCGACGAGGAAGGACTTACCGACGCCCGCCATGCCATGCAGGGCGACCGGGCGCGGGGGGCCTGCCGTGGGCAGCAGGGCCTCGGTCAGCTGCACAAGCTCGTGGGTCCGGCCGAAGAAAAAGTCGGTAGTGGCATGGACTTCCTTCAGCCAGGTCTCGACGACACTGACGAGTTCAAGCTCGGATGCCAAACGAATCGAGGCCGCATCCGGCGCCTCGCGGGCGAATGCGAGTATGGTCTTCCAGTGCGGATCGATCGCAAGGTTGAGCGGTCCAGCTTGCTCCATGTCCAGAGCCTTTGGGTCCATGCCCTTCAATGCTGCGAGCAGTCCCGGCTCCGCCACTCCGTGGGCCTCGAGTCGCCGCGCAGCTTCGCGCCACGGTACGGGCTGCGCGTCAAGCCACGGGTCTCCGTCGCCAATGACTCGCGGATCGGCGAGAATCAGGCCGTGCTTTCCACCACCCTCTACGTGAGCGATTCGAGCACCGAGCCAGCTCAATGCATCACCCACGTCTGTGACCCAAATGGGCCCCTTCCGGCATGCATCCCGGAGCGTCTCATATGGTGTCAGAGCTGAGATCGTACGCCAGGGAGATGGTGCGGGAGGCGCGTTGATCAGCCCCAGGATCTGTCCCCGGCTCTCGAAGGCGCTGAGGGCCTCAACGAGGAAGCCAGGTAGCATGGGAGGTAGCTCGAGGCGGTGGGAGATCCAATCCATAAAGTCAGGCGCGCCCCGCTTGAGCTCTTCGACGCACGATTGCCTGCACCAGAGCAAGACTGTGAGCCGTCGCTGGCGGACCACCGGCCGGTGCAGGTTGAGCCACCTGGCATGGGGACCCGGATCGACCAGTACAACCCGCGCTCCGAGAGGTTGATGCAGCAACTCAGACGCGTCGAAGACCACCCGAGACGGCACGTCAGGCGCCTCCAGAAGCAAGGCGACCAGTTCAGGTGCGGCAGCGTCGTGGGCGCCCGTGATCAGGACCACGAGCCCTGACCCGCCGAGACTCAGGATGAGGCGGAGGCGGTCGCGCCAGCCCGTTCCAGCAACGGCATCAGAATCGTGTGAGGTAGGTACCACGTGCTCTCATTGGGATAGGCCAGCAAGAGCTGGCGGTTAAGCAGGTCCAGCGCAACATCTCCCGCGGGGAGACTATGCTGGGGGTCCAAGAGGACATTTGTGAGGACTTTGATATGGTCCGTGTTCAGCCCGCTCTCGCGATCCCGCCGGAGTTGGTCGATGGCTTCGAGAACGTGTGCGCTTGTCGCATTTGGTACATCCTCGAGCATCGCTTGGATAGCGACCTCGCGCACCAAGGAGATGAAGTCCCGCAGGCGGCCTCCAGACTTACAAGCGAGCTGATGGATGAATTTTGTTGCGATCGGGGCCGCACTTCCCAGCTTCCTGAAGCGCTGGTTTGCGAGCAACTCAAAGAACTCAATGCCCTTAATGTTCGGCTGACTTGGATCACTCTGGAGTGCGACTGGCACGTATGTGAAGTCGCAGGGCGTACACCAGTGCAAGCGCGCCCGGTACTTCTGGACCAAGCCGAGCTCCAGCGTTGCGACCAGATCACAGCGAAGTTCGCTGACCAAGCGAGACTCGACGAACAGGTCCTCGAACGTCGCGGCGTCCTGAACCCTGTCGAGCCCATCGAGGAGCAGCACTATGTCGCGCTTGTAATGCGCGCGAAGGTCATCCAGCAGCGCATTGGTCGCCTGAAGTACTGCGCGTACCGGCGCGTCCTGGTCGGAGCTCCGCTTACGGCCACGCAGGCCGATTTTCCATTCCCACGTCGTGGATTCACTCACCGCATCCAGGAGCTGCAGACCTCCGTCGATGGCAGTTTTCACGACCGCCCCACCCGCGATTGCCCCCCCGGGCCCAGCAGCCGCCCCGACAACGCCACCGACAAACACCGCGATGCCCCTGGAAAGCGCCACCACGTCGAGCTTGGGACCTTTGTTCTCATCGGTGGACGAGGATTGAATGGCGGCGAGCGCATTGCCTAGCTTATTCCCTAGATCACGCCATTGATGGCCCAGGATGTCCGTCCCGGTTCGAAGGATGGCGAGTCCCAGGAGTCCAACGAGCTCCGCCGGCTGCAGGTGGTCGATGGCGCCAGGATCCACCACGGTAGACTCGAAGTGACGCCACAGATCCACCAGCACGACCAGCTTTACATCCCCGAGCCCTTCAACGGTGGCCCGCAGCTCTGTGCTCTTGCCGCTGCCCACCCCGCCAGCGAGCACGAATTTTTGGTGCGGTAGGAGCAGTTTGAGACGCGGGACGATCTTCTCGGACAATGGGTTGTACTTGGTCCGTGCGATCCGGAGCTCGGCCGAAGCCGGTTCGATCGGATCGAAGATCGCGTGGACCCCCCGCCAGCGTTCTTGCGTCGTGAGCATGTCGGAGGCTATCACTAAGGGTGGGCTCTCGACGAGCCGGCCGATCGCGGAAAGGGCGTGCGGACAACGCGCGTGTCATCTAGACGGAAGCCAGGAGACGGGCCCCGTGAGCAGATCGAGGCACGCTGGCGCGGTCGGTCGTAGAGCCGGTGCGGCTACCGCCCGTCGGCTTTGGTACCTTCCCTCGCCGAGGCCTCGTCCTGGCGCGCCCGACGGCGCCACCGCTCAGGGAGGCTATCTGTGTGATAGTTGCACGACTCAGACGACGGGGAGCCGGACGCGCGGAAGACTCGCGTAGAGGTCCTGAACCCTCCTGTACGTCTGCCCGGACAGCGGGGCCGCGTCGTGCTCGTGGTGTTCGGGCCAGCGCACGAGGCCCCGGTCAAGCGCGTTACCCAGGCGGGCGGTGCAGTGACAGGCGTTGCCCGGGTCCATGTGCTCACAGCGGGCGCCCAGGTAGCCCTCGAGGCCTCGTCGGCCCCGACCCTCGGCCGCCGTGATGGCGTTGAGCGAGGTGTCGCCGACCGCGGCGCAGACCTCGGACGACAGGCCGAGGATGTGGCGAAGAATGAAGACGGCGCGGCGCTCCGTCGTGAGCCCTCCGAGCGCGGTGATCAGGCAGCTGCGTCGCAGCTCCGAGAGCAACACGCTCATGCGCCCGAGGTCCCCGCGCACGAGGGGATGGCTGAGGTCGATCG